>Ga0181573_10002687_pt1 | contig 16345 bp, 12 predicted proteins | sample 101ome_25_FD_148643 | JGI IMG/M metagenome (GOLD analysis project Ga0181573, IMG submission 148643) | Coastal salt marsh microbial communities from the Groves Creek Marsh, Skidaway Island, Georgia - 101409BT metaG (spades assembly) | ecosystem: Environmental > Aquatic > Marine > Intertidal zone... | reverse complement strand
CGCCGCCCTCCTTCTTTCCCTTCTTGCTCGGCTCGACGGCGGCGTCGTGAACAGCCTCCGGCGCGACCAGCCCGAGGAGCGTGCACGCGCGTGTGAGCGAGTTCACGCCCTTGGGGGGCATGCCGGGGACGGCGAACTGATTCTTCACCGCGTTTAAGATGGCGTCGGCGTCCACGACCGTGCTCAGCGGCGCATCCGGCGATAATCTGCCGAGCGCCTCCATGCACTGCGTCGCGAGCTTGGCCGTCTCTGCCCTCGCGGCGTTGTTTCGACACGGTGCCTCAATTGCGGCAGCCACGGCGGAGCCGATGACGTCGCGGTGCTCGGCCGCGGCGACGCCAACCGCGGGGCTCCTGCGTCGTCCGAGGGAGAGGGCGTTGGCCAGGAGCTTGGCGCCCTCCGCCCGGAGGTACTCCCCGCGGGAGGACTCCTTGTCAGCGCCAACCTCCAGAAGCGCGGCGAGGTCCGGGAGGAGCGCAGCCGCGAGCGGCGGGTGGCGCTCGAACGCGGACTGGAAGAAGGGAGCCTTGAGGCGGCACCGCTTGTTGGTCTTGAACATCTCGAGCGCGTCCCGGTAGGCGCTGACCGCGTCGGGCGAGGCCTCGTCCTCGCCGCTCTTCTTCTCCAGCCGAGACACAGCCTCGAGCACGCGGAGCAGGTACATGGCGACGGCGGTGGCGGGCTTGGCGAAACCCTTGGCGTCGCCGCCGGCACCCGCGGGCTTGGCGGCGGCGCGGATCGCCAGTTTCAGCTCGCCCGCGATGGACTCCGCGGTGACCGGCTCCGCTCCCGCGCCCGACGGAAGGTCCTTGGCGTGGCACACCGACTTGGTGAGGACGCCGCCGATGCGCTCAGCCAGCGCAGAGGACTGGGGCGTACCGGCCATGAGCGCGTCCTGCATCGCGCCCAGGAGGGGCATCGCCGCGCCGGGGAGGTACGGCGAGGCGGGTTGACACTTGGCGTACAGCTCGAGGAGGGAGAGCACGCGGAACTTGAAGTCCCTGGTGGCCCGCATCAGGTTCTTCTTGCGGTTGATATCCTCGCGCCGCGACTTGAACGCCTGACCGAGGAGCTTGTCGATGCCGAACATGGCGTCATCGTCCATGGCGTCCGCGGGGTCCTCGTCCGTGTCCGAATCGTCGTCATCGGCATCCTTGAGCGCGCCAGCCTTGACGAGCGCAGCCTTGATCGCCGCAGCCCTCTTCTCGTCGAAGGGAGCATCGTCGTCCGACTCCTCCGACTCCGACTCCGAGTCTGAGCCTCCAAAGTCGAGATCCATCGCCTCGGCATCCCCGTTCGCCTCGGGCTCCTCCTCATCCGAGTCGGAGTCGCTGCCGCCGACCTCTTCCTCGTCATCGTCACCGTCATCGTCTTCGTCGTGTTCGCCGAGGGGTCCGCCATCCTCGTCGTCCGAACCCTCGCCGCCGGCGTTTCTGTTGTCGGCGTCGCGGGCCATCACCACCCGGAGCATGTCGACGACGCTCGCCTCGCTCACCGCGGGCGCCACAGCCTTGAACGTGTGCTCCACGACGTCCCTCAGCAGCGCCGAGGGTTGCGCGAGGAGCGAGAGCAGGATGTCCACGAGGACGTCCATCGGCTTCGGTGCCTCCTCCTCCTCGCTGTCCTCCTCCTCGCTGTCCTCCTTCTTCCCCTTTTTGCCCTTCTTCGCCGGGGTCTTCTTACCCTTCTTGGGCTCGGGGGCCTTAACGAGGTCATCGACGCAGCGCGGCAGGTCCTCGATGGCGGGAGTGAACTCGCGCCAGTCCCCGAGCTGGAGAACCGCGAGCACGCGGAGCAGGGGAGCCACGGCGGAAGCCGCGGCGACGCTGGCGTCCGCCCCGGCGACGCCCTTGCCGAATTTCTCCGCCAGGTCAGCCACCTTGTCGAGCGCGGCAAAGAGGGAGCCGCGAACGTCCGCGCACTCCCGCGGCATGTCGTCGACGAGCTTGGCGCCGCTACCCTCCGCGTCCATCGCGCGGCAGAGATCGGCAGCGACCGAGAGGAGGTCCGCGGGGGCTGCCTTGGCCGCCTCGGGCTCCGCCTCGGCTTCCTCATCCGCCGCCTTCTTCCCCTTTTTGCCCTTCTTGGCCGGCTTCGTCTCAGCCGGCTTGTCGTCCTTGCCGGCCGATGACGCGCGCTGAGCTTTCAGGTTCCTCTCGAGTAAGCTCGATACCCGCACCGCGCACGCCTCCCTCAGGCCGTCGAGGGGCTCGGCGAGCGGGGCCACGCCGGCATCCTCGATGAGCCCGGCGGATTTCTTCTTTCCCTTCTTCAAAGCCGCCGCATCCGGCTCGGACTGGTAAAAGGCGTGCGTCACGAGGAACTTGACCAGCGTCGCCTGGCTCGCCGCGGGTAGCTTAGGCCACAGACCCACCGCCTGCTCGAGCGCCCAGAGCCTGCGCTTGTTGCCGACGAGTTCGCCGCCCGGCGCTCCCTCCGCCCGCTTCGCTCCGTCGGCGGGGGCGTGGACAAAGATGCCCATGAGCTCCCTCATGTACCCAGAAGCGTCGTCCACGGACAAACCGCCGATGAGCTCCCTGACCGCGTTCCTCTTGGATACCTTATCGAAACGGTTGGGCCCCAGGCGTTGAAGTGCGGCGATGACGCTCAGCCGCTTCTGCTGCGGTGTGTCCTTCGCCTTGCAGTACGCCACGACAGATTCGAGGCACTCCTCCGCGGCGGCGTGCAGGTAGTTATCCTCCTTGTTCAGGTTGTTCAGCAGGCACCGGATGAACCCGTGCGAGAAGAGGGAGGGCACAGCCTCGGGCTCGCACAGCGGCAGCAACTGGCTGAACAGCCTGAACCCGAGGTACCGCCGCTGGTGCGACCCCGACGTGAACAACCCGTGTTCGCACGCGACGTCCCAGAGCGTCTCAACCGCGCCGGGCACCTCGACCGCGCGCTTAATCAGGCCGTCCCACACGCCGTGTACCCTGGGGTGGACGTACGATGACTCCATGAGGGCGTCGCGGACCGTCTCCACGCGGTCGCGTCGGAACACCGCGGCCCAGTCCTTCGCCTTGACCCCCCCCTGGGGCACGCACTCGCAGCGCTCCCTGACCTTCTGCGGGAGGTAAGGCCACAGCTCCATGCACAGCTGGACAACCTCGGGTCCCGCCTTGCTCGCCGGGGTGGTGATCCACTCCGTGAGCGCCGGCGACCTGTCGAACAGCTTGCCCATCCCCGCCCCCAGCGCGGCTCTCAGCTCGAGCACCACCGCGGCGGCTGACTCCGCCAGGTACGCCTTGGACGCGGCGAGCCTGGACGTCTCCTCCGCGACGGATGCGCCAAAGGCGAGGGCGTCGTCGAGGGGCAGGTCTCCGGACTTGAAGCGCGTGGCCATGGCACGGACCAGCGCGGCGATTCCGAAGAGCTGGCCCATCAGGATGTCCCTCGCCTCGGCGCCCTTGGTGCTCTGCGTGATGGGCTCCAACGATGATTTGAGAAGCTTGAGGCCGTCGGGCAAGGACACGAGGGGGATCTCCGTGAAGGCGGCGGTGAGCGCGAGCGCGAAGCCCTGACGCGCGCCCGAGCGACCGGATCCGAGGCCCCTCGCGAGGCGTTTGAGCGCGTACACCAGCACGGGGGAGCATCCCTCCAGCGCCGGGCCGTCGACCGCGCCGTTCGCGTCGCCGCCGCCGCCGCCGGCCATCATCGTGCCATCGGACACACCGACGTGCTCGTCCTGCGCCTGCTTGAGCTCGTTCACCAGGTTGACCGCGGACTCGCGCCTCACCTCGGACTCGATGTTCGCGAGGTCCCAGAAGTGTTGCAATACGTGCCCGGGCACCTCGAGCCGAACCATGGCGGCTGCGGGCGGTGCGTAAGGAACACGCCTCCGCCTCCTTTGGCAATGACTTCGACGAAAAAGCGCCTTGCCGATTTTTACGTTTTCCGGCAGCCGGCGGCGCCAGTCCCGAGTTTATGGTAACCTATGTTTAGATGTATGGAAACCAGTCAGGTTTGGCTCGTTTTTTCGTGTATGGGTCCTTCTCGGAGCTTCTTTGCGCCGTGCGAAGCTCCACGTGGTTGCGGCGATTGGGAAAGAAAAGTCGACAACGAACGCGCTTCCGCGGCACAGTAGCCGCGTCGGAGTGACGTCGCGGAAGAGTGAACAGGTCGACCGCGCAGGTGACCCAACGAGACCGTCGTCGAGGACTCACGCAGAGCCACGCGCGACGCTCGAACCGACTCCACCCGAAGCAGGGAGAGGTTAGGTAAAAAACGATGCTGCAGAGCGTGCTCAGGACCGCCCGCCGCGGCGCCGCGCTGGTGAGCGCCCGTCCCCCACGACCCCGGCGCCGATCCCTCTGATCCGGCGCGCGTCGACCCGTCGAGCGCACGATACGCGACGTCGTGGAGCCCCCGTCGCGCCGTTCGCATCCCTCCCCGTCTCAGATCGAGCCCCGCATCGCGCGCGATCGCCGGTCGACCGCGAATCGTCGGGAGGGCAACCCGACGCCGATGATCTGGATGGCCGCCGAGCGTTCGCGGATCTGAGCGCGGGACCGCGCGCGCGTGGACGATACGCCGCGACATTTCTCCCGCGCGTGTTTGAACATCGCATGAACAGACGCTGACCTCCGCTTTCCCCCGTCCTCTCTCCCCGGACCCTCGTCGCAGCGCACCAACGCGCGTGCCGCCTTCGAATGGCCCTCGAATGGCCCCCAGGAATTCTTCCGCCGCTCGTTCGCCTCGTCCGGCTCCAAGTTCGCGAACGAGGTGATCGGCATCGACCTCGGCACGACCAACTCGTGCGTCGCGGTGATGGAGGGCAAGAACGCCAAGGTGATCGAGAACGCCGAGGGCGCGCGCACCACCCCGTCCATGGTTGCCTTCACGGACAAGGGCGAGCGGCTGGTTGGCCAGCCCGCGAAGAGGCAGGCGGTGACCAACCCCACGAACACCCTCTACGCGTGCAAGCGCCTCATCGGCAGGAGGTTCGATGACCCGCACACCAAGAAGGAGGCGCAGATGGTCCCGTACAAGATCACCTCCGCGTCCAACGGCGACGCGTGGGTGGAGGCTGGCGGCAAGCAGTACTCCCCGTCGCAGGTTGGCGCGTTTGTCCTCCAGAAGATGAAGGAGACGGCCGAGTCTTACCTGGGCCACGGCATCACCCAGGCGGTCGTCACCGTGCCCGCGTACTTCAACGACGCGCAGAGGCAGGCGACCAAGGACGCGGGTAAGATTGCGGGCCTCGACGTTTTGCGCATCATCAACGAGCCCACCGCCGCCGCGCTGTCCTACGGCGTGGACCAGAAGGAGGGCCTCGTCGCGGTGTACGACCTGGGCGGCGGCACGTTCGACGTGTCCATCCTCGAGATCTCCGGCGGCGTGTTTGAGGTCAAGGCGACGAACGGCGACACCTTCCTGGGCGGCGAGGATTTCGACACTGCGCTCCTGGACTCGTTTGTTCAGACGTTCAAGAAGGAGTCCGGCATCGACCTCACCGGCGATAAGCTCGCGGTGCAGCGCCTGAGGGAGGCTGCGGAGAAGGCCAAGATCGAGCTCTCCTCCGCGCAGTCCACCGATATCAACCTCCCCTTCATCACCGCCGACGCCACCGGCCCCAAGCACATGGCCATGTCCCTCTCCAGGGCGCAGCTCGAGAAGCTCGTGGGTCCCCTGCTCGAGCGAACCAAGGACCCGTGCAGGAACTGCCTCAAGGATGCGGGCGTGTCCGCGTCCGAGATTAACGAGGTTCTTCTCGTCGGAGGCATGTCCCGCATGCCCAAGGTGACCGAGATCGTCAAGGACCTCTTCCAGCGGTCGCCCAACAAGGGTGTCAACCCCGATGAGGTTGTCGCGATGGGCGCCGCCATCCAGGGCGGCGTCCTCCGCGGCGACGTGAAGGACATCCTCCTCCTGGACGTGACCCCGCTCTCGTTGGGCATCGAGACCCTCGGAGGCGTGTTCACCCGCCTCATCAACCGCAACACCACCATCCCCACCAAGAAGTCCCAGACCTTCTCCACCGCCGCCGATAACCAGACGCAGGTTGGCATCAAGGTTCTCCAGGGCGAGCGCGAGATGGCGGCGGACAACAAGACGCTCGGCAACTTCGACCTCATGGGCATTCCCCCCGCGCCCCGAGGCGTGCCCCAGATCGAGGTCACCTTCGACATCGACGCCAACGGCATCGTGAACGTCTCAGCCAAGGACAAGGCCACCGGCAAGGAGCAGCAGATCACCATCCAGAGCTCGGGCGGCCTCTCCGACGCGCAGGTCGAGCAGATGGTCCGCGAGGCTGAGGCCCACGCCGACGCCGACAAGACCCGCAAGGAGCTCATCGAGGCCAAGAACGAGGCGGACACCCTCCTCTACAGCGCCGATAAGAACATCTCCGAGCACCAGGCTAACCTCCCCGCGGAGGTTGTCGACGCCATCAAGGCGGCGCAGGTGGATCTCAGGACCGCGGTCGAGTCGGAGGACCTGGAGCAGGTGAGGGAGAAGATCAACGGGCTCCAGCAGGCGGTGATGAAGATCGGCGAGGCGCTCAACAAGGGCGCCGGTGCCGGTGCCGGTGCCGGTGCCGGTGCCGAGGAGCCCAAGGCTGACGATGCGGGCGAGGAGGGCGAGAAGAAGGAGGAGCCCAAGCAGTAGAAGCCCAGGAGCGCTTGGACGTTGCCACCCGGCGGGGGGCGGACGCCCGCCTCGAAACACCGCCGTTCACATTGCGATTTTAATACAGATTCAACCTACATTATTGAGCGTCCCACCCTCAGACCGCGCTCCCGCCGCCGCCGCCGCCGCCCGACCCCGTCCGCCCCGACCCGCGGCCCGAGCCCGACTCCGACGCATCCAGCTTTGAGTACGAATGGCGCCCGCTCATCTTGGCCCGCATCTGCGCGAGGCCAGCCACGCCCCCACCCTCCATCACCCCACTAGCGGCGCGCATGCGCAACCTTTCCATCCTGCGGCCCTTCAAATACCAGTACTGCGATGAATCGAGGGAGAGTTGGGACGACGGAGGCTGAGTAGGGGAGGCGTTCGTCGGGTCGAGAAGAGAGGACGGAACCAGGTCGTGGGTGACTCACCATGTACGACATGCCCGCGACGATGAGGAATATAAAGCCGACGAAGAGCTGTCCCATCATGTTAAAGTGGTGTGGCCATTGCGATTCCTCGGACTGTACTCCGGTGCCCATCTGGCCACCCGACCTCTTGGGCGCTCGGCAAGTGGGAGTGCCCTCTTCAAAGTTCGAGAAAAGCCGGCGAAAAATAAAAATAAATCGCCTCCGCGTGGCGGATGGTGGACCACGGCCTAGCTAGTGGGACTCGCGCGAAGCGCAATCGTACGCCCCGTCCCGCCCCGATGCAAAGAAGCGTCGCCTGAAGCTGATCGGCGGCCTCGATCAAAAAGGCAAAAGGTAGATATGGGCCCACCACGCTTCCACTGCGCCACTTCGATGAAGGTGTATTTTATCGAAGCGAGGTTTCGATCCTCGGACCTGTGGGTTCCCCACGTTGGTGATCCAGTTGGTTTGCACACTGGAAAATCAATCATGTCAAACGGCGGCATTTTGGAAATATATTCTCACGCGATCCCGGTTTCCAGGCCACCGGTTTCAGTACCCTTCTCGAGCGCGTTTGCGACCGCATGGGGCGAGATTCCGCGCGCTGAGGCGACCGATCATGCGCTGCTATGCTCTACTCTCTTATGACAACAAGTTTGGCGCTGTTTGGGCCAGCTGTGAAGATCACCCGGCCCGTTCCCACCGCCGTGAGAATCTCGTCAGCATTGTTAGCTGACTGACCCTTTTCCCAGCCTCGTCGTCCCCCCGTCTCTTCTCCCTCTCTCACGCACGCGCTGCACGCCGATTACCTGTCGCCGCGCACCTTCTGGGCGAACTTAGAGCTCCCCAGGTCGGAGGAACCCGGGTAGGCCCCGAAGGTGGTGACGCGGGGGATCTCGCCGCCGCCCCGGATGTACGCGTACTCGACGTAGTTGGGATCCCTGTCGCCGCCGACGTAGGGGGCGCCGCCGGGGATGCAGTTGTCGGTCATGTCCTTCAGCTTCTTGATGATGGTGACCGCGGGACCGGGTGCGCGCTTGCCGAGCTTGCGCTGCGACTCGTACTGGTTCGCCACCGCCGCGTTGGTGCCGTCCTGCACGGCGAGGTCCAGTCCCTTGGCGGGATCCTCGTACATGTAGGGCGCGAACATCACGAGCTGGTTGGGTCCGAGGCCCATGCGCTTGAACCACGCGACGAGGTCCTCGGTGCTGGCGTCCTCGCCGGGGACGAGACCCTCGGGGTCGGGTCCGTCGGCGTCCTTGCGTCCGATGCGCATCTTGGCGCCGAGGTAGGGGTTGGTGCCGATGAAGAGGAACTCGTAGTTCGGGTCGTCCTCGCCCATGACCTCGTAGTAGTCCTTAGCGAACTGGATGCGCGCGGCGAAGTGCGGGACGATGGCGATGAGGTCGGCGTAGGAGATGGGCTGGTTGACGGTCGCGTCGACAGCCTTCTTGATCTTTTCTATGGACGCGAAGGCCTTCTTGCAGAGCGCGTTCTCCGGGCGGTCGAGCTCGAATCGGATGGACCCGTTCGCGCCGTTCTTCTTTCCCACCACCTGGTAGGTGCCCGCGTCGTGGAGCGCGAGCCTCATGTACTCGGAGTACGGGAGGTCGATGTTGTCGACGATGATGGGCTCGATGAACTTGAGGTACTGCTGCTGCGCCCTGCCCTTCTCGCCGCCGTTGGCGAGGGGGTATCCGTCCTCGCGGGAGATGAACTCGATCTGAAGCTCGGGGAGGTTCACCGCGCGCTTCTCCTTGACGTCGCCGCCGCCGAGGGTGAGGGCGCCGTCCAGGGCACCGTCGAGGAGACCAGCGAGCGCGGGAGTGGACGCGCCGAGGGTGGCGGTGACCGCCGCGCCCGCGGCGAGGGCCTGGCGACGGGTCACGGCGTCCTGCGACGATCCAACAGCGACGTCATCGGATTTGTTGGACGCGGAGCAGACGACGGCGGGCTTGGAGTTGACGGCGCGCTTGGAGACGCGGGTCATGGCGTTCGCCTTGACGCCGATGGAGGAGGCGGCGGCGATAGACGAAGACATTTTCGGTTAAGTGATCTGCTTGCCGGTAAAGCGAGGCGCGCACTGCCCGCCGATTGGTGCTTACATCCAATTGTATCATCAAGGCGCGGAGAGATTGCCAACTGGATTTCATCGCATGCGATCTCTGCCAATCACCGTCCGCCCTCGAATTCGACTGGCGTTCCAGTCAGAGGGGGAGATCAAAAAGCGATTTTTTCCCAACCGTCTCGGCATCTGCAGCGAACTTTGCTCTTTCCCGTCCATCGGACTCGTGTCGGCACAACGGAAAGCGCCTTGCACGTCCTCGCGACGGGTGAACGCGCAACCGGAGACTCGGCAGAGACTCGTCACACTCCACAGGCTCGTGGATAGCTCGAAAATATGGCGAGCTTCACCATGCAAATGGCCGCTCCCGGCCTCGCGAGGCCGGCGGTGGGTGCCCGTGCTCGCGGCAGGACCGTGAGGACCGGCGCTCTCGACGGGGCGGCCGAGAGGGCCTCCGCGACCGGCGCCCCGAGGCGGGCGCAGCGGGAGAGCATGGCGGGTGACTGTGCCGACGCGGCGGGCGTCGCGAAGGCGAAGAGGGCGCAGAGGGGGAAGGTACGCGCCCGGTTCTCCGGCTGGTCGATCCCGGATTTTTCTCCACCACAGAGATAGGGACAGGTTTTAGGGTTAATTTATTGCCTCGCCCGTCCAGGACGTCCGCTGACTCAGTCCGTTCCCCGATCCCCCATCGCACAACAGGTGATCACGACCGCGGTGCCGGACACGTTCGTTCCCCCCGGCCAGGAGCCTTCGCGCCCCAAGGGCTTCTGGGAGACCTTCTTTGGCAAGGACCCCAACAAGGGCAAGGTGCGTGAAACGAAAGACAAAGCCGACGAGGCCCCTCTCGAGTCGTCGTTTAGCCTCGGCGGCGTGACTTGACCCGCGTGAACCGATGCTGACCCCCTCCCCCTCACCCCGCTCACGCCACGACAGATCCGCGCCGACTTCCAGTGGAGGGTCCTGTCCTGCCTGCCGTACCTCATCCCTTGCATGGGTGCCATCGCGTTCACGGACCAGGCGTTCATGGCGTTCCCCTGGACTTTTAAGCTCGCGGTGCTCATCTCGCCGCTGCTGCAGATCTTCTACTCCAACTCCTTCATCCCCTTCGTGACCTTCTTCACGCTGTTCCTCGCGGTGGTGCGCAACACCAAGCTCGACCACTTCATCCGCTACAACACCATGCAGGCCATCCTTCTGGACATCTGCGTCATGCTCGCGGGTCTCATCATGCAGTACCTCCCCATGTACATCACCGTGTCCGTCATCGGCGACATGATGGAGATCTTCACGCTGATGAACGCCCTGTTTGCCATCGGCTACTGCATGTGGAACTGCCTCAAGGGCCAATACCCGGAGATTCCCATCATCACCGAGGCTGTTTATGCGCAGGTGCGCGATCAGTAATTTGTGTGGGGACAAAACATACAACGGAGAGTGTCTGGAACGCCCGAGGGAGGCGGTCCGACGTATTAGGACGACTACGCGCGAGTTAAAATATTCATCAAACTTTAGATTCGACTCACGTTCCCGTACACGCGCTCGCAGTGGGACAAACGTTCGCTGCTGTTGTGGTTGCCGGTTCTTACTTCAATTCGAAGTGAGCTAAGGGCTAAGAAGAACCAACACGACTCCACCTCTGACACCCGGGCTCGCTCAGAGTGCCGGGTACCTGAGCGCCTGCTCCTTCACCTTCTTGTCGTATTCCGCCCTGTCGTTCGTGAAGAGCATGTACGCCTCGCTCTGCGCGGGCGAGGCAGGGTTTGGGGAGTCCAGCAGGTCCTGGATTCCCATCAGGATCTGCTTCACCGTGATCGACGGCCTCCAACCCTCGTCCTCGTTCAGGATGCTGAGGCAGACGGTGCCCGAGGGGTAGATGTTGGGGTGAAAGAACCCCTGAGGGAACTTGCACTTCGGCGGCTTGGACGGGTAGTCCTCGCTGAACTCCATCGTGAGAGGGTAGAAGCCCCCGGCCCACAGCGTGTCCTTCCGGCCCGGGATGGAGCACTCCCACCGCAGGAGGTTCACCGCGCCGTCCACAGTCTCGGGGCGGGCGACAAAACCGTGGGGGCGGTCCTTACGCCACACCTTGCGCTCCTCTGCGAGGCGCCCGCGCGCGATGCCCGACATCGCGATCTACGCGGTGCTCCAAGCAGTGGCCACGAAGCGCCGACACTTCAAAAACTTGGCGATTTTGGCGCGCCCGCCATCAATATTTCAACACTTCGCTAGAGTCACGGGGCACACCCGCCCGCCCTCGCCGCCATGGGTCCATCGGCGAAGGTGCTAGCGCTGGTCGTGGTCGTCGCACTTGCGGACGTCGCGGGCGCGCAGCTGTCGACGCCCATCGCCCACGACGATGCGGTGACCAAGGCGTCCGGCAAAGGGAACAAGTTCCTGGATCGCAAGTCTTCCCCGGACTCCTTCGACGACGAGGAGGCGATGCGGCCGCAGGACGAGTGCCCGGCTAACCTTCGCCTTCGGTGGATGACGGAGGTGACCAGCAGCGTATACAGCACTCCGGTCATCGCAGATCTCTTCAGTGACGGGCACAAGGAGGTGGTGGTGCCGTCGTTCGTCCACTACCTGGAGGTGCTCGAGGGGGAGGACGGCGCCAAGGCGGGCGGGGACTGGCCCGCTTTCCACAAGTCCACCGTGCACGCGTCGCCGCTGCTGAGGGAGTCAGGAGAGGGGACGGAGATTTTGCTGCCGATGTACGACGGGGAGGTGCACTTCTTCAACGACCGAGGTGAGACGGCCGAGACGGCCAACCCTAACTAAGCACCACGACTCGCGCGAAGATCCGATCGATCCCTTCCAGCGGAACAGACAACAAACACCCCGCGACGATCCGATCCGTCCCGTCGGAAAGACTGACCCTGACCCCGACCCGAACCCGCCGACGGCACAGGCCAGGCGCTGGACAAGCGACTGTACGTACCCCGACTCAGGGTCCGCAAGGACTGGTTCGTCGGCCTGGCGCCCGACCACGTGGACCATTCGCGACCCGACGTCGGAGCCGACGCGACGGAAAACTTTCGCAGCGGATTTCGCGAACCCGACCCGATCAACGCCGGCGCCCCGGAGCACGCGCACCACGCGCTCAGGCGGCAGGAGGCACGAACGAAAGGATCTGTTAGTGGGAAGGGTCCCCAGGGTCCCCGGGGTTCTCCGATCGATTCCGGGGAGGGCCGAAGACTTCTGTCGGAATCGGAGCCGTCAAAACGGGAGCCGTCCGCGGAGCGAGGGGAGACGCTCACCGAGGAGGCGGCGGCGAGCTTCAAGGTGTTCGACGACGACGGCGACGACGCGGACGACGCGGGCGAGGAGCGCGTCGGCGGTCTGAGCGCGGAGGACGAGAAGATCATCAGCGACTACCGCGCATTCTGGGAGGGCACCGACGGCGACGAGGGAACGCAGGGCGTGGGCGGGTCGGTGAACGAGGGGGACGAAGGGCGGGAGGCGTCTAAAAACGCGCGCCCCTCGCTGAGGACGCATCGCGACGCGCACGCCGGTTGGGAGGATGAGAGCTTCCACCAGCGCCCGCGCGAGTCCGGCGACGCGTCGCACGTCTACGTCGACGCGCACCTGCTCTGCACACCCTCCGTCGCGGACATCGACGGGGACGGTCGCGACGAGCTCGTCCTCTCGGTGTCGTACTTTTTTGACCGCGAGTATTACGACAACCCGGCGCACTCGAACGAGCTGGACGCCTCGATCGACGTGAGCAAGTACGTCGCGGGCGGGGTATACGTGGTGGACCTCAAGACGCTCGCGCTGAAGTGGCACACGCACCTGGATCTGTCCACGGACACGGTGAGCTACCGCGCGTACGTCTACAGTTCCCCGACGCTGGTCGACCTCGACAGGGACGGGAAGATGGAGATTGTCGTCGGCACCAGCGTCGGGTTCCTGTACGTGCTCCGCGCGGACGGGACCACGATGAGGGGTTTCCCGGTGCAGATGGGCGAGATCCAAGGGCAGGTGGCGGCCGTCGACCTCGACGGGGACGGATACCCCGAGCTCATCGCCGCGGACACCCGGGGTTCGGTGGCTGCTTTTCGGAGGGACGGGTCCGAGCTGTGGGAGCGCCACCTCGCGTCGCTCATCGCGCAGGGCGCGTCGGTGGGTGACGTCGACGGCGATGGAGCCCTAGAGGTTGTCGTGGGCACTAGCAGCGGCGCGATCCACGTCCTGCGAGGCGCCACCGGCGAACCCGTGCACCCCTTCCCGTTCTACACCAACGGTCGGGTGATGGCGCCCGTGCTGCTCACCAAACTCCACGGGGACGAGAGCGCCATGACCCTCGTCGCGGTTTCCTTCGACGGCTTCGTCTACCTCGTGGACGGCAAGCGCGCGTGCAGGGATGTCATCGACCTGGGCGAGACCAGCTACTCCATGCCGCTCGTGGACGACCTCACGGGCAACGGGAAGATGGACCTGGTGCTGGCGACCATGAACGGAGTCGTCTACGCTTACGAGAGCTTGGACACCCCTTACGACCCTTTGCACGCGTGGACGTCGCAGGTACACAGCGTGAACAACATGGCCGCGCGGTGCGGCGCTGCGTTTGGCGTCCGAGGCAAGGACCGCGGATACCACGACGTTCGGGGCGAGCGCATCGACGTTCCGTTTGAGATTGTGGACACTCGCGTCACGGTCCCCGTCGTCGAGACCAAAGGCGGGGCGCCGCACGGGCCTTACAAGGTGACGGTGACGGTGACCTCCCCGGGCTTTTCCGCCGTCGCGACCGCGTCGTACGACAAACCGGGCACGTACAAGCTGAGCGCCGAGATACCGAACCGGCGCGCCAGGGGTCGGGTCACCGTCAAAGTCTCCGACGCCAGCGCGCTGTACGTCGAGGACAGCTACTCGGTTTCTTTCCACATGCGGTACTACCGCGTGCTGAAGTGGGTGCTGGTGCTGCCGTTCATCGCGGCGACCACCGCGCTTATGCAGATGACGAGAGGGGAAGGAAACGCGCTGCCGACGTGGGGCGGCATCGCGGGTGGGGTTCGGGGTAGGCTCGGCAAAGACATTTAACGGGACTCGTTCGTGATCGTCGTTTCCAAAATTCTACGTAAAATTCGCGTCTGTTTCCGAGTCGGCGCTCTCGCGCATCGTCACCCGAGGGTCGCCCCGCGTCTGTTCCCGTATCTCGCCGGCGCAGTGGGTGTGTGCCCTTTACAGCGCCGGGGTCACGGAGGGAACGACGGGCGTGGGTGCCCGCCGACGGCGGGGGGGGGTTCCAGATTCCAGGCTGGAACCGCGCCCCGCGTCGGCGCGTCGCGGGGACGGCGCGAGAGATGAATGAGCCAACCTCTCTTAAGACAGAGAGAGACGCACCTTCCGTACTACAGACGGCTCGTTCACGCGGTGACGAGGGGCTTGAGGAGCGCCTCGATCTTCGCCTTGGACGCGCCGGCGGAATCGCCGTTGCGCTCCACCACGTTACCCTCGCCGTCGACGATGAACTTGGCGGCGAAATTCCAGCGCACGTCGCCCGGGTGCTTCTCCTTGAGGAACTGCCACACCGGGTGGGTCTTGCCGCCGTTGACGTCGATCTTGGACATCATGTTGACGCCGACGCCCTTGAAGTCGAACTTGTCCTCGACGAATTTCTTAATCTCGGCCTCGCTGCCGGGCTCCTGCCACCCGAACTGGTTGCACGGGAAGCACACAATCTGGGAAAGGCGAGGGCGCAGATCGGGTCAGCTCGGGGTCGTCTTGGAATTGCAGACAAAAGTGCTTCGGGGTTCTTCGGGAGACGCGCGTGGGGTGTATCGGGCGATTCGACGTACCTCGAGTCCCTTGGGACCGAGCTCCTTGGCCATCGCGGACATCTCCTGGTAGTTGCCGCGGGTCGCGCCTCACTTACACGCGACGTTGGTCACGAGGACGACCTTGCCCTTGAACTTCTCGAAGGACACGTCGTTGCCGTCGATGTCCTTGGCGGAGAGGTCGTAGAAGGATTTGGCGGCGGCCATCGGGGTGGCGGCGCGACGGACGGTGCGGGAGGTGGCCACGCGGCGGGATCCAAGCCGGGTCTGGACGACCGCGGTGCGAGCGGAGAGAGAGGCGACGGTCTGCATCACGCAGGCGTCGAGCGTTCTGGCGGCGACGCCGGCACTTTTTCACACGTTTTCGCGGTCGTGGTCCCACCGCGGCTGTAATCGCCACGTCGACAAATCCACATCCACCTGGAAGGTTTGAGGTCGATGCGAGAATCGGTCGACGCACAGCACGGGAGCGCGCCGGGGTGCACCGCGCGGACAGGACTCGCTCGTATCGCGCGGGATCGACCCGACGGTCCGCGCGACGCGATGGAGTCGTCGAACGGCGGTGCCGCGGCGATGGCGTGGGGGAGCGCGCTGGGCATCACCGCGGTGTACGTGGGGAGCCTGTACCTGTGGCCGGAGGTGCCGTCCGAGGGACGGAACCACCCGAGGACGGTGCGGAAGAGGTTCGCGTCGCTCGCGGGCGCGTGCGCGGCGGCGTGCGTCCCGGTCATGCGCGCCATCACCGCGTCGCCCGTGCCCGAGGCGGTCGCGCGCGCCGGCGTCACCCCCCCCGCGTCCTTGGCCGCAGCGCTGGGCGTGGCGCCCCGTCCGATGGCGGCGGCGACGTCGACGGCGGCTTCCCTGGCACTCGCCGCGGCGCTCTTCCTCGGACCCCTCACGCACCTCGCCATCGACAACAAGCTGGGAAGCAGGTTCGGCAGGGCCCTACACATCGACGATTCGCTGAAGCTGCGGGACTACGTCGTGGCGCCCCTCGCCGAGGAGTTTGCGTTTCGCGCGTGCGTCACTTGTTGTCTCGCGTGGAGCGGATCGTGCACGGTGGCGTCGTGCGTGTTTTTGTCGCCGATGTGCTTCGGCGCGGCGCACCTGCACCACTTCAGGGAGCTGCGACGAACCCGGGGTTTAGGCGCGGCGGGGGTTATAATCGGGGCGCAGTTCGCGTACACCGCCGCGTTTGGATGGTTCGCGGCGTTTACGTTTCTTCGAACCGGGCACCTGTGCGGGCCGGTCGCGGCGCACTCGTTCTGCAACGTGATGGGTTTGCCGGACTTGGGGGGCGCGTTGGGGCATCGGAAGAAAGGCGTGATCGTCGGCGCGTACGTGGTGGGCATCGCCGCGTTCATCGCGGGTCTGTGGCCGGCGACGGACCCTCGACTGCATCCGGGGAGCGCGTGGGACGATCTCGTCGCCGTGGGCCGAGCCGCGGGGGGACGCGGGGGCGGGTAGTTTATCGTGGGGGGGGG
>Ga0181573_10002685_pt1 | contig 16349 bp, 14 predicted proteins | sample 101ome_25_FD_148643 | JGI IMG/M metagenome (GOLD analysis project Ga0181573, IMG submission 148643) | Coastal salt marsh microbial communities from the Groves Creek Marsh, Skidaway Island, Georgia - 101409BT metaG (spades assembly) | ecosystem: Environmental > Aquatic > Marine > Intertidal zone... | reverse complement strand
TAGGGGGTCCTATGCCGATAACGCTATTCCGGCTATCTCTTGTGAAAAACAATTCGAAGCGTCACCGTCGCCGCGCCAGTGCCGCGCGCGATTGTGGAAGCCGTGACGCGCATTAATTAACAGTAACGCGCGCGCGCATCGTTTTCAACCGCTTCGTAGTCGATAGCGGGCAGCCGCGCGCGCCGTGCACTGTTTTTTGTAACATCACTTTGTACCTCTTGTGGGAAAAAGCACCTCAAATTGAATGAGCGCGCACCACCGTGATATCGGTCGAGCCGTAACGCCACGCGCGTGAAATTGTGTCTCGCTCACGTCATGCGTTGTTCTTCCGCGGTTGAGCGCGCGTCGTTCGCGCGCATCGCGTCGCGAGGTCGATACGGGGTGATTTTATTCCGGCCCATCTCTTTCAGAAAAGAAAAGCGAAAATTGGAAAATCACTCGCTATTCCGACAAGGAATTTCTATCTCTTACTCGCCCTCACTCTGACAAGGGATTGCACCCTAATCAAAAGAAATATAGCAGTCATTGATGATATTGTACTGCATGGCATATCGCATCGACATTACATGCTGAGAGTGGGGTTCGAACCCACGCAGTCAGTGACTACCAGAACGCTCTTCGCTCACTTGTTTCGGCGAAGTCCTGCTTACGAAGACTTGAGTCTGGCCCCTTAGACCACTCGGGCATCCCAGCGTAACTGCAGTGGCAAAAAACGACAATATAACTTGATGGAGTTGTGGAAAGTCGGATGTGGTAGGACTTCGTAGAGGACTGGACAACGGGCCGCGCCAACACACAGCGTGTGTGCTGCGCTTGATTCATGATACCGTGTCAGTTACGTATAACTCCTACTCAGAGCATTCAAAGATGGACCAGGGCACGATACGATGCAAACACGTGCTCTTCTGCGCGACACACGACCTCCGCAGTAACTACCAAAGTAACGAAGACACTTCGTTGTCGAGAGACTGCAGCGAAAAGTGTCGAAAGTACTGACGACGAACATCCAAACGTGCTTTACATGGAGTCGTAAGTGATACAACAACTAAGAGCGACGAACTTGACCCTCAAATAGTGATACCTCTCTGAGTTCGCAAAGGTTACCTCGCTTAAGCGACAGGTGAATGAACAAAATAGAGTGAACAGCCACGAATCCTAAGAAAGAACCATCGTAGTGGCGATGCTCACAAATTTAGGATAACAAATGCACTGAAGATGTATGGATCAGGCGGTGCTTTAGCCTACGGATTCTTGAATGCAATTTTCTATGGTTTCGGTATTGCTTTTGTGTGGATTTTTATCTGCAAGGTGCTTGAACTTATTTTTCTCTTTATTCATCATGACTTCATAAACAAATAGATTCCTCTTGGGCTGAGTGTTGATGAGTTTTTTCATGCTTTAGCTAAAGTTGCTACTTACACTTGGGTTAGTTACTCGCTTGAACTTTCTCCAGCTGCTCACTTGCTTGATACAGGCCTTCAGCCAGATAACGAAGGGTGCGAGAGGTTTCGCAGCTGTTGCCTTGGCTAATCCTATGAACGGCGTAATCCAGTGTGTCTCACGCCATTTTAATCTATCATTTAAGACGGTAACATCATTGCTGTCGCGGTGCTACTGATAAACTAACACTGTGGTAGATTTTTCTCACCTTAGTGAGTCTTTGCTTTTGCTTTGTGTTCACCATTATTGTGCTGCTAGCAATGGTATGGATAGGATAATGAAGAGAGATCTCCAATACGCCTCCTATCCTTTTTTAGTGTCGAAATTTTTCGCGTTATGGGTCGTATATGACCCATAGACACTTCGCTAAATAGACAATTTTGAAGCTGAAAACTCGTACAAAGGTAATTACAGATCCTAGCTATCATCTATTCTCGTCGCGTGCCATTCCGTCATGCAGTCGACGCACAAGTGGCTTCCACATGCGCCACAAGCCGTGAAAACTTTGGATTCGACGTGTTTTCGTCTCCAACAGTTTTTGCATCGCGCGCGTCGATCCACGGTAATCGGATCTAGCCCCGAGCATCTCGTTCCCGCGTCAAGAGATGCTCGCTTCCGATAGACCGGCGCATTTTCGACCGTCTCTTTGCCGTAATGCTCTCCGTCATGTTTGAGCTCCTCGACAACACTTTGGATGAAATCGAAACGATTCATGGGGGTTCTGTTCTACCTACTTTCTCTTCTTCTACGGAGTACACGTGATGTGCATTCACCATCGTCGTATCCAGAATCCACCAGAGTGACGCGTGCCACCACTTCATTGACATGATGTTGCATGTTGCAGTACCCCGCAAACTATCTAGCTGGTCTACGCCACCCATGTACTTGTTGTAATCGACCGCCACCTGCGGCGCTGAACGGGCTTGTCGTTCCCTCTGTCCTTTCGTACGACGAAATACACTTGATTCCTCCTCGGGATTGTGAAAGTTTGACAGAAACTGCGTCGGAACGGTGTCATGCCAGAGGATAGCAGTGATGCCATCATCTGACATGCGCCACGTGTACTCACCCTTTGAGAGGTCCTTGACAACATCTTTAGAAATGGGCCGTGGAAACCCAAAATTTGTGCGCGCAGTGCCACATAAGTATACAGAAATGTCTCGCGCATCGCGTAGAACCCGCAAATTGATGAATAAGTTGTCTGCGTAAACACGATGCCAACGACCTTGCACGTCGGCGAGGAGACTCATCATCGCATCTTCCCGGGCACGCAGCGCGTCGCCAAATTTCGTCGCGAACGTAACCAAGTAGCCTGATCCGGCCTCGCATACGCTATAAATCTGAATTCCATTGTATTTCTTGTGTTTGAGTATTTGTCGGAGTGCTGTGTACCGCGAATCAGTCTTCGCAACTTGCTCGTTGTAAGAGAGGTGCTCACCGGGCTGGTAAACTTGCTTGCATCTCTCGCGAAACATCTCAAGCAATACTTCGATTTTCGCGATATCGCGATTTGATCCCACCCCACCTGGATATACTTTATCAATATTTTTCACGTCGCATGATAAGTTGGACTTGATACGTTTGAACTCAGTGCATGACATTAACTTACTCACCCACGGGACACCCATCAACCAACTGCTACTGAACGCGCTGTTGATGCCGCGCTTGTACGACACGCCGAGGCCGTAGACGATTGAAAGCCATTGTTCCAATCTTACTCTTGTCATTGGTTTCTTCTGCTGCGATGTCTACGCTCGCGGTGGCCAATTTTCGACGCCAAATCTTTTTGCATACCAACTCGTAGCACCGCCCGCGATACGCTCTTGCACACGTCGCTTTGTGGCGACCACTATGGCATCGAGCATGTCGTCCGTGATGAATTTCTGCCAGTAGTCGATGGGTCGCATGTTTAAGTCACGCGATGAGCGTCGACCGCGTCCAAGGTCTTCGCGCATACCACGTTCACCGATGAAATCAAACTGCTGGCGCCGTGAATTGATTCGACTCCAAGACGCAGCGTGTGTACCTGTTTGGTAGAAACGATGCGCGTGTCGCTGTATGCGCAGAGTTTCCACCTCAGTGACATCAAACACTTCTTTATCTTCAATGTGATATTCATTTCGAAGCGAAACAGGCCGTCCTGGTAGTTCGAACGCTCCTAAATCTTAATCTTCATCAACCTCCTCTTCGGTTGTTGCACCATCGTCCCAGTTGCCGGCAACCGTGCGCGCGACTTCTGCCAGCGTCGGCCAGTTCGGGCTAATGTTACGATCAATAGGTTGTAGGGGCGCCATCCTCTTGGATCAAACCGTGTCTATGCTACTCCGCGCCACCGTCGGGAATGTAATTGCCCGCCGATGCAAATTCAAATTTCCGCGATTCTCGATCGCTTCGCGCGAAACTTTCACGTCGTGCCGCGTTACCGAACCGCTCGCAAAGGACGCGAGACGCGCGATCGAACGGCGAAGAAACGATGTCGTTCCGACGTCTAGTGCGCCTTGCAGCGCCGTCGACAGCGCGCCGCCACCTTATCAATGAATTCCACTCATGCGCGCACAGATGTGCGGCGGCGACGCAACGAACCCCGGGCGCGCGTGCGGCGAGGGGCAACGTTTTTTTAAAGGATGTGAAAAGTTGAAACCGCATGCAGTCGACGTAAAAGCGTTTGTTACACGTGATTCAATCGCGTTTGTCTCGCAACGCGCCGTACCGACGACGTACGCGTGGACTAAAGTTGAGCATATTGTAGTACTTTAGTCCAGCTGCTCAACCTAGAGATGGGTCAGTGTTGATTGAGTTAGATGGTGCAAACTGTGCAGACTTGGCAAGCACTTCGTTTACAAGGTTGTCTATTTCAATTATCGCGCAGACCTCGTTGGATTGCTTGGCACCAAAAGGGGAAGTTTTACTTGGCTAAGAGTAGTACGGAAGAACCTGCGTGAGGATGTATGACCACGCAACTCCAGACAAACCGCCGACGAGCCAGCCAGAAGTGAAAGAGGCCCAGCCATCCGCACTTTGGAGGGGATCCTTAGAGATCGTTCTACCGCTCAAGGTCTTGACACCGACGACCTCATCACGTTGGAACGCAGTGGCACCATAGATGCTCAGGCACGCAGTGAGGATCAGTACAAGTCCGGCACCAGACAAGCACCCTGCAAGTTCAGCCGCGTCCGTAGCTCTAAGAGGACCGAGCTTGATGAAAGGACCGGTCACGAAAAAACCGTGGGCGAGCCCAACTTCAACACCTCTCAAAAGTGGTGCAACACCAGTTCGATAGGCTGGCAAGTTGGAGAGGAAGTTGGCCACGTCAGGCGAAGACGTCACCGGCGTCTCGAGCATGCCGATGAAAGGATCGCCATTGATTGGCTTGATTATTTGCACCTTATCTCCGGAAGCAGAGGCGATCGTATGCTTGCTTTGTCTGTTATGCCAAAAGAATCACGCAAAGCGGGTTGGTCAGTAAACGGAGCCCGATCAGCTGCGGCAGAGCGAGATTGCAAGACAGAACGAGTCGCTGCAGTGAAATAAAAAATTTCGGAACTTATGGAAGAGTACCGCGCGCCACACGGACCTCGGATGAGCTTGAGCGGATCGGATGGAAGTACCTCGCGATCGCAGCTGAAACGGGAAACGAAGGGTGTCAGTCAACTGGAAAAAGTCTTCGCACAATATTGCGAACAACTTCGATTGAGAGGAAACGTCATACCTTAGTCAACGCAGGCTTTGCCACGCCAGAAAGTTGGAGGGAGTGCATTTTAATCCGTGGTTCGACGCGATTTGACGCGCTCGATCCGCACCGAGTTGTTGATCGATCTCGCGGAGAGATACGATACGATATGCGTATCCCGCTGAACCTGTCATCAGTGTCATTTACATACTTTAGATATATTTATAGATTCAGCAGCCATGCATGTACAGCATTATAAAAACAATATCGATGAGGGTGGGGCCCTGGATTTCCTGTTTCGACTTACGGATAGATGGGCTCTACCGAGATTAGATGCGCCAGTTTCTTCAGTGTTACAATCGCCAAAACCGGTTCCCAGCTTGTCCTGGATAGACTTTATTTCATCATACCTTGAGTATGAGATTTACATATCATACAATATTCACCCTGAGGGCGAGTAAGAGATAGAAATTCCTTGTCGGAATAGCGAGTGATTTTCCAATTTTCGCTATTCTTTTTTTTCAAAAGAGATAGAAGACCCTTGTCGGAATAAATCGGCAAACTCTATTTCCGAATTTCTATCTCTTACTCGCCCTGAAAGTTTTTTATGGGGATGAGGAAAAACGTTTTCCAGAGTAGCCGTGTCGCATCTTTCACTACACGAAACGGAAACGTCCTCGCAAGCTACCGCGATAGAGATTTCCCTTAAGTTTCCAACTACTGACATAAATGAGTGTTCGCGCGGGCTCCAAGTTTACACAAACTCTCCGCACTGGCGGTTCAGACAAGGCTGTGAAGGGACTGGGGGGCTTGATACCATGGCGAGTGACAGGACCCGTCTCTCATCCTGAGTGGAAGGATGTCCCTATTTCGTCTAATGAGTATCGCACAGTATCCCCGTCGTCCGTGTCCAATAATGCGAAGATTCCTCAGGCTTCTCACAGGCTCATTTACAACGTAGGCTATTTTCCAAGGGATTCTAGAAGGTTCAAACTATTTTCAGAAGAAAGCGTGAGAAGTATTTCGCCCAGCTCTTTAAATGGGATGTCCTCGAGGCTGTATGAGAAGAATCCACTACCACAAATTTCATTCAGTAGGCTGGAGAGAACCAGTTTAGTTGATTATCCTGACGGTGGCTATAGCTGAAACTGCTGTTGCTGTTTGAAAACACTTATTTGTCGCGATTTCACGTCTCGCTAGTTATGTCGTACGTCAGTGCGTACACATTTGTAAAAATTAGGTAGAAATTCGCTTGATTCGCTATTCATTCTGAGCTAAAGGGTGCTGAGCTTAGCATATCTAAGAGTTCATCTGGGGACTCCGCCACAAACAATAACTCCCTCGCCGACTTGCTTATGAAACCTGATGACACTGCTTCATCTAAAAACTTCAATAATGCGTCATAAAATCCGTCAACATTCAATATACCAACTGGCTTGGAGTGGAAGCCGAGTTGCTTCCACGTAATCATCTCAAAGAGTTCTTCGAGTGTCCCAAAACCACCAGGCATGGCAATAAAGGCATCGGCGAGAGAAGACATCTGTTGCTTTCTTTCATGCATGTCCCTTGTCACAATCACTTCTCCACATGTTTCGCCGCTAATTTCTTTAGGTTTTAGTTTCTCTGGAATCACTCCAATAACTGCACCACCTTGCTCATGTGCTGACTTGGAAACTACCCCCATGAGTCCAACGGAACCCCCACCGTAAACCAGTCCTATGTTTTGACGGGCCAACTTCGTTCCTACTGCTTTAGCGGCACTTACAAATTCAGCTTTCAAACCTGTGGATGAACCGCAGAAAACACATACGCGCCTGAGTACCATGCGTGCAAATTTGTGAAGTGGTGTGGCTCAAATATTATAGTCTCATCATCTCATAATATGTATACGTGTGAAAGCAGGTTGCGACGTCAGTCTTCACGAGAGGCGTGATGTTTTACTTCAAGTCGGTTGCAATTTCTCTCGTCACTGCGTGATTAGGACATGCAGCAGAAAACTTATTTTTTACAAAGTGTTTGAAGTTCTAGCAAGGAAATTTAAGCATATAGACACTTCCAACGACTACTCCGAGAATTGCGCCACACGTCACCTGGAGTGGACTATGCCCAAGCACTTCTTTCAACTTCTTATCACTGATAGTAGAACCATGGAATAAATCTTCCACAATTTTGTTGAGAACTTCAGCTTGCTTACCTGCGTGCCGGCGGACACCAGCAGCATCATACATGACGATGAGCGTAAAGGCAAGTGATAGTGGGAAATAGACACTTCCTAATCCATATTGATACGCGATTGCGGTTGTCAATCCGACAACGAGTGCAGTGTGAGAACTGGGCATACCGCCACTGTCAAACATGACTTTGTAGTCCCATGTCCCCTCTCGGTATGAAGAAGTGAAGAGCTTGGCTATTTGGGCGAGAAGCCAACTTGAGAAGGCGCTCATAAAAATATGATTCCCAGTCAAATCTTGAATTGCAGACGAAAAACCGGCAAGTAGCGGTGCTGTGCAGAGAACTGTCAAGTTATCAGCTTTTTCTGTGGAACCTGGAGAGTGCTGTGTGGCTCTTCTCAGAGCTTTGTTTGGGGCGGCGAAAGAATTTGCGAGTGCAGAGCGCTGGAAGACGTAGTCGTTGGTGATGAACGCGATATGCTTGCAAAACCCTTGCAGAAAATGCTGACTCCAAACCAGGTTGGGTTGTTTGGGTTGATTATGGTTAGTCTTTCTCTGTGGGGGTTCCAACGAAGAAAGCCGTGCACAGCTGGGCCCTGAGATGGATGCCACAGGCGAACGAATGCACGATCGACTGCGAGACCGAATGTTTGTTGGTCGACGTTTTGTGTATCCTATTTCAACGTCCCCTCGAAACGACTTTGCGCGGTCGTGCTCATTTGCCTCCCTTCGAACTTGTCGCTGGGCTCTAAGCACAAAGGTGACACGCGCTCGTGACATTTTGCATCCTGAGCTCGAGACATTTTGCATCCTTACAGTTACACGCGAATATGTGACAGCTGAACCGTCGCAGCGCTGCAAACTCCCGGTTTCACCAGGTTCCCTCTAACCCGGTGCAGCAAGTTGGCAAGTGCTCTCCAATTTCACATTACCATATATTATCCATGAAGTTTCCGTATGCGTAAGCTCAAGTCAGTTCATTTCAAAGTCTTTTTAGCCGATCGTCACCTAAAACAATTTCCCTTCGAGATAAAGCGGTTGGCTAACCCCTCTTAGCAAACCCCACAACTGCAACGTGCGTCTCGACAGCACGTAGCTGGAATTCGTCTGCACTCGGTGCTCTAGTTAAGGCGAAACATTAACACACTAAGTGATTGTTCAAGGTAAGGGTACAGAGGAGTAACACTTGCGCGAGTCGCAGGCCTTCAAACGTTGAGAAAACGAACGACTACCATTCCCTTATCTGAACAAACCGACATCGTCCACCCGCTGTATTCGTTCTTGAACCGGGTAGATCGCGTGAACATTAGTTGAAACCTTTTACAAGTTACTGATAATTGTTTCTTCTCGCTCACTAGGCGCGCTTCTCGACCACACGTCAGCAGAGTAGAAAAAACATAACTGATGAAGTCTTTTACAAGCAGACAACCGACCCAGCACGTCCTGAATGGAAGCACTCAAACTTTGCGGCGGCGTTCGAAGACTCGCGTGGCCGTCATCGCGATGGCTCGAGAGACTAATCCGAAGAAAAGAGTGGTTATTACTGGGATGGGATTATGCTCAGTGTTTGGCAACAACTACGACAACTACTACGCCAAGCTTCTTGCTGGTGAAAGTGGGGTCGCCCCAATCGACCGGTTTGATACCAGTGATTTTCCGACAAAGTTTGCGGCGCAGATCCGTGATTTTGACAGCGAGGGATATATCGATAAGAAGAACGACCGCCGTCTTGATGACTGCCTCCGGTATGCGCTTGTTTCTGGCAACAAAGCGTTGGAAGACGCAGGTCTTGATTCTGCTGCGATCGAAACACTTGACAAGCAGCGTGTTGGAGTCCTTGTAGGTAGCGGTATGGGAGGTCTAACCGTCTTCCAAGATGGTGTTAAAGCTCTTGTTCAAAAGGGTCCAAAAAAAATTACCCCGTTCTTCATCCCATACGCAATTACGAACATGGGCGGAGCGATGCTCGCCATCGAAAAGGGATTCATGGGGCCGAATTACTCCATCTCGACCGCATGCGCAACGGCGAATTATGCATTCCATGCTGCTGCAAACCATATCAGAAATGGCGACGCCGAAATTATGCTAGCTGGTGGGTCTGAAGCCCCTATCATTCCTGTCGGACTCGGAGGCTTCGTGGCCTGTCGAGCGCTCAGTCAAAATAATGACGATCCTGAGGGTGCCTCTCGGCCGTGGGACAGATCGAGAGATGGCTTCGTTATGGGCGAAGGTGCTGGTGTTCTTGTCATGGAAAGCTTGGAGAGTGCGAAAAAACGTGGAGCTCGTATTCACGCGGAGTATCTTGGAGGAGCTATCACTTGTGATGCACACCATATGACTGATCCTCGAGCTGATGGTCTGGGTGTCTCTTCGTGCATAGAGCTTGCCATCAAGGACGCAGGAATAACTGTCTCTGACATAAACTACATAAATGCTCATGCCACCTCAACGTTGGTTGGTGATGTTGCGGAGGTTAACGCTATTCGCAAAGTATTCAAGGACGTTGAAAATGTCAAAATGAATGCAACTAAATCCATGATCGGCCACTGTCTTGGTGCTGCAGGAGGTATGGAGGCCATTGCTTGTATTATGGCCATAAGGACTGGAATGCTACACCCAACACTCAACCAGCACGATTTGGAACCCATCGTTGAAGGCATCGATACATGTGCGAATCAAAAGAAAGAACATCAAGTCACCGCTGCTATTAGTAATTCCTTTGGTTTCGGTGGTCACAACTCGTGTGTGATATTTGCACCTTTTGAAGAGTAGTGTTGGTGAAGACCAAACACGAGAAAATCGCAGCACTCTCCCACCACCGCTTCGAGACGTTTAAAGTAATTTGAAGATATTTTCCTATGAAGTTGTGAAATGAATTAATAAATATTTTCAGTCCTTCGAGCTGTTGAAGAATTCAGCCTTTTTAGCTTTATTCGCCTTCCACCTTTTGACCTGGGTGACCTGCATGTTCCCTGATTTATTAGAGATGTTCCTCGATAGGCAAATGAACTTAAGGTTCTACCGTCAGTTCCCCAATAACGTGCCTTAAAATGTTACGGTCGATTTGAGCGACGCCGCGCGCCGCGCCGCGCACGTCGTGCGCGACGATCGACGCGGCGTTCGCGTCCGCGTTCGACCGGCGCGCGTCGTCAAAGTTGCCGATTCTGGTCGATGCAAAAATGTTACGCTGTGACAAAAACGTGCGAGACCTTTCTCCATAACTCGCGTCGCCGGAGGGACAAAATCGCGAAATCGGCGAGTTATAACTCAAGAAATGAAAACGAAAAAACGAAATGAAGGTCGAACGACCTCATGTAATGTTGCGCCTGGTTGACACGAATTTCTTGCTTCAAAGTTCTGCGCCATCGCGGTGTTTCTCGACGCAAAACTTTGTGTGAATGATTTAAATAAACATAACAACCCATCGTGAAAATATCACACGAATGGACGCGCGCACGGCGCCGCTACAGCGCGCTATGTGACATTTGCTAAATTCCTAAAATGTGCTATGGCGCCGCGTCGAGACGTTGAATCGTAGCGACGAGGGAATATGATATGTATAAAGACTCCTTTCACGTGTTTGTTGAGTCTCTGCGTCGTGCGACGCCGCCCTGGCGACGTACGCGTGGGCTAAAGTTGGAGGGGTATAACATTGTGAGTCATGAATCTCCGATTCGGTCGCATTTTGCAAATGGACAAATTGGAGATTCATGACTCACAATGTTGTACCCCTCCAACTTTAGCCCACGCGTACGTCGCCAGGGCGGCGTCTTGCCAGATAAACGCGATAGATTCACGTGAAACAAACACTTTTACGTCGACTTATGCGCGGTTTTAACTTTTCTAATCGCCCGTCGACGCCCTGAAGCGCTCGCTGGTTTCAATATTGACATTATTTTACAATTTGGGAGATATCGGCGCCGTCGCTATGTTGTTTTCGACAAAACTTGCAGACAATGTACTCACATACTTTTTGTGCGCCCACACCAACTTTCACGCGCAGATGCCGGCGTGTCGCGCTACCGTCGCACGAACAGTTTCACCGCAAAAGCACTGTACCCTAGGCGCTACATGAAATTTGCTCGTTCGACCTTCATTTCGTTTTTTTCGTTTTCATTTCTTGAGTTATAACTCGCCGATTTCGCGATTTTGTCCCTCCGGCGACGCGAGTTATGGAGAAAGGCTTCGTGCGTGAAGTGCAAGAAAAGGGCTGCCTGGGGTTTAGGAAGTCGCGCGCGTGCGTCGTCGCAGCGCGTCAAACACGCGCGCAAGGGGCACTTTATGATCCGTAGAGAGTCTTTCGAGTGATTTCAGACGCGCGCTGTGCCGCGGCGCGCCGGTCGACGAGGCAACAGGCGCGAAATCATAAGGTAGTTGCAACAGGCGCGCGCTTCACGCGCATCTTCACGCAGTCGCCGCTCACAGGTGAGAGCTTCATTCGGCGCCGACGCCGTGTCAAAGGATGAGCAACTATACATTGATGTTACACGCCGCTGCTTGGCCGGAACCGCGGTCTGTGGCGCGTTCAGCACCCGCATCTAGCGTCGTCTAGAGTCGCGCGTGCGCTCCTTGCAAACATTCAGTACGGGTTGGCAACGCGCGCTCACGCTCGATCTGGCATCTTCAACGGCAGAAACCATAGTCTTGATGGGTTTTCTGGTAGTTCTCTGCTCTAAAACGTGCGCGCAGCCGTGTGGGCGCCCGCGGCAACGTATGCAGTGCAAACACGCTGGCTCTGAAGCTTACGTGAATGTGCCGTGGACTTCTTCGCGCCGCGATCATCGATTTCTCGTTACGAATTGTCGTGCTTCAGACCTCAGACGACATCACATGGTGTCGTTGGCGCATTTCGAATATGCGCACGTGTCGGGTCCGTTGCGCAGGTGCCTCTTGCAAGCTTCCACACTCAACTTGTGCGCGTGCGTTGGAGTGGTACAAGCGTGTCACAACTGCTCACACTTCATCGAAATGTACTTTTGACGATTGCGCCGAATAAAAATGTCATTCGTTTGACTTGTGACCCGTGATCCATCGAGTGTCGATCGCTCTGACCGTCGTGTTGGACGTTTTCCTAAACCTTTGCCCGAGCGAGCGCCGGTTCAACACTTGCACTTACACTCACAGCGCGCGTGTGCACGCTGTTTCTGTGAGAAAGAAACCACAAAACCCCGAACCAATGACATATCAACTGCTCGCGAGGCCCTGATATGGACCGAAGTGCATTTGCAGATTGCACAGTCGCTTTGAAACAAGCGCAGCGAGGCCGGTACACATACGTCTTCTCCAGAATTTCCTTCGCCGGTTTTCATCGCTCGCAGGCGTTCTCCAGACTCCAACACGTGCGAGACCACGCAATAAAAAAGTTTCGTTCGATTTACCTCGAAGTTACCTTCGCGCTGGGCGTTCGCGCTCGGGACACGCTCGTCATCTTCGAAGTGAAGCGTAACATTTCCCAAACGTTCACGCACTACGTTTCCGGCGACCTTCTGACGCCGCCAGCGGGTCAAAGAAAGCGCGGAGTGTCGCAAAACGCGGAGACGGAGCTCCTACATCCAGTCCGTGCCGACTCGCGCGCGCGCGTACAGTGACGACGAGATCTCGCAGAGATGTTACGATAATTGCCCTCATATTTAAGGAAAATTAATTAGGGAACCGACGGTACGTAGAAAACTTCTTTATCATCGATCTCGTTCCCGAAAGAACTCAGTCGCTCTCTCACGATACCGAAGTGGTGTACCGGACGTCAAAGTCGGACCGGGACTGTGCACCAGGAAAGCACAAACCATCGAGATTGCAGCTAAAGTGTGTTCTTTGCTTTTCATCTTAGAGCACCAGCGAAACACCCCCCTGTCACCGTGCTGTCCAAGATGAGCTACCCTGTCAAGGGGCAGTTGTTTGGTTATATCGGAGCAGTGTCTTCCTTGGTTTTCTCATGTAAGTGTCTACGAAACTTTCGTGTATAATAGTCTTAGATGTGATGTACGTCAGGTTTAGGTGCTGCGTATGGAACCGCGCAAGCTGGTTTGGGAATGTGCAGGGCTGGGACCGGAGAACCAAGAATTGGTGTCAAAGGTATTATCCCGGTAGCCATGGCTGGCGTGCGGGCGATATACGGACTTGTACTTTCTATCATCATTCTAAGTGGAATTCGCAACGATGAATATTCCGAATATAGCGGTTTTCGTCATCTTAGTGCTGGGCTCTGTTGCGGTGTTGCCCAGTTTGTGAGTGGGATCACGGTGGGTGTTGTTGGCGAAAGCTCTACACAGGCAATTTCCTACAGACCCTCGCTTTTCGCTTCTGCCGTGCTGATCTTGATATTTTCCGAAGCCTTGGCGTTGTACGGACTGATTTGTGGTATGATCATGGCACAGAGCAGCTAGATGAGGTACAGTGTTTTTGCTGGGCAGCGAATAAATAGTTTCTTCGCAGAGGGGCCAATCGGCAACCTTCCACTAATTTTAGTCTATTGGTCGCAAACGAACGTAAAAGGCAGTATCTTGCAAGCACGAACAGTTTGAGCAAACTTTAGTCGATTGATCAGCCATACAGATAGGTGTAACTTTTCTCTGTCCTCTCAAACAAGACTTGACTTGACCTAAGAATAAGAAGCCTAAATTTGCTATTACTGGGGTATTTCATCCGAATGGATCGCTTTAAAGTTACCCATAACGGGAAGAATGCGAGGTATACCACGGATGAGAGTGGGAGTAATCACCAAACTCAACGCAGTAGTTCCAAGTAGAAGCAGGTAAAGTTTTCGCTCCACTAAGCCAGCATTCGAAGCACGCGACAGAAGAACGAATGAAAACTCACCGATCTGAGCGAGGGAAACACCTACTGTCAAACATACACCGGGAGAATAACCAAATGCTCTTACCACAATGGCGACGAGGGATGTTTTTAGTGTTACTATAATCAGCAGAGAACCAAGAAGAATGTCTGCATGTATCCAAAGGAAGAATGGGTTAACTATGAGTCCAATAGATACCATGAAGAGAGCAGCGAATATGTTTCGTATCTGATGAAGATTCTCCACTGTACTTTCAGCATGAGGGGTGGCGGAAATCATCACACCAGCGAAAAATGCACCAAACTCTAATGATAAACCAAGTTGATCACTTCCTAATGATATCGCTAGACAGAAAGCGACGGTAATAATCTGGAAAAGTTCTGGCACTTGTTTGGACGCAAATCGAAACATTTTCTGCACGAGCGTTCTACTCAGACAAAAGCAGGCGCCTAAAAACATACCCATCTTGAAGAAAATACCAATGAGTGTGAATAAGCTTTGTCCAAGATTCTTTCCCTCCGCGAGCACTGGTACAAGTGCGAACAACAAACCAACACAGCAATCTTGTAGTATTAGCGTCCCCATAGTGATCTGACCATGCAACGTATTGATTGCACCACCCTCAATGATGCATTTTCCTGCTATCGCTGTGGAGCTCATCGATAACAGCGCCCCCACGAATATTCCTTCTTTCATACCCGCACCGGTCACATCACTGACTACTCCACACAGTAACATCATCAGTGCAATCTGTAAGCAACCTCCTAGCACAGCGACACCTCGAACTTGTCGCAGCTTGGCAGCACTAAACTCGAGCCCAAGACCGAATAAAAGGAAAATAATCCCAAACTGTGCCAGAGTTTCAACTTGGACTAACTCAACGATGACACCGAGCCCACCTGGACCTATGAAGGAACCAGACAGTAAGTATCCTGTAATTACTGGTTGCCCCAGCAGACAAAAAATAGTCGAACCTATTGCGGCTGAAAAAAATAATATCACAAGATCACGAATCAACTGTAGATCTTGTTGCAGTTCCATCGTTCCACTCTTTGGATTTGATATGACGAACTCGTTATCAGACGAATCAACTAGCCTTTCGACATCCTCGGCGTCTGTCTTACCTGTACGTATGACTCGATCAATGCCACGTGAAACATCTTTAAGCTGGCCGATCAGTGAGTCTTGCCCACTGTGGTCCATAGTGTCTCCATGTACACTGCCCTCTCGGAGCAGACCATCATCTCCCTGTGGTTTGCTTGACTCCGAATCGTAGGATAGCTTCGTGGAATGTTGACCTTCATCATGCGTCCGAGTCACTCTCACAACAGTTTCCAACGTGCCTCCACCGGCACGAACGGTTCCATCAAAACTTCTACCTGCACCCTCTGAAGCAACACCTTTGACGGTTTCATTTTCATCAAACTCTTTCACCAAAACTTTGTGCAACTGTCCAGCAATGGTCGAGTCAAAGTGGTTTGAATTCGAATCAGACTCGGCTCCAATATTCAAATTTTGAGATTGAGTTTCAGAGCTAGCCTCAAGTGAACTGACAGGGACTGTGCTCAACTCCGCCAAGCGTCTGTGTTGGCTTGAGTCTACAAGTATTGTTTCTGCACTCGCACTCGTAGTCACGAGACTTGCTAGAAGGAAGATGTGAAGCCATACTCTAGCACGTGCAGGTGACATCAGAGTCACCGTTCAAGGAATAATGGCCGCGTAGTGAAAAGACTTCAAAATAAGATGATCTTTCTGAGGTTGAACGAAGCTGAACTGAAAAGAATACTTATGTCGGTATAGCGCTCGGTACCAAAAGGTGTTCGAAGATTGCACAGCCTCGCGTCGACAGTTGAACGGTTGGAGAGCCCGGGGGAGCTTTGAGTGTTTCTCTTTGGAAGACTGCAGGTGAGGAGGTCGCCTCGTGCGTCGCTGCGAACGGAGATGCTATAGGCCTGGCCTGCTGCACTTGATACGAGCTGATACCGTATCAACGTATCAACGTATCAGACTGATACGGCGTATCAGACTATTTGTATGGGCAAACCGTGTAAAATTACCGATTTTTTGTACGTACCAGGAAATTCCTGATACAGGTCACTTTTGAGCCCTCAATATGTAAGTTCGCGCTTTGTGACGTTCCAGCGCCGCGACGCCGCGCCCGATTGGCGTGAAAATAACACAAAAAGAGCAACGAACGAAGCCTTTCTCCATAACTCGCGTCGCCGGAGGGACAAAATCGCGAAATCGGCGAGTTATAACTCAAGAAATGAAAACG
>Ga0181573_10002684_pt1 | contig 16353 bp, 12 predicted proteins | sample 101ome_25_FD_148643 | JGI IMG/M metagenome (GOLD analysis project Ga0181573, IMG submission 148643) | Coastal salt marsh microbial communities from the Groves Creek Marsh, Skidaway Island, Georgia - 101409BT metaG (spades assembly) | ecosystem: Environmental > Aquatic > Marine > Intertidal zone... | reverse complement strand
CGCCGCCTTCCCCCATCCCGTCCCTGCCACCGCGGGCGCCGTCACTGCCTGGTGACCAGTTCCTCTCCAGCAGCCCCCAAGCGACGACGACTGACACGATACCTCACGCCATACGGAGACGGGGACCCTCCCGCCCTGCGTCCGCGCCTGGTGCCCTGCAGAATCCGATCGATCTCCGGATCCGTCTGGCGACACTTGCTCAGAACGAACGAACCCACAGACACTGGCTTCCGATCATTGGTATATATTTAGCACGCATAGGTGTCGGTTCGACAGCTCCAGCCACCTGAACGCGGAGGGAGCAGCACAGCGGGAGAGAGAGGCCTCCCTCTCCTCCATTTCAGGAGTGTGCATCGTTTCAGTTTTCCGTCTACCCACGACGAGCTCGTACGACGACACGCCCGTCCTCAGGATGATCGATGATGACAAGACGCGAGCGAGAGAAAATGGGAGGGAGGAAGCAACGGTGCGCTTGTTTCGCACGAGAGACTCGAATTCGCCCACGTCTCACTCGATACCACACCCCAGGCCCCCAAGCGCCCCAGCACGCCGACCGAAGCGCCCACGGCGTCCATCACCTCGATCATACAAGGGCACGAGTCGTCGAAACAGCGCCGCCTGAGCGTCGACTCGGGCTCCGTCGGGTCATCAAACACACATTCCGGCTCGCTGACCATATCGCTGTCGTCGACGCGGCAATGGTCGTTTATCAAGAAGATCTGTAGCTGGGGTGTCGCGTCCTTCCTGGCGAGCGTGGCGTGCTGTCGCCTGCTCCTCGACTCGGCCGATTCGACGATTGTGAGGAAGACGTTCTACGCCGGCATCCCTCGGATCCTCTACAGTATACCGGTGGCGGCGTTTGGCTGTGCGCTCTTCTTGAACATCAGTTCATGGAAGTTCGAGACGCATCGGAGCCGGCAGCAGCTCTGCGTGCTCGTGATCTACATCAGCGGGGTGGCGTTTGCCTACGAGCTGTTGGCGTTGTACTCCGAGGCGCCAATCTTCCTGACCCAGGGCGGGCGTCCGCACTCCGTCCTGCGCTACGTGATGTGGGCGCACGCGACGCCGGTCATGGTGTATGCGCTGTCGATGCTCTCGGATCTGAGCACGAAGCGGGTCCACGCGGCGATGCTCGCCGACGTGGTGATGATCCTGGCGGCCATCCCGGGCGAATACTGTAGCTCGTGGCTGGTGCGGTACTTCTTCAACGCGCTGTCGTTCTTCCTGTTTCCGTTTGTCCTCAAGGAGATCTATACGATGTTCACGCAGGCGATGGACGCGACGGCGCCCAACGACCGCCAGGCGTACACCTCGTTGAAGTTTCTAAGGGGCTTTACGCTCGCGCTGTGGTCCGTGTTCCCGGTCGTCTGGACTTTGTGCCAGCTGGATATGATCGACAGCGTGATGGAAGAGGGGCTGCATAGCATTGCGGACGTGTTCGGGAAGGTAGGTGTTGTTACTGTTGTTGTTGGACGACGCGTGCTCGCCTCGACGCTACGCTTTCGCTCACCTTTCGCTCACTCTTCCTCCCTCGCAAAAATCTCTGATCGAATTATAGATTGTCTTTTCGTCGTCGCTGCTGCAGAGCAATTTCGTCTCCATCGACGCCAGGAGGCGGCTGGCGCTCAAGGCGGCCGAGGACGCCAACCGCATGGCGGTCATATACGAGCTGCAAGAGCTGCTGGCGCAGAAGGAGGAGTTTATCACGGTGATCACGCACGAGCTGCGGACGCCGCTCAACGGGATCATCGGGCTGAGCGAGGCGCTGCTGGCAGCTGGGGCGCTGCAGGGCAGCAACGCGAGGAGCCTCGGGGCGATTCGGAACAGCGGGATGCGGTTGCTGGCGCTCGTGAACGATGTGTTGGACGCGGCAGCGATGAAGCGCGGGACGCTGACCGTGCAGCGGAAGAAGGTCAACCTGAGCAAGCTGATCGACGACGTGATCGAGCTGACCGAGGCGCTGCTGAGCCCGGGGGTGAGGCTCGTGACGCGGGTGTCGGCGTTGACGCCGCTGGCGATCGGGGATCCGCAGCGGCTGGTCCAGGTGATGTACAACCTGGTGGGAAACGCGTGCAAGTTCACCGACGACGGCGAGATTGTGATCGAGTGCAGCGGGACTGTGGACGACGAGTTTGTCGTCGTCACCGTCAAAGACACGGGCAGCGGGATTCCGGAGGATAAGCTCGCCGATATTTTCGTGCCGTTCAGCCGAGGAAATATGAGCGAGTGCCTGCGGCACGGCGGCACGGGGCTGGGATTGAGCGTCGTCAAGCACATCGTCGAGGCCCACGGCGGCAGCATCAGCGTGGAGAGCGAGGTGGGCGTGGGGTCGTGCTTCACGTTCACCATTCCGTGCCTGAACGAGTGCAACGCCGGGAGGGACTCGATCGAGTCGTGCGGCAGCGACAAGAGCTCGGAGATGTGGAAGCGCTTCTCGATGGACAGCGAGGCGCGCAAGTCGTTCGAGTTCGAGAAGAAGCTGCTCAAGAAGGCCGGCCAGCAGATCGATCCGATGGAGGCGCTCGCGGTGTTTACCAACAGCCGTCCCGGACTGCCGATGGCCGGTGCGAGCGGCGGCGGCAGCGGCGGCGACGGAGACGGGCGCCCCGAGGCCGGCGTCGACGGGCCGGCGTCGGCCGACGCGATCGACGCGACCGACCCGTCGTCCGCCAACTCGACGCAACTCAAGCCATCGGACAGCATCCTGCGCGACGTAAGGGACAATCTCAAGACGTACCGGGTACTGTCCGTGGACGACGACCCCGTCAACCAGATGGTCGTCCAGGCCATGCTCAAGAGCAAAGGCGGCTTTGAAGTCATCACCGCGGCCGACGGCGAGCGCGCCCTCGCCCTCATCGAACAGCTCCAGTCCACCGACCGCCTGCCCGATGCCATCCTGCTCGACGTGATGATGCCCGGCTTGACCGGCTTTGACGTCGTCAAGCGCATCCGCAGCGTCTACCCCGACTGGAAGGTCCCCGTGATCCTCGTGTCTGCCGCAGGCCAGCGGGAGAAGATCAACGAGGGCATCGAATCGGGCGCCAACGCCTACATCATGAAGCCGCTCAAGGTCGCCGAGCTCAGCGAGATCGTCATGCACTACATCACCAAGCACGGCGGGGGCGGCGGCGGGGCGACCGACGGCCGTCTCGACCCATCCATACGGACCGACTGACGATCCGACGGCCATGTTTCCATGGAAACGATTTGATACGATGCTGATAATTTTGGTTCTCTACTATCTAATGCCACGATATGCGGTGCACTGATGAGCATCACCTCACCTCTCGACCGGCGATTGACCCAACGGCCGGGTTAATCGGGCAAAGGCGACGACTTTTCCTTCCCCTTTTCCTCCTCTTCTTCTTCTTCGCGTTCGTTCCGCTCGGCAGACCCGACACCACGTGCTCGCGAGCGAGGCAGCACGCCGTCGTCGGAGACGAACACGAACACGCGACGACAGGCAAGAGATCCCTTGCAATTATGAGACAAACGCCCCGCCTGTTTCTCTCTCTCGCGCTGTGCTTGCTGTCCGGGCTCGCGCTCAGCACGGCTTCCAGCGATGGGATTGGTCTCGATACCATGGACGGTCCGGACGAGGACTATATCGAGTCCAACAGCTGGCAGTCTGAGTTCGAGGGTCTGGCCTTCATCGAGGAGGACGGCTCCGGAGGGCGCGCGCCCACCATGCTGGACAGCGATTACAGCGACGAGGGCGAGGAGGGGAGAACGAATACGGGCGCGGATACGAGTAAGGACGCTCGGGGGATCAGACCGCCGGACATTATCCGGGAGGCGTTCTCCGGGGACGAGAACGGCGAGCAGGCCGGAACGACGGGGACGACCACGACGACCGGGACGGCGTCCTCCACCGCCGCCGACCTGCAGCACCTCTATGACGATGCCGTGGACGTCGACTTGCATGACCTTCTGGCCAATAAGAACAAGCAAATGAAGAACAAGCTGCCGTCGTTCGAGGAGACGCCGATGCCGAAAAAGCCGACGCTGGCGCAGTGGAGGAAAGAAAAGCGGCGGAAGCGCATCCGCAACGAGTCGCCGCCGTTCGAGCTGACAAGCTCGCTGTACCTGGTGCCGGGCGTCAAGGGGTACGTCGGCGCGTGCACGGTCGTCCGGGACGATCACGACTACATCATCGAGTGGGTGAACCACCACCTGTCGCTGGGGATCCGGCCGCTCTACGTCTACGATCATCGGTCGCTGCCGCCGCTCGAGCAGTTTCTTCGGCCGTACATCGCGGACGGTAGGGTGGTCTTGGAGCGCTTCGAGGCCGACAAAGACTTTGGAGGGGCGTCGCCGCAGCTGTACGCGTACGACGATTGCCTGCGGCGGCGCGGGCCGGAGCACCAGTGGCTCGCGTTCCTGGACGTGGACGAGTTCCTCATGTTCCGGAACTCGCATCCGATCCAGTCGCTGGGTGCGTTTCTCAAAGACTACGAGGACTACAGCGCGCTGGCGGTGCACTGGATCCTCTTCGGCTCCAGCGACTACGAGTCCAAGCCGCTCCGGAGCGCGCTGCGGAGCTACACCCGGTGCATGCCCCTGCGGCACACCCAGCACCTCTTCGTCAAGTCCATCGTCAACACCCGCTGCACGACGCACACGTCGGACAGCCCGCATTCGTTCGCGCACAACTGCACAGCGCCGGCCGTCCGCACGGACGGCAGTCCCATCCAGGGGGCGACGGCGAGCGACGCCCCGGTGCACGACACCCTCGTGATCCACCACTACGCGACCAAGTCTTTGGAGGATTTCGAGATGAAGGTGCTGAAGGGGTCGGGCATGCGGCGAGGCCGCGGCTGGGACTACTTTTACTTTGTCGACGGGTGGTCGACCGAGTTCAACTTCGAGGGGCTCAAGATATGGAACGACGACGTCGTCACGCGGACGCGCACCCTCGACCCGGCGACCATCGAGCAGCAGCTCGCGGGGTACTCGCAAGAGACGCTCGAGGACTTCTGGGGCAACAGCCAGGTCACGGAGGACGAGGTGCGGGAGACTGTCAACGGGGACTTGAGCTGGGGCGACGCGGGCGAGGAGGAACCCGAGCGCGGGAGGGGCCGAGGGCGAGGGCGGGAGGAGGTCCCGTCGGTCAGCGATGACGCTGACGAAGGCGAGTGGTAGAGAGCGACCCACTTACATACGCAATCAACCTGGAGGAGACGAACGGCGAGGAGTGGCCGAGGTTGCTCACCGCTTCCCGAGCTCTTCAGCGTCCTCTTTGTTCCGTCGCCGACGTCCCTTCCTCGGTCCCGTCTCTGTCCTGGGATTCGCCGTGACCTCTTGGTGCACCGCGATCGCATCGTCCACGATATTCTGTAACCGTCTCAGATCCTTGATGTGCAGGATCCGAAGCACCCGGGCCACCCGATCCAACGCCTCGTCTCCGGTCGTGAACCCCAGCGGAATGGCCTGCTTGATCGCGTCCTCGTCATCCAAGGAAAGCCCGGACTTTTTATCCGTCAGGAACGGCATCATCTCCGCCTCGATCCGGTAGATACACCGCTCGATATCGTCGACGGTGATGTCGGCGCTCGACCCCCGATGGACGGCGAGCGACTCGCAGACCCTCCCAAACGCCCGTTGCGCGGCCTCGTCGACCACGTCGTCGCAACGCAGCAGGCACTCTTCGATATCGGCATCGACACGGATTCCAGCGTGCATCACGTCCCGAGTCATCACCTCGTCGTACCTGGCGGGCTCTGAACCGGCCGTGGGCGACGGGCCATCACCTTTACCGTCCTCGTCGTCGTCACCGTCGTCGTCGTCGTCGTACGCGAGCGACACGGCGTGGCCGAGCACCCACATCAGCGCGCCAGGAGACACGACGAGCGACCCGTGCGCGCCAGATCTGACGCCGCACGGGCACCGCAAGTCCTCCGCGACGTACCGACGGACCGCATCGAACCAAACGCGCTCGTCCGTCGACTTGAGCCCGTTTCGCGCCTCGAGAGCACACGCACGGATCGTCGTATCCTCCAGGTACACAATCAGACCCCTGATCCACTCGTTGACTGCCGTGAGACGCGAGGCATCCAAATTTGAACCACCGTGCGTCGTCGCCATGCGGACGTCGTCCGGCACGCTCGTGGCAAGGTTTGGGTCCCCGCTGTGCGCCCGAAGCGCCTTCAGGTGCAGCTCCAGCATTGACGAAACGAGAGAGACTGGTGGGTTGTTCATGTGGTTTACAACTCCGCGTCTCCCAGGTCGACGTGCTCGTACACCGTCCCTTGGCTGCTCCACGCGATTTTCTTGCTCCACTCGACGAGCATGTGGCTCGTGGCGTGTTCCTCGCTCGGCCGGTACGCTTCCAAGTCCGCGTCGACCGCGTCGACCGCGTCGACCGCGTCGACCGCGTTGACCGCGTGGCCGGCCCCGCGGAGCTGCCGCGCCGGCACCGTATGGCTCCACCAGAACTCTGCGAGCACGTCAAAGCACGCCGACCAGTACGCCCGGTCCCTCGGGATGAGGAACGAGCTCGACCCGTGGGCGGGCGTCCAGACGTACAGCGCGCACCACTCCCTGTCGAAGACGTCCATGAGGCCCTGGATCTGCGGCATGTAGTACCAGATGGCCCGTTTCGGGGGCTCGGCCAGCTCTGGCGAGCCCTTGTTGTATGGGCACTTGATTTCGAGGATCCCCGGCGTGGAAACCCCTTTGGAAGCCGACGCGTCCTGGAGTCCCAACCCGGCCACGAGCCCGTCGGGAGACGCGCCGAGCCAGTCGTGCACCACGTCGTCCTTCTTGACCTTGAACATGCACGACTCGACCTTCTGGCCGGTCAGCCGTTCGTACGTCATCAACGCGCGTGCTTCGCTCTTGGTGCCCCACCGCGTCGCGTCGTTCCCCTTGAACGGCTCGCGGATCCCGATCTTTTCCTCCCAGAGCGAGACCCGGTCGCCCGGGAAAAAGCCCAGCGCCTTTGAGAAGGCCGACGCGGTCAGCCGACCCTCGCGAAGGCTCTTCCACAGCTGCGTCCGCTGGTCGCCCTCGAGGTCGTTGACGGGATGCTTCGCGGCCGACAACGACGACTGCATCGCCGTCTCCATGAAGTTGGTGCGAAAATCGATCGTGCTCTGCTTGACCGGCGCCCTCGGCTTTTTGGCGGTGGGATCTTCGCCATCGCCGCGGTCCTCGCTGTTGGCGTTATCGTCGTTGTTTTTGTCGTCGTCGAGCGCGCCTTGCTGCCACTGCTCTCGTCGCTCCCGGTGGCGGTCACCTCGCGGTGCGTGCAACCCTTCCAGCCACTCGCCGACCGCGTCGACCACCTTTGCCCGCTCGGCGACCTGCATGCCCCCGTACAGCTCTTCCAGCGCGCGCACCAACGACGCGTCCGGCGCGTCCGACGCGTCCGACGGCTGCCCGCCGTCGACCCCGGCACCACGGAGCTCGGGACTCGTCAGCTGTTGGCTCATCCACGTCGAAAAACTGTCGCCGTTTCGACCGATGAAATCCACGTAACCCATGTGCCGTTCGTACTCCAACGCCTGTCGACACTTGGCGACCAGCGGGTTGGCCTCGGCCCGGTGCTTGGAGTTGAAGTCCTCCATCAGTCGCTGCCGGGTCTCCTCCGGGTAGTGATGGATCGAGTTTCGAGGCACCTGCCACTGGTGCTTGATCGACGTCGCGTCTGCTGCCTGGGTCTGCGCCTTCTGGCTCGTGCTCGCCTGCGCGCTGCCACGCGTGTTGTCGCTGTTCGAGGCCGGAGACGCTGCGCAGACGGTGTGGGCGCGAGGGTGGGAGCGGGGCCGGGCAGGCCAACACCTGCCGGTGGGGATGGTGGGGATCGCAGAGCTCGCCATCGGTGTCGCTCGTAGTAGTAGTAGGATGGATGCCTCGCCTGTCAGCGCTTTCAACGCACGATATGCGCTGCTTCCGTGCATAGAAGAGCGCGTGAAAGACGAAAAATTTGAATTTTCCCTTTGCCGACTTCAACCGAGAAGATCGACCTCGCGATCGCGAGTCCCTTCGCAGCGAGCGACTTCACGCGCTTCATACGCATGCCCATACGCATACCCATACATTGCGATACCATGCTCGCGATGGTATCATTCGGCGGCAAATGCGCGGCCGCAACGCGCAGTGCGCCGGGCCGTCGTCGTTGCATTCCGCATTATCGCCATCAGCCAAAACGTGCGGCCCCTCGTGCCGCGTCCTCCTCTTCGGACAAGCCTTCGTACCTCTACGAGAGCACGTACGGGCTCCCAGTCGTCCAGCGGACCCTGGACTACGCGGCATTGCTGCGGGCGCTCCGAGAGGAGTCCATCGAGTCGGTCGGATTTTTCACGCAGCGCGGCCACGCCTACCTGGAGGGTCCGTGCCTGGTGACGTTCAAAGACGGGACCGTGGCCCAGGCCATCTGGCCTCCACGAGACGCGCGGTTGTCGTATGCGATGGAATCGCACAACGTCAGGGGCTACCGTCTGGACACGCCGCCGACGCTGAAGGAGCTGCAGCCGTCCCGGGGGCTGGGCGAGGCCGCGTCAAACTTTCTGGTGAACTTCATGCCGTACGTGGCCGTCGGAATGGTGTACGCGGCGACGACGTATATGAAGTGGAAGAAGGGGGACGCCGAGGACCGGGTGAAGATCAAGGCGGTCGAGCTGCAGGAGAAGAAGAGGAAGGAGGCGGAGGAGCGGGCGGACCAGTTTTTGCTGGACGCGGGCGTGCTGGTGCAGCAGGGGTGGACGGTGGATCAGCTCTACGACAAAGCGGTGAAGAGCGGCATTGTCGGCGTCGAGCGGGAGCAGATCGAAGAGGTGGTCGCGCGGGCGCGGACGATGGCGCGTGAAGCAGATGATGCGGCCGAGGTCAAGTCGGAGTATAACTCGAAGGAGGCCGCGGAGCAGCAGCTGAAGGACGAAGAGGCGTTCAGACAGAAGATGAAGGAGGAACGGGCGGAGGAGGACCCCAACGCGCAGGCGGAAGAGTTCCGGAAAATGAAGACGGTGAAGATCCAAAAGGCGCAGGACCCGGACCGGTTGCGGCGGCTGAAGAAAGCCCAGAAGGAGCTCAAGGGCGTCAAGCTGCAGTATACGGACGCGAAGGATGTGGTATTCTTCGACGACATCGCCGGCATCGGGGACGCCAAGGTCGAGCTCGAGGAGATTGTTGACTTTTTCCGAAAGCCGGAGATCTTCAAGGCGAGTGGGTCGAGGATTCCGCGGGGCGTGCTGCTGTGCGGTCCGCCGGGAACCGGAAAGACGCTGCTCGCGAGGGCCGTGGCCGGCGAGGCCGGCGTGTCGTTCCTGTCGCTCAACGCGTCCGAGTTTGTCGAGATGTTTGTCGGTGTGGGCGCGGCACGGGTGCGGGATCTGTTCGCGACGGCGAGGTCGATGGCGCCGGCCATCATCTTCATCGACGAGATTGATTCAGTGGGTCGGATCCGGGGCGGGGCGCAGGGCAACGACGAGCGGGACCAGACGCTCAACCAGATGCTGTCCGAGATGGACGGGTTTGATTCCGAGTCGCAGGTGGTCGTGATGGCCGCGACCAACAGGAAGGACGTGTTGGACCCCGCGCTGATCCGCCCGGGGCGCTTTGATAGGAGCGTCATGGTGCCGCTTCCAGACTACCAGGGCCGGATCGAGATCCTCAAGGTGCACTTGAAAGGACGCCCGCACGCCGAGGACATCGATCTGCACGAGATTGCCTTCGAGACGCGGCAATATTCGGGAGCGCAACTCGCCAACCTCGTCAACATGGCCGCGACCGTGGCCACGCAGCGGGGACAGGAGGAGATTGCCACGGCGGACGTGATGAAGGCGCTTGAGATTGAGCGGCTCGGGCCCGAGCGGAGCCGGTACAGCGACCGGGCGAGGAAACGGCTGGCCGTCATGGAGGCGGCCACGGCGCTGACGTGCACGCTGCTGCCGGCCATCGAGCCGGTCGTCCTGTCGACCATCACGCCGCGCGAAAAGTTCCCGTTTGGGCAGACGGTGGTCAAGGCGAACGAGGGACGCGAGCTCACGCAGGCGTTCACGAAGCGGTACCTCGAGGAGCAGCTGCTGACGGTCCTCGCGGGACGCGCCGCCGAGGAGGTCTACTACGGCGAGGACGAGCTGTCCACCATGCAGCAGCGCCGCCTGGTGATGGCGCGTCGCATCGTGACCAAGCTCGTCGTGTCCACGGGCATGAGCCCCGGGGACGTCATCGGGCCCCGGACGCTGTCGACGCCCAAGTCGTCCGGCGGGCGGGCGCTGGCGCAAGTCGTCCCGAAGTTCGTGAGTGACGAGCTCCAGGACGAGGCAAACGTCCGCATGAAGGCCATGCTCAAGACGGCATACGAGGAGACGAAGACGCTCTTGGTGCGGAACCGCAAGGCGCTCGACGCGCTCGTCGACGCGCTGATGGCCGAAGACACCCTCTACGGGGCCAGTATCCGGGCCATCGTCGAGCGGGAGGCGGACGAGGGGGACCTGCGGAAGCGGGCGGCGGCGCGGGTCGAGGACGACTACTTCATTTAATGGAGTGTGAACATCGTAGTTGTTCGTTACAGAACGGGTGGCGTATCTATACGTTTCAGTATCATTGGGTCATTCGGTCATTCGGTCATTCGGTCATTGGGTCATTCGCTCGCTTCTTCAGCGCCCCGGCGTCTGCACCACGCCGCGCTACTCGATGTAGTCGAGTTCCTTCGGCACCCCGACCGACACGAAAAAGTCCTGGATCTGCTTCTTCTCCATGAACATGGTCGTCCGCAGGTACTTCTCCATGCAGAACAGATTATCCACCCAACGGTTCGCCCCATCCCTCGTCTTGACCTTGTACTTCTTCAGCTGCTCGAAACGCTCCGGGTCGCTCGCCGAATACTTCTCGAGTTCCCGCTTCTTCCCGGCCACCCGCTCCCCCACCGCAGCCAGCTTGGCCGTGAGCGCCTCCCGCTCCGGACAGTCCATCTTCGTCGGACGCTCCTTCTCGAGCTTCTCGGTCACCTCCGCCTCCTGCTTGGCAAGGTCCTCCATCTTGACGTTGAGCTTCGTCAGCTCGGCCTCGAGCTTGACCGACGTGGCGGACGGGAACGACCAGAAGACGTTCTGAATGCCGACCTTTTCCATACAGACCTGCGAGAGAAGGGGGGCGAGATGCGTGAGTGAGTGAGCGCGGGAGAGAAGGGGAGAGGAGAGGGACGCGGCGGACGCACCAGGTCGTCGTCGCAGAGACCCTGGAGGACTTCCTTCACCGACTGGATGGTGACGCCCTTCTTCGCGGCGAGCTTCTCGATTTCCTGGAGCAGCGACAGGTGGCGACAGGTTCGAGTGAGCGGGGCCGTGATCCACGATTCGAGTGCGTGCAAACTAGGACGTGTTCGCGTCACGCCGCACGTATTCTGTCGGTTTATATACACATCTCTGCGTATACGCGGACGAACGGACCTTCAGGACGAAAATGCCCTTGGATTCGTGAAAGATGCTTAAAATGTTCATTCGCTTGTCAGCGAGTGACATTCCCTTGCGTGCTCCCATGGTGTCTCGTCGGTGGAGTGGCTGTCGGTGGTGTGTCGAGATCAAGACAAGAATCGATTTGAGGAGCGAGGGAGACGGGGGTAGGCCCACTCCGTCCTGCCACGCCGAACCGGTCCTTGCACTAATTAGTGCACGTTATAAGGTCCTTGCACTATAACGTCATTACACGTCCTCGAACGAATCCACCGTCAACCTGCTGATCAGCTCGCTCATAGGCGCCAGATCCCTGTCGTCGACCAGGTCGAACTCTTTGATGAAGATGATCATGTGCCTGAAGCCTGAAACCCAAACGAGCGAGCGCGCAAGTGAGCGAGACCGATCTACAAACAGACAGACAGACAAAACACGAACTCATGTTGAGATGGCTCTCCATCCCCAGAGCCAAAATGGACCGGAAATGCGAGTGATACATGTGCGCGTACACCCTGAACAACCGTTTCAAGATGGTCTTGACGACCGCTACGAAATCCTTCGGGAACTTGCCGCCGATGCCCCGCGGGAACAACGACGGATCGTCCAGCTGCTCTTCGATGTGGTCGAAGAGCGCGTTGACGTAGCGAGGCGCGGACAGCTTGATCGGGTTCTTGACCTTGACGCCATCGGCCCACAGGTATTCGTAGTTCGGCCCCGCGTTCATCATTGGACACTGTTCGTCGTTGCAGAGGGTCCCGTCGAGGACCGAGTAGAGGACAGAGGCGGCGTTATAGAAGAGCACTGTGTTCACGGCGAGCCACTCGTCCTTGTCCTCGCCCCGGGGGAGCTGCACGGCCTGTTCGATCGTGCCGGAGCCGAGCGTCGTCTCGAGGTGCTTCCGGAGCGTGCCGGAACGAGTCCCGACGTCCACCGCCTTGACGCTCCGAACGGTCCCGGCGCGGTGCCGAGAAAAGTTGAAGAACGACGCCATCCTTGATCTCTTGCCCCCAACTGAACGACGAACGACGAACGATGAACGATGAACGAATGGCCTCTCAGTTCTGAGGTTCTCCGTTCCAGGCGGCGGGCGCGTTCGACCGATATCGAGCTGGTGTCTTGTCGCGGTTCGGATGGCGTGGAGCGATTCTTAGAGCTTAGAACGTAAGGAAAACGAAACTAGCCCTACTCAAAATCATGATGACCTCCTTTTCTTCTTCTTCTTCTCCTTCTCGTTCCGCTTCTTCTTCTTCTTGGCCTTCTTCCGCTTCTTCCGCTCTTTGTCCTTCTCCTCCTTGCCCTCATCGAACGACGACAGGCTCGACAACGACCCGTCGCTGCCGTACCCGTCCTTCCCGTCCCTCCCGTCCCTCTCGTCTTTCAGCCGGGGCGCGTCGGGCCGATCGCCGTCCCCGCCGTCCTCCCGCACCAACGCATACCCGCCCGCGGCATCTTTGCCGGTCACCCCCTGCCGGTCATCTCCCTCGTAAAACTTGGAAAACTGGTTCCTGCACTGCTTCGTGAGATGCCCAACCTGCCCACAAATCTTGCACGCCCCCCGCTTCTCGTTCCCCAGGCACCCCTGACTCTTCGCCAAGCTCAGCAACGACTCGTAATCGGTAACTCCCGTATCGAAATTGCTCGTCATCTTCATCGCCTCTGCGGCCGCCTCCTGCCGCGACTGCTTCTGATTCGTCCTTGACGGCTTGGTCTGCGGGGCGGCGATGAGCTTCTCGACCGCCGCGTTGTTCCCCGCCTGGGTCTCGGCGCTGACGCCGATGACCGACTGCCACATCGCGTTACCCTGTAGGGAGTTGGAGGTCCGCACCCGGTTCTTCGCCGGGTCGAGCTTGCCGCCCGTCACTGTCGTTGAGCACGTGGGTGGGTCGTCGTGAGGGTCGAGAGGGTCGTGAGGGTCGTGAGGGTCGAGAGGTCGTGGGGTTGATGAGGAGGTGAACGAGGAGGAGGGTCGTTCGTGGTGCGGGAGACGATGGAGGAGACCGTTGTTGGGTGGCTGGGTCGTCGTCGAGTGCCCCCTCCAACCAAGCGTCTTCCGCCTCCGTCGTCTTGCTCTGCGCGAGCACATGAACGAGTACAACACGGCGCCGTCTCAGGGACACGGGCGTACCTGTGGCTGGCATTGTGACTCCTGCGTGGGTGTCTGAATCGTCCTCTGGAAACCGAACGAGCGTTCTTTCTCGAGCTCGAGACGCGAAACTTCTTTTCGAATTTTTGTTGTCCCGGTCCAATCTGGGCCATCTCGACCGTATCGGCGTTCTGGTGCACACATGCATACCCTCAAAGGAGTCGTCGTGGGGGCGCAGACGCCCCGAGCGACGCATCGGCCCGCAGAGCGCCGAGTTATCCCCAAGACCTCCGAGACGTCCCGCCGGGACCACCTGGCCCTCCTCCTCCTCGCCTCCCTTCCTCTCGTCGCCCCGTCTCCCGCGTCTGCGCTGCCTGGGTTCAAGAAGGATCTGAACAAGGGTCGCAAGCTGAGGGAGAAGATCGATAAGAGCCAGTTCCAGGCGGGACCCGACGGCTTGCTCTACCAGGACATTGTGGTGGGCGATGGGGCGTTGGCCAAGGAGGGATCTCGCGTGGCGGTGCATTTCGATGCCAAGTGGAAGGGGATCACGTTCGTGACCACGCGGCAGGGGATGGGGGTGACGGGGGGGTCGCCGTTCGGGTTTGATGTGGGTGCGCCGCCAAACATGGGAGGCACGCTCAAGGGGCTTGATTTGGGCGTGCGCGGCATGCGGGTCGGAGGGCAGCGGCGACTGATTGTGCCGGCCAAGCTCGCGTATGGGGACAAGGGATACGGCGAGATCCCCCCGGGGGCCGAACTGACGGTCGACGTCGCCTTGCTGAGTATCAAGACGTCGAGCCTTGGATACCAAGTTAAGCTGGTCGAGGGGTGAATCGTTACGATCTGCAGTGTTCCTTCTGGTAGTCGGTTACATGTTGTAGCACACCCGCACCCATCATCCTCGGAAGTCGCCGTCGAACGACACGAATCCACACATTCTGAACACGTTGTAGAAGGACTTCTTTTCGATCCGCGAACACCAGTTCCAGGCGCTCGTGAGCCGGCCATCGATACATGATCCGGCGTCGATGAAGTTGTCGGCGCCGCTCCCGTCAAAGGCGTGTCGGAAAAAGTCGGCCAGGATCGTCTTCTGGCAATCGGCGACCGACCCGAAGCTAGCTTCGATCATCCCAAGCACCGCCCTGTCCTTCGCCGCCACCTTTGGCAGCTCGTCCAGCACGAGCACGATCGGGTTGAGGATCCGCGGCACCTGCGTGTACTTGTCGATGAACATGAGCGCGTTCGGCACGTTGTGGTCTCCCAAGTGGACGACGCTCGACCCGACCCAACCTCCGAGCTTCGTTTGGCACCTGCCGATGATGGCGCTCATGGCCCTCCCGACGTTCCCGGCGCTCTGCACGCGCTGCATGCCCTGTCCGGTGTTTTGGAGTCGATACCTGTTCCGCTCGCTCAGCATATCCGCGTCCGACATCCACCACAGTTTGAACATATCGGTCGCAACCTCCCGCCACAGCATCAACGTCTGCTTCGCGTACGTAAACTGCCTCGCGTGGTTGTGTGTCAGCCTCGCGCCGCCCCGGCCCGCGCAGATGGCCAGCGAGTACCCGTCCTCCGCCTCGTCGACCTTGAAGAAGGCGTCGAGATACCCGAGCATCTTGTCGACCGGATCCCGGTTGAACCGCAGGTACGTGTTGTTGTCGCCCAGCGAGTACATGCAGCGCAACAGGTCCTCGCTGCTCGCATGCGCATTGCGATACTTCCTCGCCAGCGCGTCCCTCGCCTTCTCCTTCACCTTGATATCCCGCTGAATCTGCTGCCGGGAACGCCCCTCGCTCGCAATCTCGGCGATCGCCGTTTCGATATTCGGGTCGTTCAACAGCCCGGCCGCCCCACGCTCCTCCAAAAACGCATGCACCGTCACCAACGGCCTCGCACACTTGAACCCCAAGAGTTCTTGAATCTCCGGCTCCACGCTGTCCATCAGCATATACTGGAGGCGAACAAACGAGCGCAGAGTGAGGACGTGAGGACGTGAGGACGTGAAGACGTGAGGACGTGAGGACGTGAGGACGTGAGGACGTGAGGACGTGAGGACGTGAGGACGTGAGGACGTGCGTGCCCGTCAGTCTGTCGAACACCAGTCGCCACAACTCGACGACGCACCATGAGCTTCCCGTACGTGTCCCTCATTTTGTCCGGATTCATCACCTTGTACCGCCGACCAATCTCAAAGACCCCCTGGAAGAACGCCTGCAGCTCGGCAAAGTCCCGCTGCTCAATCAGCTCCTTCCCCCTGGCGAACGAAGGAGCGAGCGAACGAGCAAAGCGCGAGTGAGAGCGTCAGAAGGGGGGAGCGTGACCCGCCGCCGCACGTAAAACGTGGGAGAGATCAATACCCACCGCTTGAAATTCTGCGCCACAACGAGCCCACACAGGATCGCACACAGATCCTTCACCTGCGCCGTCACCCGCCCATTCTTGCTCCGATACGACAGAATGTCCACCTTGTCCGTGTACTCACTCACGTTCAGCGCCCCCTCCAACAACCGAAGCAGCCTCCGCTCGTCGTGCTCCAAACGAATCGGAATATACCTCGATCGCTCCAGAATAGAAGACTGCGATGCGTACGCCTCGCGTTCCGAAAAGCCCCGGTCTTCTTCTTCCTCCATCGCCTCTTCTTCCGTCGCCACGTCGCCACCATCCTCGTCCAGCTTGCGCTTGGCCCCATTCATCGCGACCCCATCCGCCCCACCCCCCACGTCCACCACGTGCTCCTCGGCAATCAATTTGGCCCGCAGACGCGCCTCCGTGGCGTTCCCAGCCAGCTCCTCCCGCACCTTGGCGAACGAGCGAACGAGCGAAGCGCGAGTGAGAGAGAGAGAGAGAGAGATTCAGAAGAGGAAGCGTGCG
>Ga0181573_10002683_pt1 | contig 16356 bp, 13 predicted proteins | sample 101ome_25_FD_148643 | JGI IMG/M metagenome (GOLD analysis project Ga0181573, IMG submission 148643) | Coastal salt marsh microbial communities from the Groves Creek Marsh, Skidaway Island, Georgia - 101409BT metaG (spades assembly) | ecosystem: Environmental > Aquatic > Marine > Intertidal zone... | reverse complement strand
AAAAAGCGGTTGGACGCGAAAGTGGGCAACCCTCGGGGAGGCCGCGGGGCGACGGGCGCGGTGGCGGGTCCGGGCGGGCGACGGGGGCGCGCGCGCGCACCTCTCCGGGGATCCCTCTGCGGTATCGTCTTCGTCCATGTCCTCGTCGTCATCTCCGGCGTCACCGGCCGCGGGCGCATCGTCGTCCGCGGCGCGGTCGTCGCGACCGTGCGCGTCGTCGTCGCCGATCTCGCGGCCGACGCCGAGGAGCGCGTCCATGGCGTCCTCCTCCTCTTCCTCCTCCTCGTTCGATGTCTCCCTCTCCACCGCGGGCTCGACGGTGGCGTCCGTGGATGCGCCTACGTTCATCTCGGCGTCACCGTCCGCGTCGGCCGGCTTGACCATCATCTTTGCCGCTCGCCGCGGTCAACAGCCGAAGCGCGGGCACCCCCCCCTTTTGCTGCTCGAGAGGGCGCCTACCCGCCCCGATTGAGCAGAGCCGGGTCTGTCGGGGCGGACGACCGGCGCGGAATGCGACCGGGCGAGCGGCGCCCGAGCACCTGAACGGACACGGATCGAAGGATAGAACGGTGAGTTTGACGTTCGTGCGGCCGAGCGCGTTCGAGATCGCTCGCGGCGGCGCGAGCGACGCGCTTCCCGGGGCGCGCGTTCGCCCGTCGCGAGGCGAGGCTATCGGAAGAATTGCCGGTGCGCGTCCCGCCCGGAAAACGCCGTCGCGCGAGCGCACCTGCTAGGGTTCGGGAAGATACACGCTCGGAACGCGCGAATCGTCCACGAAGGAAGGACTTCACGACCTCCGCGGCGCGTTTCACCGACGCGTGCGACGGCTTGTGGCGTCCACCTCGGCTTCGGGAGACCTAATCTAACGCGGTGCCGTCTTTGGCGGGCTGCTGGATTCGGGACTCGGCACCGGATCGAGCAGGATCGATCGAAACGTTGGGGCTCTCCCGCCTGCGCAAGGCAAACAGTCAAACAGGAAAGGGTTGTTTGGCGCGGATCGCACGACGGGTAGTCACAGGGTTAACCGGAAATTCGTTCCCCGTCGCCCAATTTTATTCCGCCCTTCAAAAAGGCAAAAAGGTCCTCACTTTTTCTAACTCCGTCCATTGGCGCAACACCCAACAGCGCGGGCGGGCGACGACCGTTACGCTCAGACCCCCAAACCTCCATCCCCGAAGAACGCACCCGCGATGCCGTCCGTCGACCTCTTCCTCGGCCCGCTCATCCAGTGCGCCGAGGCCGCCACCCTCGGAATGCCCTTCGAAGTGTGGAAAACGCGGATGGGCCGGTTTCGCCAGGAGGGAACGCTCGAGGCGTTCGCTAACATCTACAAGCAGGGCGGCGTGAAGGCGTTCTGGGCGGGAACCGGTCCAAAGATGATCGAGTCCGGAAGCAAGGTGCGTCACGAGCGATGAAACGCCCCAGAACGGGCCAAACCCGCTCGGGCGGCGGCGTCAGATCGTTGAATTATCCCCCGGCAGATATTTTCACGCCACGCAAGCATCGTATCGCGCCAAACTCATCAAAAAACACACTCAATCCCCCGCAGGGTATGATCTTGATGTACGCCAAGGAGGGCATCAACGATAACCTCCGCCGCGCCGGCGTGGGCCCGACCCTCGCGGGCGTCCTCGCGGGCGCCGGCGGAGGCATCGCGCAGGTCTCCGTCATGGGCCCGTGCACTTATTTGGTAACCGGCGCCGTGAACAATCCGGGTGTTCCGCTGACGCGAAGGATCGCGGAAACGTACGCGCGAGGCGGTTTGAAGGCGTTCTACCCGGGCGGTACCGCCATAGCGTTCCGACAGGCCACCAACTGGGCGTCGCGCCAGGGATTCACCGAGTTTATCCGTCATCGGATGAAGGTGGCGCTGCACGGCGACCAAAACGCGAGGCTGACCAAAGCGCAGGAAGTCGGCGCCGGCGTCATCGGCGGGACGCTGGCGTGCTGGAACCACCCGTTCGAGGTGGCGCGGATCGAGGCGCAGACGCTCGGTAACATGGGCAAGCCCGTGGGCAGCATGGTCACGGTGATGAGGGACATCGTGCGCGTGGACGGCGTCGGCGGGTTGTTCCGGGGCATCGTCCCGCGCGTCGGGCTCGGCATCTGGCAGACGCTGTTCATGGTCACGGGCGCGAAGCTCATCAAGGATGAGCTGCAGAAGCGCGAGTGGATCGCGGTGCCGGAGGTGCAGGTGGCGTCGCCGCACGAACCCAAGATCGACCCGAAGAAGAATAAGGACCAGTGAGCGGGATGACGCGACGGCGACTCCGGGACCCTCTGTAAGCGTAGCCACGGATCAAGACTTGTAACACGTTTCGTCTTCTTCATCACGCTTCCGTCGCAGTTCCGTGATGCGCGGGCCGAGCGGGTTGTGGCTCGGGACGTGGGCCAAGTTCCTGCTCGGCTGGCGGCTCGGCCCGTACGTCCCGACCCCTCCGCACGTCGTCGCGTCCATGCTCCGCCTCGCCGAGCTCTCGCCCGGCGACGTCCTCTACGACCTGGGCTGCGGCGACGGGCGCGTGTGCGTCGCGGCGTGCTCCCCCGACGGGCTCGGGGGCACCCGGCGGGACGTCCGCGCGGTGGGATTCGAGCTCGACCCGAGGCTCGCCGCCGAGGCGAGGAGGTACGTGGAGGACGTGAATCTCGGGGGCGCGGTGGAGATCAGGGAGGAGGACGCGCTCGGCGCGGATCTCGGCGACGCCACCGTCGTGGCGCTGTACCTGTCCGAGACTGGGAATCGCAAGCTCATGCCGTCGCTGGCGAAGCTGCGGGCGGGCGCGAGGGTGGTGACCTTCACTTTCCCCCTGTGCGATCGGATGCGACCCACGAAGAGTAAGAAGGTGGACGGCATAAGCCTCTACATGTACAGGAAAGGATCCACGGGCGCCAACTCGTGGGTGGGTCCCCAAGGCGAGGATTACATCGTCGACCTCGTGCGTACGTGGTGAGACAGGGTTACTTCACATGTACAATAACCCTTCAGTTATTTGGTGTACGTGATGCATGATATATCGTTTGCTTATTCACCGGGTCACCCCTCGACCGGCGCCGACGCGTCCTCGCCTTGGCCGTACTTCTCCGCCCTCGTGGCGAGGAAACGAAGCGCTCGAACCTTTCGGTCGTAACTCCACCCCGCGTTACCGTCCAACGCGTCCACCGCCTTCTTGGCAAAGGCGTACATCGGCGAGTCAGCCGGGATGCCCTCCACCTGCTCCGCCAGGGATTCTCTCTCCGCGATGAAATTCCCGTGAAACGGCGAAGCGCCGCGGCTGACGCGTTCCCTCTCGTCCATCCTCTTGTAGTGCTCAAACTGCTGGAGCGCGATCCTCTTGCTCTCCTCGTACTGCGCGTCCGTCGCGATGTTACCCACGCGCATGAGCCAGTCCTTGTGCGCGTCGAGCATCGCGCCGTCCTCCTCCTGCGCGGGCTCGCGGATTCCAAACCCGGGTACGTAAGGCGCGGCGTTCAACTCCGCCGTGTTCCAGTTCTCGTCAAACTCGAGCCTCGCCCCGTGCTCAAACTCACCCACGTCCCAGTCGAAGGTGACGTCGCCGTGCGCCGCCTCCCGCGCCTCGCGCACCCTCGCGGCGATCGCCGCGCGCGTCTTGGCGTCGATCGGGCCGGCGCCGAACGGAACGTCCCGCGCGGACCGACGCCGGGACGAACCGACGTCCGAACCGACACCCGAACCTCTCCGACCCCCCGGTCGAAGCGACGCGTCGTCGAAACCGCCCCGTAACTGAGATCGACCGGCGCCCCGTCGCCGCGAGAAGCCGCCCGCCGCCGACTCCAGCCGCTCCGTCGCTCGAGCGTCGGGGCGAAAGTCCGCGGCGCCGGGCCCGGCGACCGCCTCGCCGCGTGTCGCGTGTCGACCGATGGATGCCGTCGGAGGACCGCCCGGCCCGCGCCCGCCGGATGAAACTTGTCCGCCGGCGTACGCGCGTCCGGCTCTCGCGTCGTTCCCCCGTCGTTCCCCGTCCCGGGTCGGTCTTCGTCCGACAAACGTGTCCGACCGTGCGGCTCGAACCTCCGCGGCGATGGCGGACGCGGCGTCCATCGCGGCCCTCTGCTTCGCGAGCATCTCGTCGTCCACGTCAATCACCGGGAGCTTGACGTCAACCACCGAGGACGACTCGGACTCGGAGGACTCGGAGGACTCGGAGGACTCGGAGGACTCGGAGGACTCGGAGGACTCGGAGGACTCGGAGGACTCGGCGGATTCGGAGGAGGCTTTCGCGCCCTTGCCGCCGGATCTGCGCGCCACCGTGATCGTCATGGGGTTGACGCACCCCTCGAGCTTCCGCCCGCCGAGCATCGCGATCGCCGCCGCCGCCTGCTCTGCCGTGCCCATCGAGAGCACCGCCGAAGGGCTCGGGCCGTTGGCGTACCACAGCTTGACCCTCGCGACGTCGCCAAAGGGAGCGAATATCTTAGCCATCTTCTCCGCGTCCAAACCTCTGGGCGCGTTCTTGACGTGAACGGAGACGCGCCTCCGTTCGGCGGTTTTTCGCTCCTCCCGCCGCCGCCGCCGCTCGTCCCACTCGGCTTGCCTCGCGAGCCACTCCTCGTGCCGCGCCTCCCACAACGCTTTCCTCGCCGCGCGTTCCTCCCGCGCCTCCTCCTTTCGCCTGCGCCTGTCCTCGAGCGCCGCCGTCTGCTCCGCCTTGGTCATGGCGACGCTCACCTCCAGCGGAGCCGTGGCGGGTCCCGCGCCGTCGCCGCCGAGCTTGACCCCGTGCAGCGCCGCCACCGCGTTAGACGCGTCTTCCTTGGACGCGAATCGGACGAAACCGTACGGCGCGCCCCGTTCGGTGCCCCGTTCGTACTTGGTGGAGAGGACGTCGCCGTGCTCGAGGAAGAGTTTGGCGAGCTTCTCGGCGCTGAAATCGGGCGGGAGGTTTCTCACGAACAGGTTCTCGGAGTCGTCGGGGAAGAGTCGTCGACGCCGGGCGGCGGAACCGCCGCGCTCGCCCCGTCGTGCGCGCGCGGGGGCGTCGGCGTCGGCGTCGGCGTCGGCGTCGGGTTTAGCGTTGCCCGCGCGGACGAAGAACGGGACGAACTTCGTCCCCCGCGCGGGGTCGGGGTCGTCCTTTCCGTCGCTCGGATCGCCGTCCTGGCCAACCGGCGACGACGACGCCCGCGCGTGGGTCTCGGGCGAGGGCGCGTCGTCCGGGACGTTCCACACCGGCGATTTGACCTCCACGACGGGGGCTCCGGCGCCGGCGGCGTCCTCCCCGTCGTCGCCGCGCTCGTTCCCGTCGTCAGTGCCAGACGATCCACCCGCGCAAAACCTAACGTTAACGAACCGCGAACGCGGTCCGCCGTGGGCGCTCCCGCCGAAGATCCCGGCGCCGCGCGGGGCGAGGACGCGACGCGCCGCACCGAGTGCGATGCGACGTAACGCCATCGCGGGACCGCGGGACGTCTCGGCGCCTGCTGGACTGTGCCCGGCGCCGCGGTGGGCTCTCGGACAAGATCGGAGGAGAGATTGCCATCGACGTCGTGCGCCACAGCCGGGAAATCGCGTGGTGGGTGCACGGCGAGGAAACGACTCGTCGATCGGGGTTTATGATGGTGCTAAACAAATAAATGCGGGGGTGGAAATCCGGTGGGAGTCCGATTGCACGTGAAATTTTTGATTAGTTTGCCGTAAAGAGTCTTAGTTAGACAGCTTCCTGCGTCACCTACCCGCGTGTCGGGTGTAACACCAATTCGGGAAGCGCCCCCGCGAACGCCCCGGCCCGCGCGCCACCCACCGCGCGCGCCTCGCACGTTCGCGACCGCGCCCCGTGAGATGGGAAAGGGAGCCGAGATGACTCCGCTCGCCGACCGCGCCGACGCTCGCCCCGCCGCGCGCCTCGGGACCCGCGCGCCTGACCCGACCGCCAAGTCGCCCCCGCGTCGCGCCGAGGACGACCGCGACGAAACAAACGCGTCGCGGATCGTCGTGGCGACGGCGCGCGACGACCCGGGGGAGACGGACGCGGAGATGGACGCCGCGTGGGATATCACGCTCACCGCCGGGCGGACCGGCGGCGGGCTCCCGGAAACCTCCGATCCCTCGTCGCGAGCGGCGCTCGCCGAACGGAGGCTGCTGGAGACCCAGCAGGTGCTCGTGCAGGAGCGCGCCAAGCGGGAGGTGGCGGAAGCCATCCTGGCGGAGACGGCCAAGGCGCTGAGCGCGGTGCGACGCGCCGCGGCGGACGGCGGAGCGGCGTCGACATCCGGCGTCGCGCTGCGCGGCGGCGGCGAGGAAGCGGCGGCGATCCTCAACGAGAAGCTCGCCCTGCTCCGCGCCGACTACGACGCCCTCAGGCGCGAGTTTGACGCCAAGGATCGCGACCACGCGAGGCTCGCGCGCGAGGTGACGCGCCTGGAGGACGGCTTGGACCTCACCGAGTCGGGGCGGCCCGTTCGGATCGACCTCGTGATAAAGGAGATCACGGACGCGGATCAGGACGAGCTCGTGATGTCGTCCAAGCTGCTGTTGGACAGGGCGAGGGAGCTCGAGCGGTCGCTCGCCGAGTTTCGCGATCTCGACGAGCGGAGGGTGCGGACCATAGCCGACGTGGTGTCGACGCTGGAGCAGCGCCAGCGGGAGCTCAAGGACAAGTTACGGGACGCGGGGCTCCTGGACGACGAGTACGACGACGAGAAGGTGTTGCGGGAGGGTTTGAGCAAGTACATGTCGCCCGAGGCGAGGGCGGCGATGGGACACATGCTCGACGTGGACGTCTTGTACGAGGGCCCGGCGACGTCGCCGCTGGGGAAGAACTTCTACGCCACCAGGACGGTGTCGTGGTGGGACAAGTGGTTCGGGATCCACGCCGACTGACTCCCGTCGGTACCGCCTCGGCACTGGGTACCGCTCTGTATTATTCGATGACACCGCGACTAACTACGACGCGTGACGTCTCCCGGGTCTCCGTCAAGCGCCGCGCGGTTTTCTCCCCTCCTCACTCCGACTTTCTCGCCGTCCTCCGCCGAAGAACGCCGCGACGGTTCTCCGCGCCCTCCCTCATCGTCGCCCCACCGCTCGCGCGCGTCGCCGGCGGCTGCTTCGACGTCCAAATCCCGCCCAAGACGACGCAATGCGCCGCGAGCAGCACGAGCGAAGACGTCGGCGTGCTCGGGAACGCGTTCCAGCACGTCTCCACCATCGCCATCAGCGCCAACCGCGTCAACCCGCCCCCCGGCAAGGCATCGCACGAACCCCCCCAGAGCAACAGCGGGAGCGTGTGGTAGTACCACTCGTAGAACTGATAGTGGAGGGACCGGGCGAACACGATCCCGACGAAGTTACCTTCGAACATAACGCGAGCCACGTGTGCGGGGTCGAATTCGGCGGCTGGGACTTTCGCGGGGGCGTCGAACGCGGCGCGCGCGAAAAAGTCGGCGATGAAGCGGGGAAAGAACCCGCCGCCGTGCCTGTGCCACCGCCTGTGCGCCAACGCCAGCAACACGGTGAGGTGGCACGCCAGCAACGCCGCCGCGAACGCCGGCGAGACGAAGGTTTCGTTTGGAACGAACTTGAAGTTGACGGACCAGTGGTGGATGAACACCCTCGAGAACTCGAAAGCCCTCCGGACGTAGGAAGCCGGGTGGGCGGATAGGAACTCGTAACCGACCGCCAGCTGCGCGAGAACGGCCGCGGCGACCGCGGCACACGCGACGCTGAGCCGTTCGCCGCCCACGAGGAGCACCAGCGCGGGGGGCGCCATCAAGAGCACGTTCATCTTCACCGACGTTCCCAACGAGAAGGCGACAAACCCGGACACCCATCGCTTCCGTTGGAAGAGGAACACGGCGAGGTACGCGAACGCCATCGCGAAGCAGTCGTTGAACAGACGCAGGACGAAGATGCTGTGTATTCTCTTGCTCAGGCACAGCGCCGCGAGCGCCCAAGGCGGCACGCACCGCGCCTCGGCGTAGACGGCGAGCACGATGGCGAGGTGAATCACGTACACGCCGACGAACGCGCACTGGCCGAGGAAGATCTCGCCGCCGGTGAGCTGTTTCAGCCAAGCGTAGATGTAGACGAAGCCCGCGGGGTACACCAAAGGGCCGGTGTCGCCCTTGAGCTTGAGATAGTCGCGCTCGCCTCCGAGATATCCGCCCACCTCGTCCATGTAGGCGCGCCAATCGATCTCGGTGTACGGCACCTTCCACACGATCAGTCCGCACAGAACGAACTCGCCGAGGAGAAGGACGGCGCACACCGCGCGGGTGGCGGCGACGTCGCGCGGGTCGTTAAGTCGCGCGAGGAGCGCGCGCGCGCGCGTGGCCATCGTCGCGGCCATCGCGCGCGTGCACAGCCAGTCAGGGTGCGCGTTGTTGAATGTGCTCTCTGTATGCACAGTCGTATCACAGAAACGCCGCGGCTCGTCTGCTCGTTCACACTCATGGAGTCCGCGAGGCACTACGCGGTCGCCCTGGGCGCCGGGGCTTTCAAGCCGCGGACGGTCGGCGACCTGGTGAGGGCGATCGCGGTCGCCGCGCCTCGCGCCGCCCGCGCGTCGGCCCGAGGCGGCCGCGAGTCGTCCACCGGGACGTCGACGCGGCGCGACATCCCGGTCGCCATCGCGTGCGCCGCGAGAGACGGGGTGGACGAGGTGGCGGTCGCGTGCGCCGAGTTTGGGGTGATTCGGACGCTCCACGCGGACCAGGACGCGGACGAGCGCCGGGGTGTGCTGGCGGCGTGCGCTCGTTCCGCGAGGCGGGGCGCGTTCGACGATTCATGCGACGACGAAGGACCGGTCGACGACGACGACGACGACACAGCTGGCGACGGCGACGCGAGATGCGTTTGCGTCGTCACCACCGACGCGTGCCTCCCCTCCGCGGCGAACGGCGAGGCGTCGCTCGGGTTCCCGTTGCTCGTCAATTACGACGTGCCGAGGACGAAGGAGGCGTACGCGCGCAGGGCAAGGGTGGCGCTGGGCGGGGGAGGCCGGGGCGGGGGCGTGGGCGTGGTCGTCACGCTGATTGTCGCAGACGACGAGACCTCGTCGCTGCGGGAGGTGTGCGGGGACCGCGAGGTGGAGACGATGCCGGTGGACGTGCTGGAGGAGGTGGCGCAGGGTTGGTTCCGACGCGCGAACGGCCCGGACGCGTGAGTTCTTTCAGCCGTAGCCAGTAGACATCGTCGGCACGCCCATACGTAGTCTAGCCAAACCGCTGCCATGTACTCTTTCACGCAGAGCTGCAGAGGACCGAGACGGCCCGTCGTCATCACACTTTGGTCACGCGAAGCCCTATGCTCGCGGTGCGGCCGGTGTCGATGGCGGTCAAGCCGTCGACCGAGGCCGCCGACGCCGCCGCCTCGCAGCGCGCGTCGGTGGCGGCCGACTACGCCAAGGTGGCCAACAACGCCGCCGGGTGCTGCGTCTCTTCCGCCGAGAACCGCGGCGCCGTTGGATATTCAGAGAGGGATCTGGCGCTCGTCGGCGACGCCGACCTGGGCGTCGGCTGCGGCACACCCGTCCGTTTGGCGCGGCTCCAGACCGGGGAGAACGTGCTCGACCTCGGCTGCGGCGCGGGGATAGACTGTCTCCTCGCCGCGGACGCCGTGGGACCCGCGGGGCGCGTCGTGGGCGTCGACATGACGCCCGAGATGCTCGCGCGCGCGAGGGCGCAAGCCCTCAAGTCCGAGCTCGCCCCGCCCCGCCTGGAGTTCAGGCTCGGGGAGATCGAGAACCTGCCGTGCGAAAACGACTGGGCGGACGCGGTCATCTCCAACTGCGTCGTCAACCTCTCGCCGGACAAACCCCGGGTTTTGCGCGAGGCCCTCAGGGTCCTCAAGCCCGGAGGTGCGCCACGACCCTCCGACCGCGCCCCGCTTTCCAACGTTCCGTGGAAAATCTCCCACCCCGACTTTGTTCGCTTCAGAGGCCCCTTCAAAGACCCCGCCTCACCCGCCGTCCCGCCCCACGACGAACCCATCGTCGCGACGCAGGCCGACTCGCCATCTCGGACGTGGTGAACGTCAAGGAACTCCCCGAGCACCTCAAGACGGACGAGGCGCTCGCCTGCTGAGTAGCCGGGGCTCCCGTGGCTCAGGACCTCATCGACATGCTCGTCGATGCGGGGTTCGAGCGCGTGAGCGTCGTCGAAAAGGAGGAGAGCAAGGAGTTCATCAAGGACTGGCTGCCGGGCAGCGGCGCGGAGGACTACGTCGTGTCCGCCAACGTCACCGCGTACAAACCCGCGGTGATGGAGCTCGTCGGCGCGTTGTCCGACGAGGACCTCTACGAAGATTTCGCGCGGGGGGACTCGAAATCGTCCACCGCGTTGAAGGCGCGGCTGTCGGACGCCTTCGCGAGCGCCGCCGGCATCGACGCTCGAACGGCGGCCCCGGTGGGCGCAGCCTTGGCGGCGCTCGTGGACGCTGTGGGCGGCGTGGTGCGGGCCCTCGGGTCGCACCACGCGGAGCACACCGACGCGCCGGGCGAGGTCAACTGCTGCGCCGACGTGAACTGCGACGACGCGGAGGACCTCCCCGCGGAGGTGAAGAAGAGCTGCTGATAATCAGCCCCTGCCCGGGCACGCGTCCGGGTGAGGGGCTTCGGGCCGCCTGAGCGGTCCGTTCAGTCGGTGGTCCGAGCGAGCGAGTGGGCTCGCCACCGCTACTAGAAGCTCTCCGAGTGCGAAGCTTCGAGAGATGGATCGGTTTCGAAGAATCTGTCGGCGCGACGCGAGGAACGGGACTTTGGTGACCGCGGATGTCGAAAAACGCCCACACCGGGGCGGCGGCGACCGCGAGATGCGTTTCCGAGAACCCGCTCGCGACGACCTGACCTTCGAGCCGATTGTGTAACGAGTATCAATCTACAAACGAGTAAGTGAGTCATCCGCGAACGAGCATCCGCGAGTGACGCTCAGTTGACGACGTTGACGGGCGCGCCGGCTTTATACGCCGCGACGTTGTCGGCGACGAGGTCCATCAGCCGCTGACGCGTCTCCAACCTCTTCCACCCGACGTGCGGCGTGAGCATCACGTTTTCCAAATCGTACAGCGGCGATCCCTCCACCGGCGGTTCAACCTCCTGGACGTCCAACCCGGCACCCGCGATGGCGCCCGCTCGGAGCGAATTCACGAGGTCCGTCTCGTTTATCACGGGCCCTCGCGCGGTGTTGATGACGTACGCGGTGGGTTTCATGCACGCGATGGCGTCGGCGTCGATCAACCCGCGCGTCGTATCGTTCAGCGGGCAGTGCACGGAGACGAAATCGGACTCGGCGAGGAGGTCCTTCAGATTCGCGCGAGCCTCCCACTTACCGGGCTCGGTTCTCGCCGACCTGGACCACACGAGGACGTTCATGCCGAGGACGCGCGCGATCTCGGCAACCTTCGCGCCGATGGCGCCGGTGCCGCCCACCAGCCCGATGGTCTTGCCGGTGAGCTCGAAGTGCGGGGTTGTGCCGAGCGACGAGGTGAAGAGCGACCTGTCGCCCTTGGCGAGCGCGACGTGCTGCGGGACGATGGTGGCGCTGAAGTTGAGCACGAAGGTGATGACGAGGTGCGCGACGGCGTCGGTGGAGTAGCTGGGAACGTTGCACACGGTGATCCCCCTCGCCCTCGCGGCGGCGAGGTCGATGTTGTTGTATCCCGTGCCCGCCTCGCAGATGAGCTTGACGGTGTCCGGGAGTAGGTTGACGTCCACCGGGACCTCCTTGGACACCACGACCGCGTGCCCCGACGCGCGTTCCGCGATCGTCTCGGGGGTCGGGGAGTCGTCGTCGAACATCGTCAGCTCGCCATCGCACGCGTCCTTGAGCTTGGTGAAGTCCAGCTTCCGGTCGAAGTCGAGCCTGCCGGCGTTGATGACGACCGCCATGGTTTCGGTATCGCGTCCCGGCGGAGAGGTGCCGCGTCGCGTGCCCGAGACGATTGCGCTTTTTATCCTGCTGAGTGGATTGAAGAGCAGGAGGATTTTTCTTCCAGACGACACCGGGTCGCGCCGGGGAGACTCGTCGGTGAGACACGATGACTTAACGACAACCCCATTATTGTTAACAGACCCGTACTCGGCTCGTCACAGCGCCATCCTGAGCATCGTCTTGAGCTCTTCGTCGCTGAGCGGCACCGGGTTCCCCTTCATCGAGCTGCTCTCCTTCGACTTGGCCACCACCTCGTCGAAATCGCCCTCCTTCAGGCCAAACTCCCCCAAGCCCGGCACCCCGCAATCCTTCACCAAGTTCACGATCCACGCGACGCCGTCCTCCACGGTGGCGTTCGGATCCCCCGTCACCGTGCGCGCGACCGTCTCGTATCGCGCCAGGTACCTCTCCGCCAGATCGGGTTCCTTCTCCCCGAACCAGCCCTTCAACGCGGCGACGTTGACGGTGCAGCAGTGCGGCAGGAGCGCCGCGCAGATGGCACCGTGCGGCGCGTGCAACAAGCCACCGAGGGTCCCGCTGAAACCGTGCACGGCGCCGAGTTTCGCGTTCGCCAGAGAGAGGCCGCCGTAGTACGAACACAGGCACATGTCCTCCCTCGCGGCGATGTCGAGCGGGTTCTCGCACGCGGCGCGAAGGGACCTGGCGCCCGCGGTGATTCCCGCGAGCGAGATGGCGTCCACGAGCGGGTTGGTGGCGTTGCAGACGTAGGGTTCGACGCACTGCGTGAGCGCGTCCAGGCCCGTGTGCGCGGTGACGTCTCTGGGCATCGACAAAGTGAGCTCGGGGTCGATGACGACGAGCTCCGGGAGCATGAACTGGTGCCTCATGGACACCTTTCGATCGCCCGCCTCGAGGACGCTGTTCTTGGTCACCTCCGCGCCCGGTCCCGCGGTGGTGGGGACCGCGACGAAGGGTGCGCAGCGCGTGGTCAGCGGGCGCGCGCGGCCGACCACCTCGAGGAAATCGTACAGATCCGGCGTTTCCCCTCCGTTGGTGAGCACCGCCGCGACGCACTTGCCGGTGTCCACGGGGGTGCCGCCGCCGATGGCGATGACGGACCCGCAATCGTTGGAGGAGGCGAGGGCGATCGCGGCCTCGGCGGTCGCGGTCGTGGGCTCACCGCCCGGGCAGTGGTACACCACGCTCTCGATGCCCTCCGCCTTGAGCGCCTCCACGAGGGGCGCGGAGAAGCGGTCGGACTTGCCGGTGACGACGAGCGCGGGCTTGTCCGCGCACTGGTTCAGCTGCACCAGATCCTTGACGAGGGACGGGACCCTCTTGGAGGTGCCGCAGCCGAACACGACGCGCGAGGCGGTCATGAACTCGAACGGCGCGACGGCTGGCGAGTTCATCATCGCGGCTGCCGTCGCGGCGGCGTCCTGGGAGACGGCGGCCGTGGTCCTCGGGGTCCTTCGCCCGGCGGCGCTTCGCTCGGCGGCGCTTCGGTGGCGGAGTTTCGAGGGCGCGACGCGATGGAGGTGCGTCGGCGACGGCGCGACCGGAGCCTGCATCCTGCGCACGGCTGGTTTGGCCGCCCTATCCACTTCGATCTCTTGGAGTTCGTCGCATTTGTTCGTCGGCGCCCGCCATTTTCACTCGAGCCATGGGAGGGGGCGACGCGCCACGCGGCGGCACGCGCGGAGGCAAGGATCAGTTCAATTGGGATGACGTCAAGGGCGACAAGGACCGGGAGTATTACCTCGGCCACTCGCTCAAGGCGTCCGTCGGTCGGTGGCAGAAGGGCAAGGACATCCTCTGGTACACGCGCGAGAAGGGGGACGGCGGGGCTGGCGCCGCCGTGTCGGACGCGGAGCGCGCGCGCGCGGAGATCGCCGCGATCAAGGCTGCCGAGGAGCAGGCCATGGCGGAGGCCCTGGGTCTCAAGCCCAGGACCGAGCATCACGTCACCAGGGCGACGCTGGAGAAGCACGAGATGGACGAGCTCCTGCGCAGGGGCGCGACGAAGGACGAGCGCACGGACGAGGTGGAGGCCGCGCGCGTGCGGGGACTCGGCGTGCAGGGCGTGCACGGAGGCGCGGGAAGGGAGATCATGGAGGGCGTCGGGCTCAGCGACGACGACGACGACGACCGCGGGCGCGCGCAGGCGGTGGGGCAGAAGAGGACGAGGGAGGATGGCGAGGGCGGCCGTGCGCCCCTGCGGATGACCGCCAAGGAGCTCAAGAAGGAGAAGAAACGGGCCAAGAAGGAGGCCAAGAAGGCCAAGAAGCGCTTAAAGAAAGAGGCGAAGAAGGCGAAGAAGGACGCGAAGCGCCGCGGACGGTCGTCGTCGTCGTCCTCCTCCTCCTCCTCCTCGTAGGATCCAACGAATCATTGAACACGACAAGAGTCGTAAACACGTCGCTCACCACGTCCTCTCCGCCTGGAGGTCCACCACCCTCTCGACGTCCTCGATCGCCTCGCTCGTCGCCGCCCACTGATCCGGCGACCCGCTCGTCAGATCGCTAACCTCCGAACGCGTCACCACCCCGCTCGTCACGCAGTCGCTCACGTCCAAACCGGTTCTCCGATAAAACGGAGTCGTCGCGGCGTACTTGTCCTTCCCGAGCGACGCCTCCCGCGCCTCCACCGCCGCCTCCACCCCGGGCGGCACCGCGCTCTCGCCGCTCCGGTAGCTCTCGCACGCGTCGACGAGCTCCGGGGTCGTGGTCGGGTCCCCGCTGCACAGCTGTCTGGTCGCGCGTAACCAATCCCGCGGCGCCACCACGCCCGCGACGATTTCACCCGTCGCGCCCGTCGTCGAGTCAGACGCTCCGGGCGCCAAGACGATGCCCTCGTCCCGCGCGATGCCGTTCACGAAATCCGCGATGACCCCCGGCCACTTCGCGAGCGCCTCCTCGTGGGTGCTCGCCTCGTGAAACGTCGCACCCAGCGCCTGCGCCACGACGCGGCCGTTCTCCACCGGGTGCGCGGGCTCATCCGCGTGGTTGCCAAAGACGACGGCGGGGATGCCGGCTTGCGCGATCCTCGCGAGCCGCGTCGGGGTTGGCAGGTTGCTGTGCTTGGCGGCGACGAACTTGGCGAACGGGATGCACCCGTACCCGATCGAGCAGTCCTTGCTCAGGCTGGTCGTGGCGTTGTCCACGGAGCCGTACGTCGCTCGTAGCACGCGCATCATCTCGTTCCAGTACTCCTCTCGCTCCGACCCCATGCTCGGCACGAGCGTCAGCACGAGCCCCTTGATCCGCGGCTTCGGTGACTCCGTATTCTGGCCCGACGCGGAAGGAGCCATCGGAAGGAGCCCGAGGTCTCGCTCCGCCTGCTCCAGCGCGCCCCAGAGCGCCGCCGCCGTGGACATGGACTCGCCCACGGCGATCGCGGCGTCGAACCCGGCGGAACTCGCGACGTTGGCGAAGTCGCCCCCCTGCGCCTGGAACCCGAGCCTGTCGCTGAGGGCGTCCGCGAGCGGGTCCTCGCCGCCCAGCCTCGACTCGGCGTCCCTCGAGGCAGCCGCGTCCTCGCCCATCGCGGTCTCCATCCACCGCGCCGGGGACGAGTGCAGGCCGTCGTCGACGACGCCGCCGCCGCGGCTGCCGAAAACCGCGGATGGCACGTCGGGATGGAGCTCGCTGAGGAGCCACGGGGTGCTGCGGAGGTCGCAGTGCAGGCCGTGCCCGGCGACGACGCCGAGCGCCTTGCGCGAGGCGATGGCGGGACCCGGGGCGCCCGCGCTCCATCGAACGTCGCGCGACGCCGCGGCGGGCCCGCCCAACGACACCGGCTGCCACGGCAGCGTGAGGGGCGCGCCCGACCCGTCCACCTCGTCCACCGGCGCGCGCCGCCCGGGGGCGCGCGCGAACAGCGAGCTCGGATCGTACTGCGGCTCCCCCAGCTCGCCCCGTCGATGGACATCCGTGAGCTCCTTCGCGAACCGTCCGACGGCGTCGTCCTCGCCGCGCGCCGCCCAGCCCCGCGCGCTCCCGAGCCCCGGCACGCCCCCAACCACCGCGGATCCCGGCCCGTCGGTCTTGCTCGCCGCCAGGATCACCGTGCCGAGGACCACGGTGGCGATGCACGCGCAGACCTTCAACCACCTCTCATCGTTGTTCCCTATGAACTGCGGCCCGCGGCGGATGAGCGGGGTGTGCTCGTCCATCGGAGGCGACGGCGTCACGCCCGTCGTCGCCGCGCCCTCTCGCCCGTCTGAAACCGCGCGAGACAAAATAAAGGTGTTACCACCAACCAAACCATGCGTCGGGCCAATCGCCTCCTCGGATGGCCGTGCGCTTCCGGGCAACGATGGCTGTAACGAACCTCATAGGATCATGGCTCGAGTTTAATCCCAACGCGAGGGAAAAAGAATAAACAATCCAAGACTGTTTGGCCTGTGCTTCCGGCCGTTGGAATAAAGGGAATAAAGGGAATAAAATCGATCCGGACGACGCGTTCGAACATTCGCCCCGGCGCCGCAGCATGTCGCCCAAGCCGAGGCGA
>Ga0181573_10002680_pt1 | contig 16373 bp, 15 predicted proteins | sample 101ome_25_FD_148643 | JGI IMG/M metagenome (GOLD analysis project Ga0181573, IMG submission 148643) | Coastal salt marsh microbial communities from the Groves Creek Marsh, Skidaway Island, Georgia - 101409BT metaG (spades assembly) | ecosystem: Environmental > Aquatic > Marine > Intertidal zone... | reverse complement strand
GTACGCTCGTACGCTCGTACGCTCGTACGCTCGTACGCTCGTACGCTCGTACGCTCGTACGCTCGTACGCTTCGACTCTCACGCGCGTTGGTTGGTTTGTTCGTTCACCACCAGGGGCCGAGGACACGGGACTGCCAGAGGTGGCTCACGAGGCGGCGACGGACATCGTTCGCATTCCGATGAACAACTTTGAGCACGTGCGATCCATCAACCTGGCGACCTCGGTGGGTGTGGGCATTTGGGAGGCCCTGCGACAGCTGGACGGGCCGGTGTTTGACGACGACGAGGTGTAGATGTATGTCTCTCATGCAACGTTTTCAACGTATTCATCGTACATACATACATACATATCTTCTCTTCTTGTATCGTATCATGGCACCTGCCGCATCGCCAACGTGCGCTGCTCCAGATCCTCGACTGCCGCGAGCGCGCGGTGTCGGGTCGCGTGGTCTGGGCACGCGGCGATACATTCCCGGATCGCCTGCCACGACGCGACGACGTCGTCTCCTCGGACTTCCTCGTCGTTTTCTCCTTCTTCCATGACGTCTCGATCGTTCTGGACGTCCAGATCGTCCTCATACTCGTCCTCGTCGTCCTCGTCGTCCTCCTCGTCCACGTCGGCATCGCCGCCGTCAAACCCCCCCTGGAGCGCCTGCAACACGCGCGTCTTCGGAGACTGCACGTCGTCCATGTCGGCTCCCTGCCTTATGCATTTGCCGACTGCGTTGTTGTGTTCGGCCGAGTTGGTTTTGCAGCCGTCGTACCCGCCGATGGAGCCCTTCTCCGACGGCTCGTTAAGGTCGTTGTTGGTCGGCATCGGCAACTGGTTCTTGTCGTTCTTGACGTTGACGTTGCTCGCGACGAGCACCTTGCGCCGATGCGGGGTCGGGATCGGGCGTTGCAATTTCACGTCATCGCCGCCGACTCGTTCGGCCGCCGACAGCAGGTCGATGAGCCCGTCGCGAGGGTGCGGGTGGGCGAAACAGCGCGACGTGGTCGTGTCCGCCGGCGCGTGCAGACCGAGCCGGCTCGGCTGCGGATGCGGCGGGACCGGGACCGCGGCGGGACCGGCGAGCGCAGGATCGCCGTACCTCAGCGGGGCCATTCTTTCGTTTCCACTGCTGTTGTCCTCCTCCTTGGCGGTGCTCCACTCTTTCAGCCCGAAGAGACCCTCCTTCGGCCTGATGAACACGGTATCGGCGGCCCGGCGCTTGATCTCCGAGTAGAGCGCGGACGCCATGGTCGCGTCCGGCGTCTTGCCCCGACAGGAGATGTAGCCACGTTTCAGGGCTACCTTGGTGATGTCGCCGGTCGTCATGAGTCGCCCCTCTTCGCCCAGCACCTTGATCGCGGCCTGTTTGAAGATGCCACCGCCGGTCGACCTCGGCCTGCGCTTCCTGCCCGATCCGGACGCCGTGCCGTTGCTCGCGCGGCTCCCGTCGTTGCTTTCCTGTTGGTTGTTGTTGTTGTTGTTGTTGTTGTTGTTGTTGTTGTTCGTCTTGTTGTGGTATCTGTCGTTATCGTTGCTCGAGTCGAGCCTTTTTTTGACGTCGACGGCGATCGGCGAGAGGTCGTCCTCGGCGCTCGAGTGCCTGGGAGACTCGACGGCGGTCGTCCCGTCGCTGAAGACGCGGGGCTTGCGCTTCCGGCCCGCCCTGGAGACGTGGTTCGTGTTGTCCATGACGGTGTTGTTCATCTTCTTGGTTCGTTCGTTTGGCTTCATTCGTTGTCGTTGTCGCTACGCCACCTTCACATCTCTCGGTTTTGGATCATCTGGGGGTGGATATTGGGGGTGTGCGTGAGCGGTTCGGCTCGGGTTTGAAGTCAAGAGACGAGGCATGTGTGCGAGCATGGACCGGGGGTTTCGTCGAAACGAAGCGGTCGTTTCGCGAAGCACGCCGCCACAGGACTTGAGTTGTCCTGTTATTCGTATACGTACCGCTCCGTGGGAGGCGTGCGGACGTGGTCGTCTACCGAAAAATTTGGATGTTCGTCGGACGGGCGGTGTTCCCCCTTGCGACGCCTGTCGTTCCTATGGCCTGACAGACAGTACAGAAAGACAGTGCACGGCGCGAAGGATGGTTGGAGTGAGATCCAGCAGCAGATTTTTTTGTGGGCCCCGGGGGAAAAGTATCCACGAGAGTTCAGATCCGACCCGGTCGGATCGCTATTTGCTTGCCACGACCGTCTGGCTGACGTTCCTGACGATCATCTCCGACATCGACTTGTTATTGATGTACACGAGCGAGTCCTCGCGGTCGCGGATGATGGTCGTTGTCGGGCCGATCACCTCGACAAACCCGTCGATGGCGATGCCGCCCGCGGCGGTCAGGAGCTGGATGTGGTCTCCCGGTACGACCTGCCGACTGGAGAACCCGGCGAGTCCCGCCAGGGCATTTGCCAACAGTGGCTGCGCCGCGAGACCGATGATGAGCGAAGAGGCGGTCAGCGACGAGAGGAGTGGGACGACGTTGAAGCCCCAAGCTCCCACCAGGATATTGAAGACGCCGACGGCCCAGCCCACCAGAGAGAGGAACCACTTGACGCTATCGACGAATCGCATGAAGCCGATAGAATTGTTCTCGCGTTTGCCGTCCATCGTGCCGTTGGCGTACTCGGTCAGGACAATGTCTTTGACGGACAGGACGATCCGCACGGCGAGCACGATCCACAGCGACTCGTACGTCGCTTCCAATGCCTGCGCGAACGAGAACGAGACGGTGCCGATGGCATTGTACTCGAAGATGACCTGGCGAAGGAGCAAAGCGCGTAGCACGGGTAAGAGAGTCTGAGCATGCGAGCGTCGGTCGGTCGAGATCAACACGCACCGACCGCAGGCGTTGCAGGACGATCGAGAGCGACGCGAACCAGATGGTCAAGACTCGCGCGAACAACAGGAGCGGCAGCATTTCCTTGAGCGGCGAAAACACACCGGCGTCCAACAGCCGGACCCAGAGGTTCGCTGACGAGCGCGCGAGCTTCGAGATCAACGAAGCTGCGACGAGCGGGAGCAGGGCGAGCGCCATCTGGTTCAACGTCAACGCGCCCGCCGTCTCGACCAGGGACTGTTGGCTGTTTCGCCCAACGCACGGGCACTGGGTTTCTCGCACGCAGTAGATTATTCGTCATTCGATGCTTACGCGAATAGGGTTCGTTCGTTCTGTGAAAATTGGCCAGAAACGTTCGCTCCGGCCGGAGTTCCGGAGGTCCAGCCCCTCACCATCCACCCGTCACCATCGGGGTACTTAGAGAAAGAATCTTAACATTGTTCAGTTCATACCAGCAGTAGTATCAGGCTGCGGAGTCTGTGGAAAATCGCCGCGCCGTGGCCGACGAGGAAGACGTGCCGTCCTCGCCGCCGAATTATTATTCATCGCTCGTCGTCGAGCTCGTTCATCGATTTCGCCGCATGCGCATGCGTTCGGATGGATCACGCCGATGTGCCCAGGGCCGCCGTCAGAGACGAGGCGCGGACGTGCACCGCGCCCGCCCGTTGACCGCGCCTCTCGTTCTGGATCATCGAGTCCTTGACCACGTCGATCAGCTCTGAGCCAGTCGGGGGGCCGGTGAAAATCGACTTGTTCTCGAGGAACCCGGTCGATCGCAAAATTTCGTTTCTCCTCAGCAGCTGTTCCCTCCGCATGGAGGAGGGGCTGAAACAGGCTTCGAAGTCGTCCCCGTCCCGCTCGAGGAGGTGCGGCGGGACGAACGACTCCACCGCGGCCTTCTGTGCCGGCCGTTCGGGCGAGTCCGGCTTGACGGGGATCCTGATCGGCATGCTCGAACCCATCAGCGAGGAGCTGGCAACGAGGCGCTCGTCGTCGTCCTGCTGAGGCTGCTGAGGGTTCGGGTGCTTCATGGAGATTGACGTCGACGCCGGTGGGCGGGCCGTCGGCGGGTTTTGGACGGACATACTCGGCGACGTCCTCATCGAGTGGGCTGTGGTTGCGTGTGGCGGGCGGGCGGGTGAGTATCGTGGGATAGTAGGGTAGGGTTCTACTACGTGGTAGCCTCCACCACAGGTCCGAGAATTCGAGAAGGTCCGAAAATCTAGGGACTTCGTGGGCTTTCCGTGGGCTCCCGGGGGATCGAGCCGAGTCCTCAGATCTCAGAACAGGTCCGGATGGTATTGAGGGGCTCGAGACGGCAATTGGAGGAGAGAGGGAAACGGACCTAGTGAACGGACCTAGGGGAGTGAAATTGAAACCGGAGGACAAATGTGTGACTGACTGACTGACCCTGTGCTTGAATCAGGTGCGTCCGTGGGTGTGGTGTGGATGAACGAAATGATGATCACAGACAGGAGAATGGCCGCTGCGGAAATGGCACAAAAATTGTGCGACGCCGGGTCAATTCCGAATTGGAAGTTCCAATTCAATTGGGGGGGTTTTCTCGCGAACTGTTCCGAGGCATCCACACCTATTGAGGCAGACAGGCATCTCGTATACACGCGCACGTGGATAGCATAGAGACAGAAGAACGACAACAGGAGCGATCGTCATGTCTTCATTATCGCTGACCATCGACCAGCAGATCCCCGTCGCTGCGGTGGTTGCCATCGCCGAGCGGGCAGCCGAGGCCATCTTGGCGGTCTACAACTCCGACGAGGTGGACTGGAACGTCGAGATGAAAGCCGATGACTCCCCGCTCACCCGAGCCGACCAGGAGGCCAACGCCGTCATCTGCGAGGGCCTCGCCAGTCTGGCGCCCCACATACCCATCGTCTCCGAGGAGAACAAGCAGCTGCCGTATGCTATCAGAAGACACTACAAGTACTCTTGGTGTGTCGACCCGCTCGACGGTAGGTATTGAACTCGACCGGCGTGGGGTGGGGTGAACGGGGAGCTGAGAAGCGACCGGGTGGGGTGAACGGGGAGCGAAGCGACCCGTTCACCCCACGAGAACACCCGCGACCTCATTCCTCATTCCTCCCCAGCGAGCTGCTCAACGAGAACATCACGCCCGACTTCGGGGTGGGGTGGGCTCGCTGCGCTCGCCCACCCCACTGACTGACTCACTCTCACTCGTTCACTCGTTCGCTGGCAGGCACGAAGGAATTCATCAAGCGCAACGGGCAATTTACCGTACGTCGTCGTCCCTGCTAGGTATCCCCCCCCCTTCCGTGCTCACACCCTCTCCGTCCCCAGGTCAACATCGCGCTCATCGAAGGATCCACGCCGATCCTCGGCGTCGTCCAGGTGCCGGCAACGGGGAAGGTCTACTACGCCGCCAAGGGCCAAGGCGCGTTCATGAAGAACACCCCCGACGGCCCCGCCGAGCGGATCAGTGTCAAGACCTTCTCGACCGCCGACGAGGGTCTCACGCTCGTCGGGTCGGCCTCGCACAACTCGGCCGCGACCACCGAGTTCGTCTCGCAGTTCACCTCGCCCCAGTTCAAGCAACTCGGCAGCTCCCTCAAGCTGCTCATGGTCGCCGAGGGCCTCGCGCACTGCTACCCCCGGCTCGCACCGACGTGCGAGTGGGACACGTGCGCCGCGCACGCGATCGTCCTCGAGGCCGGCGGAGAGGTCATCCAGGCCGGGCTGTGCGACAACAAGGGGGTCGCCCTGGAAGACTGGAAGGAAATGGTGGCGAAGGAGTTGCCGGTCGTGTACAACAAGGAGAACGTGCTCAACCCCTACTTCGTCGTGTACGGCAAGAGAACGTCTTCGTGATGGTCTCTCTCTCACATGTCAATCGCCGTCGTCATCTCCCCGAAGCTCGTAGCGCAGCTCCTCCATGCAGTCGAGGATGCTCGTCACGCACGCCTCCATCTCCAGCCAGGCCTCCTTCAGGGCCTCGACGACGTCACGCTTGGTCGGACCCGCGCGCGCGCGCGTCATGCAGCCGCACGAGTGCTCGCCGCCCACGCCCACGTCCTCCTCGTCGTCTTCGTGAACGTGCGACGTCTTGAGCGCGTGGATGGCCACGGTCAACCGCAGCTTGGTCGCCTCGTCCTCCTGCATCTTGCGCAATAGCTCGACGAGACGGGAATATGACGACGACTGCGACGACTGCGATTCGCACGCGTCGATCACCGCACGTATCCGCCCGCTCAATTCCCGGAACGCCTCCGTCGTCGACTCGATTGAGCACTCGTCCCGTTCGTCCAGGGCCCGCGCCAGCTCATGGTAGGCCCGCGCCCGCTCTGCCTGTACGGCGAGCACCTCGTCGACGTACGCTCTCATGCGTTCTTCTCCACCTCGAAATGCAGCGCCTCAGTGTACTTTTTGACCTCGGCACGCACGCTTTCGATGGCGTCCGCCTTGATGAGCAGCTGCGTCGGGCTGACCTCGGCCACGATGAACCGCTTGGTCGGCTCTCGGCTGGCGTTGAAGCTCTTGATGATCGTAGCCAGCTGAACGTCTGTAGTGATGAGTACGCCCCGCGCCGCAGTCACCATGCTATGGTGGAGGGTCGTCTGGGCTGGTCGCCGCAACCGATCGCTGGGTGGAGGGTCGACTGGATGGATTCGACCCGTTTGAAAAACCTTCCGCAGCCGCGTTCTCCGTGTACGCTGCGATCCTCGCGCTCTGCTCCTAGTTTCTGTACTATTCACGGGATGGACTACGCGCCGGGTGAAGCTGAGATTCCGTCAGTCAGTCAGACATCATTTATGTTTATGCTATTTCTAGACGAGCACCACGCCGCCCTCTGCCAAGAAGTCCTTCACGACTTTATACCGGAGGATGTAGAGGTCCCCGGCCACGAGCTCCTGACTCGTCCCGTCGTCGTAGAACGCCACCTCCCCGAGGTCCCGTGTCACCTTGGCAAAGACATGATGACCGACGTCAGGAACGGCAATCATATCACTCGCCCCGCTCGCACTCCCGCTCGCCTGCTTCGTCACGCTCCCAAACGCCTCCGGAAACTTGCTGGTCACGTGCGATTTCAGGTGCCCCCCCACCAACCGCACGTACTCGTACGCATACCCCCGCTCCAACTCGCTCAGGCGCTCCTGCGTCTCCTCTGACTCGATACAAGCCATGACAAAATTCTCTATCTTGAACAGTCTCGTCCGGAGGTAAGACCGGAGCATATACTTCAACCTCGACAGCTCGATCGCCAGGGCCGTATTCTCGAGCTCCTTGGACTCGACGTAAGCCTCCCTCGACGTCCCTGCCACCGCATCCTCCATGCCCATCCCCCCGTCCTCCAACATCGCCTCCTGCTGCTCGACGCGAGACTGCAAGCGCTCGACCAGGTCCATCTCGTACGGGAGCAGCTCGGGCGCCGCCTTCTCGTTCATCACGGCCCGTTTAAGCGCCGCGTAGTCGCTGGAAGTCGGGTCAAGGTCCTGGGACAGGCCCAGAATGCCAGACAGCCCCCCTTGCGACTCAGACATGTCGTCGCGAGGTCGTGAACGTCGAGGTCGTGAACTTCGAGGTCTGGAACGAGGCCGTGCGTTCGGAACGTTGAGATCGATCCCTCTGCTCGAATTCTATCGCCCGAATACGACACCGCAGTCGATCGCCAGCCTTCCCACTCGGTCCAATAGATGGATCAGTACGTCGTAGACGACTACGTCGACGAAGATTGAGACAGAGCGCGCCGCCGGTGTCGTCGAGACGAAGTTCGTCTCTCTTCTTTGAGCGAATTTGAACTGGTCACGGGTCACCGACCGCTTCAGATTGGTAATATGCCTGCATCCGCCGTCGTCAAGGTCACAGCAGCCCAATTGGGTGCTGCCGGGTGCGTATACCTGCAGCCGTCCTCCTCGTTCCGCGCGGTGGAACTGCCCCGATGCAGCATGCGGAAATCAAGAATTGACAAACTCGCTCACTCACTCGCTCACCTTCTTGTACCATCCAGGGATGCTGATAACGACGAGGAAGAACTCAACACCCAGCTCGAGTTCGACCTCGGAAACCTCCTGGCGTACGACCAGGGGCCCGTGGAGCCGGACCACCTGGGGGTCGCCACCAAGGCCTTTCAGTCCCTGACGAGGGCCTTTTTCAAGCTCCCGTTTGAGATCGACCCCCTGGGTCGAATCGCCGAGCTCCCGCCGCCGGTGACGCGCCTGCCGCGGGAGAAGCCGCTGCCCAAGCCCCGTCCGCCGACAAAGTGGGAGATCTTCGCGCAACGCAAGGGCATCCAGAAGCGCAAGCGGTCGAGCGTCGAGTTCGACGAGAACAATCAGGAGTGGCGCCGGCGGTACGGGTACAAGCGGGTGGACGACGAGAACGACATTCCGATCGTGGACGCCGGGCGGGAGGAGTACGCGGCGCACAAGGGCGGCGTCGAGGATCCGTTCTCGAGGAAGCTCAAGGAGAAGAAGGAACGCGTGGACAAGAACAAGAAGCAGCAGTTGGCGAACCTGAAGCATGCGGACAAAGTCGGCGGGAAGGGGGCGCTGCCGGCGACGCTGAGGCTGGCGGCGTCGCTGCCCGAGCACGGGCGCGGGGTGCCGACAAAGCGGAAGGAGATGCTCGGGGAGTTGAAGAAGGCGGGTCGGGACGTGGCGGTGAGCACGGCGAGCATGGGGAGACACGACCGGGTGGTCAAGGGGGAGGACGTCAAGGCCAGGACGGCGGCGAGGAACAAGAAGATGAAGGGGAACTTGAGCAGCACGGTGGACCGGGGGGTGGAGCGGGCGGCGCAGGGGCGGCTGGTGGACAACATCATATCGAAAAATGCCGACGATATCCTGGACATTGGCAAGGCGATCAGGGGCCTGGAGAATCAGGCGAGGGAGGGGGCGACCGGGCACCGGCTCAAACGGAAGGGTGCGAACAAGAAGGGCGCGCTGGAAAAGGCCGCGGGGAAGAGCACGCTGCCGAGCTCGGGGCGCAAGAAGGCGGCGATGAAGGAGCAGGGGCTCGTCGACCGGCACAACAAGAAACGTGGCGGTCGTGGTCGGAAGTAATCATATCACGAGGCGTCTAATGACAATGAAAAAATTACGTCTCGCCGGCCAGCTGCAGGGACTCGACCAGCCGTTGCCGCTCCCGCACCAGGCGATCGTACGCGAGAAAGTCGAACCCGCGCCTCTCCAGCTCCTTGTGGACCCACCGGTTGTGCACTTCGCCGTTCAACGCCTCGTACGAGGGATCCCGGCGGGTCATGACGGCCCACGCGCACCCGACGATCGTCGTCAGACCCCCGGCGAAGAAGCCCAGCGGCTCGATGACGTCCCACGACAGCTCCCAGTAACACAGGCGAATGAACACCCCCCACTGCACGCTCAAGAACGCCAGAACCGCCGTGTTCACGAGCGCACTCTTCCGCCGCGCCCTTCCCTCCACCTCCTCCTTCAGATCCCGCATCGGCGCCACCTCCTTCTCCACCTGGTCGAGCCGCTTGCGCATCAGCGGCACGTCGATCGGCAACGCGCGCCGCAGCGACCTGGCAATCTCGCCGGGATCCATGTACACGACGTCTCCAGATTTCAAGATGAGCCCGGCTTCCGCGCACGCTCGGAGTATCCTGCGTCAGAGAAAAAAGAGAGAGAGGTAGTGAGAAAGTGAGCGAGCTGCGAGTCGGACGAGGGCGTCCAGCGCACGTACCGCCTTCCGTCCTCCGGCGACGCCAACGGCAACGCCATGTCGAACTCCCGTTCCAGGTCTTCCATCGTCATCACCTGCAAAGGGGGTGAGGGGGAGGGCGTGTGAGAGAGTGGCACATCGACGTCGTCGACGTCGGCCGAATGTGATACTACGACCCACCGTCTTGGTCTTCTTCAGCTCCATCAGGTGCGGCAGGAAGTCCACCGCCCGTAACGACTGGAGCAGGGCTTTGGCAGCAGACACGGATGACGACGACGGCGTGTCTGACGACGACGAGTCCGCCGAAAAGTGCCGCCTGGACGTCGCGGAGGCACGTTCCCCACCCTCGAGCTCTTCGAGTGCACTCCGGAACAATGCGACCGACGCGCCCGCGCCCGGGGTCGCCCCGCGGTGTCGGATGGAACGTAGCACGACCGATGAAGCCATCATGGACATGAAATGTCGTCGTAGAAGGCCACTGGAGTGATCGACAGCTGTCGACATACAAATTTTAATGTCGAACCTCGAAGGATGACTGCCGAACCTGATCGCTCGAAACCCGCCCGTCGTCGGACGGGGACGACGCAGTCCCTGGAGGAGCTGTCCGACTCTGACTTCGAGGACGACGACGTCTCGGAGGAGGAGTATGTCGCGTCGGATGATGATGATGATCCGAGTTCAAATTCTGAATCGTCGGACGACGACGAGGCGCCTCGGGCGACGCAGAGGTCTTCCCAACAACAACAAAATGCCCCCAAGCGGCTTTCAGGGAAGGAGACGAAGGCGACGAAGACGTTGACGAAGCCTGCCGTTGTTGCCAAGACCGCAGCGACGAAGCGCGGCAGGCAACCGTCTGTCACGACCAAAAAGTCCTCCTCGTCGTCCAAGGACCTGCAGCAAAAGTCACCGGCCGAGTTCTTCGCCGACAACAAGAACATCGCCGGGTTCGACAACCCGGGCAAGTGCCTGTACACGACCGTGCGCGAGCTGGTGGAGAACTCCCTGGACAGCGCCGAGTCGATCAACCAGCTGCCGGACATCGGTATCATCGTGCAGGAGATGTCGCAGCGGGAGCTGAACGCGCATCGCGGCGTGGCAAACATGGATCGGGTGGACGAAGCGCTGTACCAGGACTACGAGACGGAGCAGGAGCGGATCAAGCGGGACGAGAAGCACAGGAAGGAGATGGATCGCCTGGTGCAGGGGCTGCAGAAGAAGCGGGCGTCGGCGGAGGAGATTGAACAGAAGAAGAAGGACCTGCTCGCCAAGCAGCAATCGCAGGGCGCTGGCGCTGGCGCTGGCGCGGGCAGGGGGGGCAAGGGGGCGACGATGTTCTACAAGGTGACAGTGCGGGACAACGGGATGGGGATGCGGCACGCGGACATTCCGGACATGCTCGGGAGGGTGCTGTCGGGGACGAAGTACGGGGTGAAGCAGACGCGGGGGAAGTTCGGATTGGGGGCCAAGATGGCGCTCATCTGGTCGAAAATGTCGACAGGACTGCCGATCGAGATTTACTCGGCGAGGCCGGGGTCCAAGACCAAGTCGTACTACAAGCTGGATATCGACATCAGGCAGAATCTGCCAAATGTCCACGAGTCGGCAGAGCTCCCGAACGACGACGGCTGGCACGGGGCCGAGCTGAGCGTGACGATCAGCGGGGCAGCGACCTTCTATCGCGCCAAGATCCTCAAGTATCTGCAGCAGATCGCGGTCATCACGCCATACGCTGAGTTTACTTTTGCTTTCAATGCCGATGACGAGAAGAACTCGTTCAAGACGACGTTCGAGCGGCGCACGTCGGTCATGCCGCCCGCGCCTGAGGCGACCAAGCACCACCCCAGCTCCGTGGACCTCGAGCTGGTCAAGCGTCTGGTCGCGTCGACGAGATATACGAGACTATCTACGTTCCTGGGCAAGGAGTTTGACTGCGTGTCCAAGGACCTGGCCGAGCGGATCGCGGACGAGATGGGCCCGGGCGCCCTCGCAAACCCGGACGACCTGGAGGAGCAGGACATCTTGCGCCTGCACCAGCTGCTCCACGAGGTGCGGTTCCCCGACCCGGACGGCAAGCACCTCTCCCCCGCGGGCGAGTACAACCTGCGCCTGGGCGTGATGAAGGAGCTGTGCCCCGACATGGTGGCCACCCACGGTGGCTCGGTCGGCGTCGTCGAGGGCCACGCCTTCGTCGTCGAGGCCGCCGTCAGCTTGGGCGGCCGCAACGTCAAGTCGGGGATGAACATCTTCCGCTACGCCAACCGCATCCCGCTCCTCTTCGAGGGCGGCTCCGACGTGATCACCAGGACGGCCATGAAGCGCATCAACTGGAACTTGTACGGCATCAACCAGAGCCAGGACAAGGTGGGCGTGTTCGTCTCGCTCGTATCGACGAAGATTCCCTTCAAGGGCGCCGGCAAGGAGTACATCGCCGACGACGTGCAGGAGATTCAGGACGCCATCAAGGTGGCGCTCCAGAACTGCTGCAACCAGCTCAAGAAGAAGATCTCCCGCCAGCAGGCGGCTCGCGAGCAGCGGCAGCGGAAAAAGAACCTGGTCAAGTACATCCCCAATGTCGCCTCGGCCGTCTTCACCGTCCTGCAGTCAATCTCGGACAGGAAGGGGGAAAGCAAGGTGGCGGGCGCGCGCGTCATCGCCGACGTCGCCAGCGGCACCGTCACCGAGGAGTCGCTGCGCGAGATGCTCGAGCACCACGTGGAGCGCATCGACACCGATATGGCCATGGAGTATCAGATGCAGCAAGGGGCTGGGATGGGCAAGAAGGTCGACATGTTCCTGGTGCCCAAGACGAGCGCTGGGAGGCATTCGACTTGTCAAAAGGCGATCGAGCACGACGTGTGCCTGATTCACTTGCTGAATAGGTAAGGCAATTTAAAGCACAGCCATGACCGCCATCAAGAATGCGAGCCCACCCTTAGTGTTTGGCGCGGCGATTGACTGGGTTGGAGGCGTCGTCGGTTCGGTGACGTCGCCGGCTCCATGGGGACTCGCGACGCGGAAGCCCTCGAAAGGGCCTTTCACGAAGAAACCCGGCAGTTGCTGACGTGCGGATGTCGCATTAAATAAAGATAAAGGTGGTTTCTTATCGGACGAACCATCCGACAAAACCGAGATTATCTCAAAACCTCCTCGCGCGAAATCTCCGAGATCTCGGACAGCCCAGATCTCGCGAGGCTCGTGAGAGGCTCGTGAGAGGCTCGTGAGAGGTTTTGTGCCGTACGGCACAGACGATGCATCGTCACAAAACATACCTCGTAAATCGAACGCAAAGCGAATCATCAGACGCCCTATCTCGCGATGAGGAAGAACAACAAGGGTCAAGTCGCCTCGGCGTTTGCCGTGGGAAGCATTTTGACCAAATCTTCGCTCATCTCGGCCACCACCCTGGTACGAACCCGACGCCCGCAACGCCCGCAACACCCTCGAAATATCACTCACATTCGCTGTTCGCTCGAGCTCTAGACTTCGCCCATCATCCCGGACACAAGCGTCGTCTACTCCAGCTGTCCCCCTTGCGAAGCCAGCTGGCAGTCAATCGAAGGCTCTGGCAAGCCGGCCTCGGCAGAGGCGGCAACCGCTGTTGTCGAGCAGTACCTGAAAGCTGTTGGATCCGGGGACTACGAAGCCGCGACGGCGACGTTTTGCCCCCAGGCTCTCTGTTGGCAGGGACAAAGCGAGGCGTTGCGCAACAACACGCGTGACATCCAGAACTACCAGCAGTTCTATGCCGAATGGCTGGATGGGAATGCTCCGGCCTTGAACTGTGTTCAGGTAGGCTATCGAAAGCGATCGATTTGGAAAGCGCCACCACGCCCTGAATCTCTCACTCTCACTATCACTCGCGCTCCGTGCCCGCCCGCCAGTCGATCGAGGTGTCCGCGGGGCTTGTTCGCGTGGCTGGTCTACTCGACTACGCCGACAAATCTTCGTGCGAGCGTGCCTCCTGGACGATTGACGTCGCCCAAGGATGTATCGCTGGGGCGTACGGATCGTCCGTGCCCGACGACCCCAAAGATCTGCGTGACATCGACAGCGGCAACAAGATGCCGTGGCAGAACGCCACGGCGGTCATCATGGATGCCCCGGACGCGACCCTCATCCTATCGGCCAAGGGCTCGTGTGTCGCGTGCGACACCTGGGGCGAAGAAAGCTTGACGGATGCACAGATCAAACGTGCGACTGCGAAAGCCTTTGCCGCTTGGGTCGGCGCCTTGCTGGATAACAACTCGACGGCCATCGCGGACGAGTATTGCGAGAATGCCACGCTCTGGGGTACTGTCAGCGCCGCGAGGAGGAACACGTACGACGAGATCAAGAGTTCGTGGTTGAGCTCGAACTGACGGGCGATCGCACGCTCACTGACACTCGCTCGATTCGCGCTCGTTCTCAGGTTATTTCGACTGGTTCGCGAATTCACGCAACTTCACGGTGAGTGTTGAACGCGACCGGCGCGCCCGCTTGCTCACTCGCTCACTCGCTCACTCGCTCGCTTGCTCGCTCTCCAGGAGTCTATCGAATCGACGTGCGCGAAGGTTACCAAGCTCGGTCCAGGAATGTTCTTTGTCTCAGAGTCCCTCCGTCTTGATGGGCAATGCCTGAAGATGCAGTTCACCGTGAGCGAGCGCGGCGACGGGGCGCAGTGCGTCACGTCGCTCGACTCCAGCTATACCCCAGAGACCCCGGAGCTGTTGGCCCAGTTGGACGAGCAGTCGCCCGGTCCGGGCCCGGCTCCCGCGCCGCCGTCAAGCTCTATGCGTTTGGTGAACGCGGTCCTCGCCTTGGCGCTGGCTGCCGCGCCTGCGTGGCTGGCGTGAGAGTCAGATTCCAAGCGGGGCCGGTCGGCGCCGCTGTTGCGACACGAAGAATAATGAAACAGGTCCCATATAGCGTCTGTTGTGTGATCTTGACTGTGTAATTACATCATGGCAAACCGTGCGAAATCCATGAACATACCGCTCCCCCTCCTTCGGTCCTCTCAATCAAGCCAACACGCAGAACGGCTCGGGTCGTTGAGCAGCAGAATGCAAACGAACAAACACAGATGAGATCTTCCTATCTGTCGACCTACCTACCTATCTCTGTCTATCTGAGCGGCAGAATGCAAACCACTAGTACCTCACTTTACCTCGCAATGTTGCCGTCCCGTTGACGGCCTCGTTGAAAACCGCGTTGCCCGTGATTCCCTTGTAAGTGCCGGTGCCACTCGTGATCTTGCAGTCCCCATTGATGGAGGCGCAGTTGCCCCTTATCACACCAGACCCTGACCCGATCTTGAATTTGATGGCGGGACCAGGTTGGAGATAGGTGATGTAAATCCTACCCGAGCCGACTGGTCTGCCGGTGAGCGCCGCCACGAGGTCAAACTGGGCCTTATCCTCGAGCGACTCTCTGATGTTCTCCATCTTGAAATCAATCACGTGATCGCGTCGCCTGGCGACGAGTCTCGTGGCGGACGCCTCTTTGAGCTTCCGATTGAGCCGCCTGTACTGCGACTCCTCTTCGGGACTGCGATCGTACCCCGAATAAGCGAGATTCTTGGACTCCGTTGGGTCCTTCGCCAAATCGTACATCTCGAACTCGCTCCGCACCTTCGTGATCTCACGGGCCGGATCGAAGTACTTGCAGAACTTGTACTGCGGCTCGCGGATGCACACCATGTGGTTTGGCTCTTTGACGTACGGTGGGGTGCTCTGGCCGATCTGGTAGTCGTCCATGGTGAACACAATGTAGTCCTGGACGGACTGCTGGCTATCGAAGATGACCGGGGCATAGCTGACGCCCTCGAACCGATAGTCGGTCCCGTCCGGACCAACGAGCAACTCTTGCAACGTCGGCGCCAAGTCGATGTGACTTACCAGCGCGTCGCTCGACCTCGCTTCCGGGAATAGGGTGGGGTTCGAAATGACGAGCGGGACCTTGGCCGTCTCCTCGTACATGTTGAAGCATTTCTGCCTCAAGCCACCGTGTGAGAGTCCAGTCTCCCCGTGGTCCGAGGTCTTGATGACGACCGTGTCGTTGGTGAGCTTCATCTCGTCCATGAGATCCAGTATCTGTACCAGATACTGGTCCACCCATTTCTGCAAGTTCGCGTAGAAGTTCACGTATCTCAGTTTTGCGTCACCGACGACGTCGCCGAGGACGAGGTCCGTTATCCTGCGGAAATCCGCCTGGGCTCGGGGCTTCGTAGACAAGTCTTCATCCACCGTGGGAGGGAGCGTGATGTCTCCCGTTGTCCAGCTGTTATTATAGCCGGCCTCGTAGTACACATCGGTCTCGAAGAACGTGATATCGTGAGGATTCACGAGCGAGACGACCAAGAAGAAGGGCTGTTGGTCCTTTGCGACAGTCCTCAGGTAATCGAGCGCACCTTCAAGGCCGTCCTCGACATCTCCCGTGCTCGACATGTAGCGTTCGTCGTTGTTTGCTTCGGTGGAATTTCCCCACCCAAACTCGGGCAGCCCGTTCCCGAGGCCCGAGTCGGGAGGGTTCCAACGCTGGAACCCGTATCGTTCAATCGAAATGGGATCGGCGCTCGTACCGTTGACCCCCTTAAAGACGTCAATCTTTCCCTTGTACACGGCCGTGTAGCCGGCCTCTCGGGCGATCGTCGCAAGGTTGGTCAGGTCGGCCGGCAAGCTCTCCTGCGGATACTCGTCGGCTGGCATCGCATTACGCAGCTTGTAACGGACGCCGTGCTGTGCGGGCATCAACCCCGTGAGCATGCACGCGCGACTGCTGGAGCAAGTGACCGAGTTGGTGAAGGCCGATTCGAACGTTACGCCGTTCGCCATGAGCCTCGTCAGTCCCGGCAAATTCGCCTCAGCCCAGCCGTCGGGATAATATTGGACTCGTCGCTCCTGATCCGTGATG
>Ga0181573_10002675_pt1 | contig 16380 bp, 20 predicted proteins | sample 101ome_25_FD_148643 | JGI IMG/M metagenome (GOLD analysis project Ga0181573, IMG submission 148643) | Coastal salt marsh microbial communities from the Groves Creek Marsh, Skidaway Island, Georgia - 101409BT metaG (spades assembly) | ecosystem: Environmental > Aquatic > Marine > Intertidal zone... | reverse complement strand
TGCAGCTGGATACCAGTGGCCACAGCTGTCACTTCATCGCGGCACTCTCCAGATGGTGCTTCACGACACGGCAGTTGAGCGACTTGGCGCCGACAGGGTGGTTCCCGGACGCCACCTCACCGCTATCGATCACCACGACAGCGGTGCGACCGCCCATTTTGAATGCCGAGACGGTAGCGGTGACATCGAGTCGGTAGATGCTGCGATTGTTGTCGCCGCTGACGGAATTCACTCAACGGTTCGCCAACAACGGTTCCCCCACGAGGGAATGCCGTTATGGAATGGGGCCTTACTGTGGCGCGGAGCCGTCGAATATGACCCCATTCTGGACGGCCGAACAATGGTGTGGGCGGGTCACCCCGACCAGAAATTTGTTGCCTATCCAATTCGCGACCTCGATAACGGAAAGCAGCTCGTTAACTTCATCGCCGAGTACCGCACTGACGACCGCGAACTTCTTGAACGGGAAGATTGGAACAGAGCCGGCAACCTCGATGACTTTGCCCCGCGTTTCGATGACTGGGTGTTTGACTGGCTCGACATCCCAGAGTTGCTCCGCTCTGCCCCGGGAACGTTCCTGTTTCCCATGGTTGATCGCGACCCCCTCGACCACTGGACCGAAGGTCGCGTCACTCTTATCGGCGATGCTGCACACCCGATGTACCCCATCGGCTCTAACGGTGCCTCACAAGGAATTCTCGATGCACGAGTACTTGCGGGATGTATTCGCTCGCATCGCAACGAACCCGACCGTGCGCTCGCGGTTTATGAGGCGCATCGGCGGCCCGCAACCTCTGCAATCGTGCTCGCAAACCGAGGACTCGGTCCGGAAATGCCAATGCGCCTTGTCCATGAACGTGCGCCAGAGGGCTTCGACCACATCGATGACGTCATCAGCCCCAAAGAAATTCTCGAGGTCACCGACGGCTATCGACGAACCGCTGGCTTCGCGCTCGAAGCTCTCTCAAGCGGCGTGTCACTTATCGACGGCGACTATGCCGAAATGCCGCAGTGACGGTCACTTCGTTACCCGCCTATCGCCCCGAACACTTCCCACTCTTCCTCGCTCCACGGCGCCCGTAATTGGGTGGTCACAAAGTCTGACGTCCATCGAACCATGTCGATCCAGGGAAGGTCGGCACTCATCACTTCGGTAAATGCCATTCCCTGCAAAATGAGAGCGACATCTTCCATCGTGAGCTCCATCTGACGCTCGTCACCATCGCCCCGCGAGAGTTCTTCTGGACTCCACACATCACGGAGTCGCTGCTCGAGGTCAACGACGTGCTCCAAGTCGAAACCCCAACCAAATGCGCCGACATGCGACGAGGCCGAGCCCCCCATAAATGAATCGAGCACGATGCCCAAGATCTGGTCAATCGATGACGCTGCCTCAGTCGGCAGGGAGACCTGACGTGGCTCTGTCATGGGACAGCGGTGAAATCACTTGGGGCGAGAACCGACTCGCCACCTCCAATGGCAACCCAGATTCTCTCCGCAACTGCGTCAGGGGTGAGGCCGGCACCAAGTTTTGGAGCTGTGCCAAATTCTGGGCGATCTGACAAGCCGGTTTCGGTATGCGGGGGCCTGATATCAATGCAGCGCACCCCCTGCCGACGCCAATCTCGCGCCATTACCGCAACCGCTGCCGATAAGCCTGCTTTCGCCGCCGTATACACACCGGTGCCCAGCATGGTTGTGTCGGCAACGGCCCCAGTGATGACACCAATGGTTCCGCCATCAGTCATCATCGGCGCAACGAGGCCGCACAAGGCAAGCGGGCCCACCAAGTCGATGTTGACGAGAGACTGCATTGCATCAGATCGGGTCATGTCAACCGGCCCAAAACCAACAACACCGCTCGCAATGATGACGACATCAAGTCGACCAAGCTCTTCCAACGCAGCATCCACTATGCGCTCTCGGTCGTCAGCAGAAGTGATATCGCCCGCCACATGCAATTGCTCGCCTCCCGGACCTTCCACAGAACGCGAAGACGTCACCACGCGAGCCCCTCTGGAGACCGCAGCAGCAGTGATCGCTCTGCCGAGGCCGCCCGTGCCACCAAACACCAACACTGCCAAATCGCGTATTTCCACCCCGACAGTCTGTGATGTGAAGCTCACTTGGTGCACTTCGTGCGAGAGATCTTCCCTGTCGACACTCATCTCTGGGGGCCAAGCCACAGTTCCAGTTGGCCAATCAGTCGAGGGCAACCCATTCGTTAGTCAACTCGTCGAGAATCTCTATTTCACCCAATTGCTCACGACAAAACGTCATGCTCAGCACCATGACGCCGTCGAGCGATTCGGTTGCAAGAAACTGGGAATGATCTCCGCCCATAAGGATCCCCATTTCGTCGTATCGGAAATCTTCAGTGGTCTCGTATCCACTCGGCACTCCCACGAACCCCTCATCGGCACCATTGAATTCGCCATCTTCATCGACCGACCCCCCGGCAATGTTGACGCATTCAACTTTTTGAGCAAGTGATGTTGGCCCATCATCACCACAACTGGCTAACGCAAACAACAGGAGAAACGGTGCAACAATCTTCTTCATGGCTGTCACAGTACTGAGGCGCTCGACGTTCATGCGGCGGATTTACCTCTCGCGCAATGCCACAACCGACTTAGCGCTCACCGACGGGCTCAACAACGCATGTCAAGGCACCGGCGCTCCGATGGCTTTCACGAGTGGCCTAAGTCGTTACGGTCATGAACATGAGAACATCTGTGAACGACCTCGTGCGAGAAGCGAAGGCACGAATTGAAGAACTTTCCATTGAGCAACTCCAAAACGAAGTTGCTGCCGGATCATGCACTGTCATCGATATTCGCGACTTCCGTGAGCGCCTTGAGAAAGGCGCGATTCCCGGGGCGGTCTCGAGCCCACGGGGAATGCTCGAATTTTGGTTCGACCCAGACAGCCCGTATTACCGGGAGCAATTCAAGTTCGACAATCGTTACGTGCTGTACTGCGCCGGCGGTCAGCGCTCAGCACTTGCCACAGCGGTGCTGAATGACATCGGTTACACCAACGTGGCGCACCTCGAGGTCGGCTTCAACGGCTGGGCTGATGCTGGAGGCGAAGTTGAAGACGTCAGCGCAGATTCGAAATGGATAAAGCGCTCCTGACAGCGATTCCGCATCCATCTGTGTCGGTGCAGGTAGGAAGAGCACGTCACACAAAGTGAGCCGAGCCCTCTCGTTCGTCTCAATGATCTCGTCAGGAACTCTCATGAATCTGGTTGATCTTTCTTCCCGCTCGCTCGGCCAACTCGGCGAAGTTGGCCCGTTCTCTTTTGGCATGTGGCGATTCACCGACGCTGACGTGCGACGCCGCATCGACCTCGTCGAATCTGCTCTCGACGCCGGTCTCAACCTCATCGATACCGCTGATGTGTACGGACTCGACTGGAATGGCACCGGGTTTGGAACGGTCGAAACTGCCCTCGGTGAGGTTCTTCAGCAACGTCCAGAGCTTCGCGAACGCATGGTGCTGGCAACGAAAGGTGGCATCGTCCCACCCACCCCCTATGACTCGTCGCCGTCAGCAATTCGCGCCGCGTGCGAGGCTTCACTGCGACGCCTTCAGGTCGACACCATCGACCTCTATCAGATTCATCGACCGGACATGTTCGTGCACCCTGAGGACCTTGCTGCGACGCTGACGTCGCTGCGTGAAGAAGGAAAAATCCGCGAAGTTGGAGTCTCGAATCACACCATCTCTCAAACGATCGCCCTCCAATCGTTTCTTCCATTTCTTTTGCTCACCACGCAGCCGCAGTACTCAGCGCTCGACCTCACGCCCTTGCGAGACGGAACGTTCGACCACTGCATGACCACTGGGCTCACCCCTATGGCGTGGAGCCCCCTCGCTGGCGGTCGCCTGGCAACAGGTGAAGACGTTCGACCAGAACTGCTCGCCACCCTCAACGACCTCGCTCAGCGAGAAGCAACTGACCGAGCGGGGGTAGCTCTCGCATTTGTGCTCTCGCACCCGGCACGACCAATAGCGATCGTTGGCACACAGAACTCAGAGCGGCTTGCACACATTCAGGCATCAGCGAATATCAACCTTGACCGCAACGATGTGTATGCCATCATCCAAGCATCTGAGGGCACTCCCCTTCCATGAGCCCCCGACCGGTCGAAGTTGCATGGTTTGGAGCGCTATGCGATGACGACTACGAATTCCTTGGAGTGCCCGAGGACCATCGAGTGAGTTCGTGGACCCATTGCTCTGACATCGTGCGAGCAGCCGATCGAAATGGTTTTGACAACGTGTTGCTTCCTTCGGGATACGACCTCGGCATCGACTCGACAGCGTTTGCTGCTGCAATCGCTACGCACACCGACAACATTCATCTACTGCTCGCAGTTCGCACCGGTGAAATGTGGCTGCCGCAACTTGCTCGTCAACTCGCATCAATCGATCAGTTCGCAAACGGCCGACTTACCATCAACATCATCTCATCTGACATGCCGGGTGAAACCCTTGCGTCAGGACCCCGATATCAGCGCACTCGCGAATGGATGCGCGGTTTGCGCTCACTGCTCTCAGGAGAGGCACTCGAGATGCAGGGAGACTTCATTGACCTGTCGGTTACCCCTCCACGAGCAGCAACCTTGAACGGTCAGTGCCCACCGCTGTATTTCGGAGGATTCTCCGAAGATGCCAAAGACGTTGCCGCATCAGAAGCAGACGTCTTCCTCACATGGCCAGATACCGTCGCTTCAGTTTCGTCAACAGTTGAAGAAATGCAAAATCGCGCGGCTGCCTACGACCGTGAGCTCATCTGTGGGTTGCGGACTCATGTCATCGTGCGCGAAACCGAAGGTGATGCTCGAGCTGCGGCCGATCGACTCATTTCACGACTTGATGATGAGGCGGGTGCTGCGATTAGAGGCAAGTCTCTTGATTCAGCGTCGGTTGGCGTGCAGCGCCAAGCCGCCCTTCGCGAGTCAGCAACCGATGATGGCTATGCCGAAGACCACCTTTGGACCGGAATTGGCCGGGCGCGAAGTGGCGCTGGTGCCGCAATTGTTGGTGACCCCGACCAGGTTCTGGCAAAACTGCAGGCCTATGAAGAGGCTGGCATTGAAGCGTTCATCCTTTCGGGCTACCCACACCGCGAAGAGTGCGACCTATTCGCAGAACACGTACTTCCACGAATGAATCATTCAGCGCTGAAGCCACGCTGGGTAACGTCTCATTAGCCTGCCGTCTACTATTCACCCCTCGCCACACCGGGATATTTCTGCCACCTGAAGTGTGCGAACAACAGCCACCCGATAGCCGCAGATAGCCTTGTCTGGGTGAACCAGGTGAAGAACCGTCTCCAGACTCTTGGGCTTCTCGATCGGACATTTGCTGTTGCGACCGACGAAGACATCACCGCTCTTGTCGAGGCTCTCGATGAAGACCACATGGAAGCACTCACTGAGCTCGTCGGCGGTGAGCCCGATGCGGTGAGAGTTCGAGATGGAGTGAGCCGCGGACGTCTTGACGGCACGATGGAAGGCATAGCCATCGTTCTCACCGACGCTTGCCTCGCCGATTGCATCGAAGAACTTGGCGACGCCGCTGACTACCCGAGCACAGATGACCTCAATGAAGTGCTTCCGGGAATTATCGAACGCCATGGCATCCCTGCGACCCGCATCATGCTCGCCGCGACGATCGCTGGCGAGGCTCCTGCCGCAGCAATCATCCGAGAGATTCTCAAATCTGACGAAACACTCGGCCTTCCAGCGGTTGAAGCAAGCTCAGTCATTCCACTGCGCAACGACGACAACTCTGACGATCGCGACGAAATCAAAGCCCGCCGCAAAGAAGCCAAGGCGAAAAAGCAGGCCGAGGCTCGCGCGCGACGCGAACAGGCTCAGCGCGCAAAAGGTCGCTGAACCGGTCGCCTCGGCAACATCGTCCACAGCATCACGAGGCCGCCAAGGGCGATGACTGCCGCTACTGCAAACCCGCCACGTTTTCCATAAAACTCGGCAACGGTGCCGAGTATGAGTCCGCCTGCCACGCTACCGATCTCAAAAAACGCGGTGAACGAGCCCACCGCAACGGCGCGCTCAGACTCAGGAACTGCATCGATCACCGCTGCCATCAGCGGCGGGTAATTGAACGCCATTGCGATACCGACGAGGACTGCCGCAGTCCACAGCCCCCATACCGTCGGAACCATGGCGAGGACCGTCATGCCAGCCGCCATAAACAACAACGCAATCGTCACCATCGGATGCGCGCCAAGGGCATCAGGTAGACGGGCGCCGATCAAACGCAAGAACAACGAGATCGAGCTGTAGGCGAGGAATAATCCTCCGGCACTCGACAGTCCGACCGAACGAGCGTGGTCTGGGATAAACGCCCCAAATGCCGCAAACGAGGCCAGTGTGCACATCAGCACGAGGCCCGGCGCAACTGCAGCTCGATGAAAGAGCGAAGCTTTCGAGTCTGAACGGGGTGCTTTGCGGTCGACCCTCGCAGGAATAAGCCGAGACGTCAGCGCTGAAGCGACCGCAAACAGTGACGCCACCGCAAAGAGCAAGCGATAGTTATCATCAGCAAGCACCCATTCACCGAGCACGGGACCGAGGCCAATGCCGGTGTACACCGCTACCGACAAATAACTTGCGCCTTCTGCTCGCCGGCCCTCCGGCGAAAGGTCTGCGATCAACGTTGCTGCAGCAACAAAAATCGCCGCCTCACCTAAACCCGTCATCACTCGGAAGGCCAGGAAGACCGGAAGGTTCGGCGCAAAGCCGGCCAACACTCCTGCGCCAGCGGTGATCAATGCGCCAGATGTCATCAACGCTCGTCGTCCGTACCGGTCGCTCAGTCGACCTACAAATGGGCGTACTGCAATCGCCGCAATGGCAAACGCCGCAATCGCAACTCCAATACCGATCTCGCCACCGTTGAGTTCAAACTCAACAAAGCGAGGAATCGCAACGATTGCCATTCCCACATACAGAAAAAACAACAGCATGGATGCCGTCACCGCAACAAACGGCAACGTGACGAGACGCGTTGATGCGGAAGTGTTCTCAGCGACGCCTGCCGCTGATCGATTCATCGGCACCTACTCAGGGCGAGGTTCTTTTGGCAAGCCAAGCACGCGTTCACCAACGATGTTTCGCTGAATTTGGCTCGTTCCTCCCCAGATCGTCTCCGACCGAGAGAAGAAGAATGACGACATCATTGCGCTCACCGGGTATCCGTCGCGTCGACGGTCGCGGAGCGCTCCTGGCCATGAACCACTCTCTGGCCCAGAATCGATCAGCATTGAATCGGCGCCGAAAATATCGAGCGCAAGTTCCATCGCTGCTTTGTGCATTTCGGACCAAAACATCTTGTTCGTTGCACCAAGCGCAATCGTGCCCATGTCTTTGCTCTTGTTGAGAGTGCTCGTGAGGTTACGAAGTCCGTTGACGCGAAGAATCTGGACTTTCGTGTAGTACTCCATCAGCCGTTGACGGATCAGCGGATCGTTGATGCGGCCATTTTCGGTTGCGACCTTGGCAAGGATTCGGTACTCCTCTTCGAACCGGCGATAACCGGTGGTTGCCGACTGACCTCTCTCAAATGCGAGGGTCGAGTTCGCGACCTTCCACCCGTTGTTGATTCCGCCGACAACGTTGTCGGCCGGGCAACGAGCATCGGTGAAGAACACTTCGCAAAATTCGGCGGTGCCATCGGGCTGAGTGATTCCACGAACTTCGATGCCGGGCTGACGCATAGGCACGAGCAGATACGAAATTCCTGCATGCTTCGGCGACTCTGCGTCGGTGCGAGTGAGCAAGAAGCAGTAGTCAGCATGATGACCTTGAGTGGTCCACACTTTCTGGCCGTTGATCACCCATTCGTTGCCGTCGAGGACTGCTGTTGTCTTCAAGCTGGCAAGGTCTGACCCGGAGTTCGGCTCTGAGAAGCCCTGGCACCAACGGATTTCGCCCTTCAAAATTCCTGGAAGGAACTGCTGCTTCTGCTCTTCGGTTCCCCACTGCAACAAGGTCGGGCCGACGAGGGTGTCGCCGAAGAAGTCGCCACGCATCGGGGCTCGCGCACGGGCAAATTCTTCTGCCAAGACAACCCCTTGCATCGTGGTGAGGCCCTTACCGCCGTACTCGGTTGGCCATGTTGCACAAATCCATCCACCTTCGAAGAGCTTCTTCGGCCATTCGCGGTTGAACTCGGCCTTTTCCTCTTCATTCATCGTGAACCCTGGCTCGAACCACCCTTCAGGCAGGTTGTCTTTTAGCCATCCACTGATCTCGACGCGGAAATCTTCGGCTTCTTGGGGGTATGTCAAATCCATAGACGTATTCTGCCGTGCTTCTTCGCAGACTTGGCAACCGACCTCGAAACACACCGTTCATCTTTCTCCAATATTCGCGTCACGATCGTGGGTGAGCATAAGAAGATGAGTTCTGTAACCAGCGTGCTATCACCCCAAGAACATGCGGTGTATTCCGTCCTCGAGACCCACAAAGGACGTGTGGTGAGCCGCTACAACCTCATTCGTGAGGCGCAACTCACCGAACTCAGCGATCGTCGATGTGATGCCCTCATCTCTGCAATACGTGGGCATCTCGGGTCTGAGCGCATCGTGACTGTCCGCCGTCGCGGGTGGATGCTGACCGACTGAACAAACTGGTCACGAACTCGAAACAATTCGGCGACACTCGAGAAAACTTCCCCCTCTACCTTCTCTCTTGTCCCGGGCAGCGTGGCCGGTGGGACGCCCCCTATCCCATCACTACTGAGGAGGTTCACGTGAAATCACGTGCTCTACGAATTATTTCCGGTCTCGGTGGAACAGCGGCGCTCGTCGCACTGACTCCATCGATCGGCTTCGCCGAAGAACTCACCCCGGACGATGTCCAGATTGTGCTCAATAACATTTGGGTCTTCATCGCTGGCATCCTCGTGTTCTTCATGCAGGCGGGCTTTGCGCTCGTCGAAGCGGGACTTACCCGAGCGAAGAATGTGGTCAACATTTTTGCGAAAAATATGGCGGACGCCATCGTTGGCATTCTCGCGTTCTTCGCAACCGGTTATGCCTTCGCCTTTGGCTCAGGCGGTAGCAAGTGGCTTGGAAGTGGAAACTTTTTCCTCGGCGGCTACGACGACTACTCCGCTTTCGACGGCGGCTTGAGTCCGGCCACGACATTCTTCTTCCAGGCGGTGTTTGCCGCAACGGCCGTCACCATCGCATCTGGCGCCATGGCGGAACGCACAAAGTTTTCCGCCTACCTGGTGTTCAGCCTCGTGATGTGCGCCTTCATCTATCCAGTTGTCGTCCACTGGACCTGGGGTGGCGGACTCATCGCCCAAATGTCAATCGGCGACGCTGTGTACTCCGACTTCGCCGGATCAGGCATCGTTCACATGGTCGGCGGTATCGCTGCTCTTATGGGAGCGATGTTCCTCGGACCTCGAATTGGCAAATACTCGCCAGACGGAACGCCCCGAGCCATCCCTGGCCACAACATCCCCTTCGCCATCCTTGGTGTCTTCATCCTCTGGCTGGGATGGTTCGGGTTCAACCCGGGGTCGGAGCTTGCCGCCGACCAGTACGTGATGTCGGTCGCGGTCAACACGATGCTCGCAGCCGCAGCAGGTGGATTGTTCTCGGCAGCCACCATTTGGCTCAAGGCCGGCAAGCCTGACGTCGCCATGGTTGGCAACGGTGCCCTCGCGGGACTCGTTGCGATCACCGCTCCGTGTGGAACGGTTGACCCGCTTCCAGCCGCCCTCATTGGAGGCATCGGAGGCATCATCGTTGTCTACTCGGTGTATTTCTTCGACAAGGTGAAGATCGACGACCCGGTTGGTGCGATCTCTGTCCACGGTGTCTGCGGCATCTGGGGAACCCTCTCGATCGGGCTCTTTGCGAAGTATGACGATGCCTTCTTGGGTCGGGAAGACGCAGGCCTGTTCTACGGTGGAGGATTCGATCAGCTCGGCATGCAGGCCGTCATGTTGATCATCATCATTGCGTGGGTCACGATCACCACCGCCATTCTCTTCACTGTCATCAAAGCCACCATCGGACTTCGAGTCTCAGCAGAGGAAGAAATTGAAGGCCTCGACGTTCTCGAGCACGGACTTGCTGGTTACAGCGGAGACTCAGTCTCCGTCGGCTCCTGAGTACTCCCCGAAAGGAAACAACATCTCATGAAACTCATTACTGCAATTATCAAGCCGTTCAAACTCGATGAGGTCAAGGACGCACTCAAAACAATCGGTGTGACCGGAATGACCGTCACTGAAGTCAGGGGCTTCGGACGCCAAGGCGGACACACCGAGACCTACCGGGGTGCCGAGTACAAAATTGACTTCGTTCCAAAGGTCAGCATTGATGTGGTCGTCGACGATGCCGTCGTTGGCGAGGTTGTCGATGCCATCTCATCTGCAGCGAGTAGCGAAAAAATCGGTGACGGCAAGATCTGGGTCACCGAAGTTGAGCGACTCGTTCGAATCCGCACAGGCGAGGAGGGGCCACAGGCCGTTTAACACCCGAGGCCGAAGGCACCGTCGCCCGTCCCCTTCCTGCGTTGTGCGGAGTAGGGGCGCTCCCGGATCGCATTGCGATCCGGGAGTTGCGCGTTCGGTGAAGACCAAATCCGAACATTCTCGAAACATTCCAGAAACATGTCGTGCTTAGGTTCACCAGCATGACTATCGATACCGGTGATACCGCGTGGGTGCTGATTTCAGCCGCTCTCGTCCTCTTCATGACACCTGGCCTCGCCTTTTTCTACGGCGGAATGGTGCGCTCACGCCATGTGCTCGGAATGTTGATGCAAAACATCTTTTCGATGGGAATCATCAGCGTGTTGTGGTCGGCCGTTGGCTACTCGCTTGCATTCGGTGGCGAAGGATCGCTTATCGGTGACTTCAGCCATGCATTTCTCGCTGACACCTCCGGCACCTCGGGATCAATCCCAACGCTTGCGTTCGTTGCATTCCAGATGATGTTCGCGGTGATTACCCCGGCGCTGATCACCGGAGCAACCGCCGATCGCCTCAAGTTCGGAGCCTATGCAGTCCTCATCAGCGTCTGGGCGCTCCTCGTGTACTTCCCCGTTGCCCGATGGGTGTGGAACGAAAACGGCTGGATCTTCTCGATGGGAGCTCTCGACTTTGCGGGCGGTGCAGCGATTCATATCAATGCTGGTGTGGCAGCGCTGGCAGTGGTACTCGTTATCGGTAATCGAGTCGGCCATGGTGCTGAACCAATGCCGCCTCACAACCTTCCCTACACGGTGCTCGGCACCGGTATTCTCTGGTTCGGCTGGATGGGATTTAACGCTGGTTCAGCCCTCGCCGCGAGCGGTGTTGCAGCGCAAGCGGTCGTCAACACTCACCTTGCTGCTGCAGCCGGCATGCTCGGATGGCTGCTCATCGAACGACGCATCGCAGGTCACGCCACCACCTTGGGTGCAGCCTCAGGTGCGGTTGCTGGTCTCGTTGCAATCACCCCATGCGCAGGTTTTGTCGGCGGCGCCTCTCCGCTCATCATCGGTGGAATCGCTGGAGTGCTGTGCTACGCCGCGCTGCAACTGAAAGCCAAATTCAACTTTGATGACTCACTCGACGTCATTGCGGTTCATCTCATCGGTGGCCTCATCGGAACGATCTTGCTCGGCCTCTTTGCAGATACCTCGGTGAATGACGGTGGCGTCGACGGACTCTTCTACGGCGGAGGCGCAGAGCTCCTCATCGACCAGACCGTCGCTGCGCTTGCGGTGATGGCCTACTCATTTGTGGTCACCTTCATCATTGCGAAAGTGATCGACGGAACGATGGGCCTCCGTATCGATGAAGCAGCCGAGCGGGTCGGGCTTGACCAAAGCCAACACGCAGAGTCCGCATATCAGGCATGATGTAGACATGAGGCTCATTACCGCAGTCATCAAACCGTTCAAGCTCGATGAAGTGAAGGACGCGCTCAAAAGCAACGGCATTACTGGCATGACCGCAACCGAGGTTCGAGGTTTCGGTCGCCAAGGCGGCCATACCGAGACCTACCGAGGTGCCGAGTACCAGATCGACTTTGTTCCAAAGGTTCGTCTCGAACTTGTCGTCGAAGAGTCACAGGTCGACTTGGTTGTCGACACCATCGCCAATGCTGCGAGCACCGACAAGATTGGCGACGGCAAAATATGGGTAACCGCTGTTGAGCGAATCGTGCGAATCCGCACCGGTGAAGAGGGGCCTTCCGCGATATAGAGATTCAGCGGTGCCAGATGCGCCGTTGCAGCCTTCATCGCCTACGTTGTACTCATGAGCACGACCGAGAAGCCTGCCGCTCCAAGCCGTTGGACCGCCCAGTGGAAAGAACTCAAAGCCGAAGTCATTGACACCGGTCTCTGCACGGGGTGCTCGGGTTGCGTCGTCACCTGTCCACATGACGTCATCGGTTACGAGCATGAGGAGGGCAAATATCTGCCATTCCATCTCGAATCTGAACTCGGGCCCGACAACTGTGTTCATGGTGAGAAGGGTTGCACCACCTGCACACGAGCGTGCCCGCGCTTCGGCGCGTGGGAGCCTGCCGCCGACATGCACCTCTTCGGTCGCGTTCGTGAGCCAGATGAAATGGCGGGTATCTGGCAGCAATTGCTGCTCACCCGAGCCAGTGACGACATGGTGCACAAAATGGGTCAAGACGGCGGCTTCGTATCAGCGATGCTGATCTGGCTCCGTGAACATGACTACATCGATGCCGCTCTGGTCTCTGGTGTCGAAGACGATGATGCCTGGAAGGCCAAACCGGTCGTCGTGTCAACCCGCGAAGAAATTCTTGCAACCGCCGGCAGTCGCTACACCTACTGTGCGAATCCGCTTGCATTGCCAGAGGCGAAAGCCGCTGGCCACGAGCGTCTCGCCCTCGTAGGAATGGGTTGCCAAACATCTTCTCCCCCGACGATGTGGGACAGGAAGGCCGGCAAAGTGTCAAAGCCCTTCCAGTTCAACATTGGACTTCTCTGCTCGAAAACCTTCGACGACGCAATCTTCAGCGAGCTCTTCGAAGCCAAATACGGCCTCAAGAAGCAAGACATGGTGAAGATGAACATCAAAGGTGCCTTCCAGATCTGGATGAAGGACGGCTCGTATCACGAGATCGATCTCAAGGAATGCCACGGCTGGACTCGCCAGGGCTGTAACCACTGCCCCGACTTTGCGGCAGAGCACGCAGATATTTCCACCGGCGGTATCGGCGAAGACAATGACTGGACGCTGACGATTGTGCGCACCGACCTTGGAGTTGAGGTGATCGAGCGCATGATCGCCGATGGCGCAATCGAGGCCCGCCCGGCTCAAGAAGACGAAAAAGCGATGAAATTGCTCCGCATGCTGTCGATTGTCAGCCGGCGTCGCTGGCCTAAAGATGCTGATCCGGCTCCTGCAGTTGGCGTTCCACCACCAAAGAAGAAAGCTGCAGCTCCGGCCCCAACTCCTGCGAGTTGATCAGGCGCCGCGGCAGGCAGAAAGTTTCGAGCTAAACGAGTCGAGCACGATTTGATCTCCACTTACGGCGATCGTCTCAACCTCTTCTTCTGACATTGCTTCGACCACGTCGAGCATGCATTCGATCTCTGCGTCGGTGATATCAACACCGTTGTCGTCTTTTGTCCCTCGAAGGGTCTCGATCATTTCGATCGCCACGAGGCGGGCTGGAGGAGGACTCGAGCATCCGACGGCACTCACCGCAACGAGGGCAGCAAGTGCTAACGAGAAGAGTGGTCGCCGTTGTGTGCTCACGAGGAAGTGAGGCTATCGGCGATCTTGCTCGCCTTCTCAATGACATCGTCAAACATCTGCTCGGTCAACCTTCCTGTAAACGTGTTTTGTTGGCTCGGGTGGAACGAACACACGAGCGCAGGGTGCGTGTCGGACACTGGAACCACAACACCGTGACCAAACGCTGGTCGTGGCGTGATGTTGAAATGTCTGCACGCCGCCTGGTAGCCGAAGGCCCCAAGACATACGACAACGGCGCAATTTGCCAGCAACGCAAACTCGCGATCTAAAAACGGCTCACAGGTGTCTCGTTCTTGGGTTGTCGGTTTATTTGCCGGAGGGGCACAGCGAACCGCCGCAAGTACCCATGCGTCGCGAAGTTCAAGCCCGTCGTCAAGCGACAGTGATTCCGGCTGGTTGGCCAGCCCCGCCCGATACAACGCCCGAAACAGCCAATCGCCACTGCGGTCGCCAGTAAACACCCGGCCGGTGCGGTTTGCTCCGTGTGCGGCTGGCGCGAGACCGAGAAAGACGATCCGAGCCGACGGGTCACCAAACCCTGGAACCGGCTTTCCCCAGTAGTCCTCGTTGCGATACGCGGCACGCTTTTCTTCCGCGACAAGTTCTCGCCACTCGACCAGACGAGAACATGAACGGCAACCCGTGATATCGGCCTCGAGCTGCTCGAAGCTATCGATCGATGTGGTGTTGTTCTCGCTCATGCGTCGCTCCTACTTCCGTTGTAGGTTTGCAGATCGATGGCAAAATCTCGCACCGCAGCACCAGCGTTCACCACGATCCTTCTCGTTCGCCATGGGAACACGCCAACGACTGGCAAAGTGCTTCCCGGTCGCGCAAAAGGGCTTTCACTTTCTGACACAGGACGAGATCAGGCAAAGACTGCTGCCGAGCGAATCGCCGCTCTCGCTCGTGTCGACGCAATTTACTGCTCACCTCTTGAACGGGCCCGCGAGACTGCAGCACCGATTGCCGCTCAACGAGGCCTCAAGGCAAAGGTTGACCGAGGCTTGCTCGAGTGCGAATTCGGAGATTGGACCGGCGCCCAACTGTCGAAGCTTTCAAAGTTGCCGGAGTGGTCGACGGTGCAGCGTGCGCCGTCAACGTTCAGGTTTCCTAATGGCGAGAGTTTCACTGAAATGCAGGTTCGCATGGTGTCGACGCTCGATCGTCTTCGCAGCGCCCATCCCGGTGGCACCATCGTGTGCGTCTCACATGCCGACCCAATCAAAGCAGCCGTTGCGCACGCAGTCGGCACCCACCTTGATCTCTTCCAACGAATTGTCATCTCCACATGCTCGATATCAGCTCTCGCATGGTCACCACACGGGCCAGCGGTGCTCGCAGTGAACACCACCGCCGGACCAATTGGAGATCTTGCACTGTCATGAACCCGATCGATGCATCTCTCGAACACGTCGAGGTTTTCACGACGGGCGCCATCGGGCGGCCGGGCCAGCGAATATTTTTCCTCCAAATGTCAGGTGAGGGCTCGAACTATCACGTGAAATGCGAGAAGTTGCAGGTAGCCGCTATCTCGCAATATCTCATGAATGTTTTACAAGACCTGCCGCCAGCAGATGAGCGCCCGATAGCAAGTTCGATGGCCCTATCGAGCCCTGGTGATCCGGCCTTTGTGCTTGGCCGCATCGCACTCGGGTACGACGCTCACAACGACCGCCTCATTCTCGAACTTGCTGAGATGGGTGACACCGACGAGGAAGATGAGTACGAGGAACTCGGACGAATTCGACTCTCCATTACACGGGGGCAAGCGATTGCGTTCTGCGAGCATGCCGAGGCCGCCGTGTCGGCAGGACGTCCTCCATGCCATTGGTGTGATGGTGTCGTTGATCCAGATGGGCACGTATGTCCGCGGATGAATTAGACCGCATCGAGATTCTCATGTCTGCCGACCTTGAAATCGAAGGTCGGATGCCATGGAGTTCAAATGCCACATTTGCCGTGTTTGTGCGGTCTGGTGATAGTGAATACAGAGCGATTTACAAGCCGATTCGCGGCGAGCGTCCTCTCTGGGATTTTGAGCCCGGCCTCCATCGACGCGAGCGTGCCGCCTACGTGGTGAGCGAGGCACTTGGTATCGGCGCCGTTCCTCCGACCATCATCCGAGATGGTCCTTTGGGAGTCGGCTCTGTCCAGTGGTTTGTCGACGCAGATCACTCGGAGCATTACTTCACCATCTACGAGTCGCGAGATGACCTTCACGACGAATTGCGAGGAATCGCGATTCTCGATCTTGCGGCAAATAACACCGATCGGAAAAGTGGTCACTGCCTGCTTGCCCATGACCATGTGTGGGCGATCGATAACGGATTATGTTTCGCAGCTGACTACAAACTCCGAACCGTCATCTGGGACTTCGGCGGAGAGCCGATCGCGGCTCAGCATCGGGAGACTCTCGCCAATCTTGCAGATCACCCACCAGAGGAACTCGATGAACTCCTCGATCGTCACGAGGTGGAAGCACTTCGAGAGCGATGTCGACTCACTGCAGAACTCGGAGAATTTCCGATCGATGAAACAGGCCACCGCTACCCCTGGCCCCTTGTGTAATGCCTGCCGACGTTCACCCTG
>Ga0181573_10002671_pt1 | contig 16396 bp, 16 predicted proteins | sample 101ome_25_FD_148643 | JGI IMG/M metagenome (GOLD analysis project Ga0181573, IMG submission 148643) | Coastal salt marsh microbial communities from the Groves Creek Marsh, Skidaway Island, Georgia - 101409BT metaG (spades assembly) | ecosystem: Environmental > Aquatic > Marine > Intertidal zone... | reverse complement strand
TCGACGAGGTAGTTGTGGATGATCGCTTGAATCGCGTCGGTCTGGCGCCTCAACGCCTGAAGCGCCTCACCGGCGGCCGCCGGGTCGAACGATTCGGCGGTCATGGTGCGCACCACCTCGCGCTGGGCGCGTCGCAAGGCACGCGTCTGATCGCGCAGCGCGTCTTCGTTTTCTTGAAAACGCTCGATGGCCAGTTGCCGCGATTCCGGTTCCAGCGCCATGAATGCGGGCGATGCTTGAAACCCGCCGGCCCAGGGGTCCAATCCCCGATGCGCCCAGGGGCCGCCCCCGGTCGCGACCACGCCGATCAAGATGCCGACCACGAACAGGTTCACGGCGAGCGAGACGGTCAGCAGAATGCCGAAGACGCGTCGACGTCCCATTTACTCCTCCAACGATTCGATAACGCCTAGGGTTTCGCCACCCCCGGCAATGCTGTTCAAGCTGAAGACGCTATCGCCGAAAGCGGTGCTCGTCGGCAGCGCGGCGCCGCCAAGGTAGATCCCGCCGAGCATCGCCGCGGCCAACACGGCGGGGCGCCATACCGGGCGCGCCACCACCATCCAAATCCAATGCGCTGTTTCCGCCTGCGGCAACGCCGCGACTCGCGCCTCGAGCGCGGCACTCGGCGCCGGCGCGGGCACGAGGTCAAGCAACTGCGCCAAGCCGATCGCACGACGCATCTCGTCTTGCGCGTCGGGCGATCGCGCCAAGAGGTCCTCGGCCGCCTCACGACGATCGACCGGCCAATCGGCGAGGTTCGATCCGTACTGATCCAACAGCAATTCGAAATCGCCCAACGTCATCGACGTGTCGTTGTCCATCACCACTCCTCCAGCAAATCGCCGGCGATATCTTTCAGTTGCGCCTTCAACGTGCGGCGTGCCCGCGCCAAAAGGGACTCGATAGCTTCCACCGAAACGTCCAACACATTCGCGGCTTCTTGTTGGCTAAAGCCTTGATAGTGCACCAGCGTCAGCGCCTGTTTTTGTCGCGGCGGCAAGCCATCGACGGCGCCGCCCACGGTGCGCTTCAAGGCATGGTCGCGCGCAACGGACGTGCCTCCGGTATCGGGATCGCTCTGTTCGGCAAGTACATCAAGCGAGGTGGTCCGTCGCGCCCGCTGCCGATCGATACACAGGTTGATCGCCACGCGGAAAAGCCATGTCTTTACTTTGGCGCCGCCGGGCTCCCAGGTTTCGGCCTTACGCATGAGACGAACCATGGTTTCTTGCGCGACGTCTTCGGCTTCGGCGCGGTCGCGTAGCATGTGCCAGGCGTACCCGACCAGCGCGCCAAGGTGCCGCCGCGTGATTTCGGCCCACGCTCTTTGATCGCCGTCGGCAATCCGCGCGATGAGTGCATCGTCGGTGAGGTCGGCGGCGTCGTCGACCTGATCCGAACGCGTGCGCTCGCCCGCGCTCATCCAGATCGCCTGGCTAGCGGCGATGCCTGGAGCCACCGGTTTGGCCCCCCTGGGACAATTCGCCCGCCGCCATCGCGCCGTCGCCGTTGAGGTCGTAACGTGAGAACCAGCGCTGCGACGGCTGATTGATCTCGTGCGGCGACAGCATCTGGTCGCCGTCGGTGTCGAGCATGTCGAACAACGTGGCGGTGCCAAGGCTCTGGAACAAACGCCCGCGGCGCCGGAACTCGTCGACCGACAATGCGCCGTCTCGATCGAGATCGGCGGCCGCGAAAAGGCGACTGTGTTCGGCCAATATTTCGTCCAAGCTAACGGTGCCGTTGCGGTCGATATCCAACAATTCGACGAAACGCGCGGCGCGAAACGCGCGTTCGCGATCCACGTTTTGCGCCGAGGCAAGGCCGGAAAACACCAGCAAGCCAAGCGCGGCCAATCCAAGTGTTCGGAGCATCCGGAGATCCAATTCAGTCGAAAACAGCCGTTTCTGTACCTTACACGGGATTGGCGCCCGGAATCCGTCGCCGATTGCCGCGTCCCGCGCCGCGCGCGATACTGGTGGGCAAGGGGGACGAAATGGCCCGAGACCACCTCGAATTCATCCAGGCCCAAGCCTTGCCCTGGATCACCCTGCCCGAGACGGCGGCCCGCCCCGGCGTGGCCTGCAAAATCCTTTCACGCGACGTGGATTCCGGCGCCGTGAGCGTGATTCTCCGGTATCCCGCGGGCTTCGAGATCGCTGCGGCGCATTACCTCGACAACGACGAGGAGTTCTTCGTTCTCGAGGGCGAGGTGCACCTCGGCGAAACCGTCTACGGGCCGCGCGCCTATGCCTACCTCCCCGACGGTTACCCGCGGGGACCGATGCGCACGCCCAGCGGTGCCGCCGTCCTGACCTTTTTCGAAGGGCCCCACCAAAACGTTTTTGGAAGCGAAAAGACCTTCGATCGCCGCAAACTGATCGCGCATATCGCGGTGGACCGGCAATCCTGGGGCGATCGCGTCGATCCCAACGTCGTGGGCGCGGGGCTCCAAAAACTCATGCTGCGGCTCGACGAGCGGACGGGCGAACAAACATGGCTCCTGACCATGGCGGCGGCGCCCGAGGAAACGGTTGCGCCGCTGGAGACCCACCCGCACGTCGAAGAGCTGTTCCTTCTGGACGGCGAGATATCCATGCCCCAAGGCGTCCTCAAGCAAGGCGCCTACTTCTGGCGGCCAGGCGGCATCCAGCATGGACCGGTCGGCACGCGGTCCGGATGCGCATGCTTCTTTCGTTGCAAAGAAGGTCCGTTCTCGACGGACTGGACGTCGCATACCGAATCCATTCTGTGGGATGCGCCCTATCGCCCGACGCTTCCGGAGGCACTCGCCGAATACGCCGATGCGCCCTATCAGGGCGACGATCCCTATTGAGCTGACATGACCCGACCGCACATCGAATACATTCAAACCCAAGTCCTGCCGTGGTTCGAACTCGACGCCGAGTCGACCCGACCCGGCGCGATGATCAAGGTTCTTTCCCACGACGACGAGACCGCCGAGGGCAGCGCCATCATTCGTTACCCGCCGGGATGGGCGCTGGACGAGGTGCATCACGTCGTCGGCGAGGAAGAGTTCTTCGTCCTCGAAGGTGGTCTGACGATCGACGACCACACGTTCGCGCCCTACGGCTACGGGTTTTTGCCGGCAGGCGCCACGCGCCGCCGCATGGCGGCCCCAAACGGCGCCGCCGTGCTGACTTTTTTCAACGGCACCCCGCGCCGGGTCCCGGGTCCCGGCACGGTGGGGACGACGGGCGCGATCGTGTTGACCGACAGCGATCAAATACCGTGGATCACCGATTTCAAGCATGGTCTTGCCGGCTCGGGCATCGCGATCAAGTTCCTGCGCCACGATGAAGAAAGCGGCGAGCGCACTTGGCTTCTGAGAAGAGCGGGCGATCGGCGCGAAGACTTGCCGCCGACGGGCAAAACCGAAACCCATCCGTGCGTCGAAGAATTCTTTCTTCTCGAAGGCACCCTGGGGTGGCCGCAAGGATTGATGCGCCCCGGTGCGTATTTCTGGCGACCGCCGGGGATCAGTCACGGTCCGGGCGCCTCGCTCACCGGTTTCCTCGGCCTCTTTCGCTCGCGCGAGGGCCCGTTCCTGACCGATTGGTCGGCAGACGAACGACCGCGTCCGTTCGAGCCGACCTACAACCCGACCCTACCGCCGTCCTTGGCCCATCATGCGGCGGCGCCCTACCAGGGGCCGGACCCCTACTGACGTGGCCCACGCCGTCATTGCGACGTTCGATGCGGCGGCCGACACCGCGGTCCGGGCGATTTGGGCGACGTTGGCAAACAACAAGATCGATTCATCGATGATGACCCTAGGTGTCGCGCCGCACCTTACCCTAGCGGTGATGAACGACGTCATGCCGGGGGCCTTGATAGGCCGCGTGGACACCCTCGCCGGCGACACTGAACCGTTCAACCTTAGGTTTGACCGCATTGATGTTTTTGAGGGTCGCGAGGCCGTGATCTACCTCGCGCCGCAAGCCAGTACTGCGTTGCGTCGTCTCCATCAGGCCCTCCACGAGAACGTGCAGGGCATCGGCACGATCACCGACCACACGCGTCCGGGGTCGTGGGTGCCCCACGCCACGCTTGCAATGGCCGTCCGCAAGCGGCGCTTGGCGGCGGCACAGCGGCTCCTTTCCCGGCGCTTCTCGCCTTTCGCGGCACGAGTGACCGACCTTGGCGTGGTCGACTTCCGCCCGGCCCGCGTGGAGGCTGCGACCGCGGTCTATCAGACGTCGCTCGGCGCCAAGTCTGCTGCGCCATAGGTTAGCCACAGTGTGCGCACCGGGTGGTGCCGTGTAGGACGACCCCCTTCGTTCGGCTAGGATCAACCCAATCAATAACGCCCAGGGGAGGGACACCACGATGGCCACCGGCAAAATCGAGACCACGGCTGATCCGAACGCCTATCGGATCAAGACAACGCCCGATCCGTACGACGCGTTCAAAATTGCCATTGGATACCGTGCCGGCAATTTCGTCTTCCTGTCGGGTCAGGCGTCGATCGACGAAAACGGCAACCTTGTCGGTGTCGGCGACTTCGACCGCCAGGTCGAACAGACCTTTGCCAACATAAAACGCGCGCTCGAAGCGGCGGGCTCGTCGATGGAAAAAATCATCAAGGTGAATATCTACCTCACCGATATGAGCAACTTTCCGAAAATCATCGAAGCGCGTGGCAAGTATTTCAAACAACCCTGGCCCGCCGACACGATCGTCGAAGTCGGCGCGTTGGGGCTGCCCGAACTGGAAATCGAGATCGAAGCCATCGCACTCATCGAGGGCGAGGTCATCGGCTAGAGCCGAGGGGAGATCAACGACATGGCACGACAAACGAAAAAGAAAGCCGACCCGGATAGCTTTTGGAAGACCGAAGAGCGCGGCAGCAACGAGATCACCGGCGGGATGGTGATCAGCCGGACGCTCAAACGCCTCGGTATCGGTTCGGTGTTTTCGTTGGCTGGGGCGTCGCATACCTACCTTCTCGACGCGATGGACAAGGACGAATTCGCGATCATCTCCAACCGGCACGAAACTGCGACCGTGGCCGCGGCCGACGGCTATGCGCGCGTCACCGGAAAACCCGGCGTCGCGTTGATCATTTCCGATCAGGGAATGCCGAATGCCGTCGGCGGCATTCTGACCGCGCACGAGGCCTGCTCGCCGGTCATCATTATCGTGGCGCGGCTGCCGACCAATTGGATTCAACCGCAGTCCGAGGTCGATCACGATGCTTTGTCGTTGGTGCGGCCCATCACGAAATGGGCGCGCACGATTCACGAAGCCGGGCGGCTGCGCGAATACGTCGAGACCGCGTACCGCCAGGCCACCACCGGACGGCCCGGACCTGTCGTTCTACAGGTTCCCCAGGAATTCCTCGCGCAAACGATCCAAAACGTTGAAGAGCTCGACGCCCCGGTCACCGAAGCGATCCGACCCGGCCCCGCGCCGGACGCGGTGGCCGCCGCCGCCGACCTCCTGGCCAAGGCGAAACGGCCGATGGTGATCGCGGGCTCGGGCGCGATGTGGGCGGGGGCCGGCCCGGCGCTTCGCGAGCTTTCCTCCACGTGGAATATCCCGGTGCTCGGCAACGCCGGCGGGCGGGGCTTGGTGCCCGAGGACGACGATCTCGGCTGGTCGTGGCCCCTTGCCCAGGTGGCCGCCAAGGAAGCCGACGTCGTCATGTGGGTCGGCGCCCGCATGACCCAGCGGATGGGTTACGGCATGGCGCCCCGTTTCAGCGCCGAAGCCAAGTTCATTCAGATCGATATCACCGGCGAAGAGATCGGCCGCAACCGCGCGGTCGAGGTGCCGATCGTCGCGGACGGCGCACACACGGTGGCCGCGATCGTCGAAGAACTAAGCAACCGCAAGACCAAGAGCAAGGCCGCGCCCAAGTGGCTCAAGGATGCGCTCAACGAACGACTGTCGTTCATCGAGACTATCGGGTTAGGCGATGACGGGGCGATCCACCCCTATCGCATGGCGCGCGAGTTGATGGCGCGGATGCCGGCCAACGCGATCTATGTCGGCGACGGCGCCGACGTGCAGAACTGGATGCATGCGATCTTGCGCATCAAGTCCGAACGCGGGTTTCTCGATCACTACCCCTTGGGCTCGATGGGGATCGGCACCCCCCTGGCGCTCGGTGCCGCCACCGGCGCGCGCGAAATGGCGAAAGAAACGGGCGAGGCGCCTCGACCGGTCTTTCTCGTGACCGGCGACGGGGCCTTCGGGTTCTATCCCAGCGAATTCAATGGCGCCGTTCTCGGGGGCCTCAAGATCACCACGCTTATCTCCAACGACGGGGCGTGGGGCACGGAAAAGCACGGCCAGCTCCAGGTCATGGATCGCCCGGTCAACACGCTGTTTGGCGATGTGCATTACGACCTCATCGGCAAAGCGTTCGGCTGCCACGCCGAACGGGTGACCGACCCGAAAGATCTCGGCGCGGTGCTCGATCGCGCGATCGCGGCAAAAGAAACTGCGGTGATCGATGTCGTTACCGATGCCGACGCGGGCAAGCTCCGCAAGGAAGACCCGCGCGTGCAAATGATCGCCTTCTCGGATTTGGTGGCGAGTCGCAACTCGCAATACAAAGCCGAGGTCGTCTAGCGGAAGGTGTTCAACGGAATCTTGATGTACGAGACGCCGTTGTCTTCGGGCGGCGGGGGATATCCGCCGCGCATATTGATCTGAACCGCCGGCAGCAGGAGCGCCGGGACGGCAAGCTTTTCGTCCCGCGCTTTGCGCATCGCGACGTAATCGTCTTCCCCGACCCCGTCCTTCAGGTGAATGTTGTTCGCTTTTTGCTGGGCGACGGTGGTTTCCCACAAATAGTCGCGCCCGTTGGGCGCATAGTCGTGGCACATGAACAATCGAGTGTCGTCAGGCAACGCTAATGTCCGTTGGATCGATCGAAAAAGCGTTCGCGCATCGCCGCCCGGAAAATCCGCCCGGGCCGTACCGTAATCCGGCATGAACATCGTGTCGCCGACGAAGGCCGCGTTCCCGATCACATAGGTCACGCATGCCGGCGTATGGCCCGGTGTGTGGATCACGCGCGCCCGGATTCCACCGATGGTAAATATCTCGGCATCAGAGAAGAGGTGATCGAACTGACTGCCGTCGCTCGGCAACTCGTCTCCCGCATTGAACACCGTCTTGAAGGTGGCCTGGACCGTCCCGATTTGATTGCCGATCCCGGTTTGTCCGCCCAGCGTATCTTTAAGATAGGGCGCCGCGGTGAGGTGGTCGGCATGAACATGGGTTTCCAATATCCAGTCGACGACAAATCCGCGGTCGCGCACGAACGCGATGATCTCGTCGGCCTTTTCCGTATTGGTCCAGCCGGATTTCGAATCGTAACCGAGCACCGAGTCGATAATCGCCGCCTTGCCTCGATCGGGGTCGGCCACGACATAGCTGACGGTGTACGTCGCTTCGTCAAAGAACGCGGTAACTTCGGGGTTCATGCAGTGATCTTCCTCGATATAGGGGCGGCAAGTCTAGGCGGTTAGCGCCTCGGCACCAGAGTCAAAATGCCGCGCGCGCCGGTGCGCGCTTCCGCCGTCGGCGGCAATCGGAACATCGCGCCGGTACGCCAAGCGTCGTGATGCTCGGCGAAGTATCGGCTATAGGGATTGCCCGCGGTGCCGGGCGCGACCATGAACAACGACCGCTCGAGGTCGTCCAGGTCGTACACGGCGCGGTAGCCGGCGCCGTGTACGTTGACGAAAACCACGTTACCCCCTGAATAACCGCCGCGCATCAACGTGTAATTGCCGCCGCTGCTCGGCACGGTGATTTCCAACCATCGCGGTAGGCCGGGCACAAAGCTCAACAACGGGTGCGTAAAGCGCGCCGGGTGCGCTTCGCCCCATCGCCACGTCGTCAGGTCGGGCCCATGGCGCGCGGTAAGCGAAGCCATTGCAGCCTCCAGCGCGGTGGCCGTCGCCATGGCGCAGGTCTCCTGTTCCCCATCGGTCTCGCGATCATCGCACCAGTACGTGAGATCGTCAGTCAGCACCGCATGCATTTGGCGCGGATCGATCCCGCCGCCTTGATCGCCGAGATCGTCGTCAAAGATGATCTCCACCAGGGTAGCGTACCAAGCGGCAAATACAAGCGGCGCGGCAGCGTTGGCGTCCATCCGAAAATCCCAATCGGTCAACGTGTCGCGGGCCTCCTGGGCTGCGGCACTAACGGAGATATCGCCCAACCGGGCGATCATCGCGGGCACCAGCCGTCGGGCCATGGTGGACACCGTATCGGCCTGCAGTGTGCCGTGGGCGTGCAGGTCGCCGCCCAGGTCGCGCCGCAGGGCTTCGTCAAGCCGTTCGGCGCGAAACGGCGGCTCCCAATCCGCGCTAATGAAGTAGGGGTAATCCGGGCCAACGATCCGGTTGTTCGCGTTTAGCAACATGCCGTCCGCGGCGCCTCGTTGTTGGGGCAGCGCGTCGAACGGCACGAACCCGGTCCAATCGTTGTCCGGTATCCGGCCCGGCACCAAGCCGCGCCCGACCCGTCGTACCGGGACCAGTCCCGGCGCAAAGAACCCGATGGTCCCTTCGGTATCGGCATAGAGGATGTTCTGTTGGGGGGCGCCGTAGGATCGCAACGCTTCGCGAAACGACGACCAGTCGGTTGCCCGGTTGAGGGCGTACATCGCGGCCGCGGTTCGATCCGCATCGTTCAAAAACGCTGCCTGCAGCACCACAACCGCGTCCGACCCGGCGCGATCCGCTGCGCGGGCCAAGACATCCGATAGAACAGGCCCAAAGTCGGTCTCGCGCACCCGCAAGACTTGGTCGCGACCGAATCGCACCCCGATATGTTCCTCCCTTACCGTGAACGGGCGGCGCGCATCGCCCACGCGGTACTGCGTTGGGTCTGCGGCGTCGACGTCGAGAACCACGAGGTCGGTGAGATCGCCGTACGTCGTTGTCAGGCCCCACGCGATGCGTCCGTTATGCCCCACGAGGTGCACCGGCATGCCCGGCACCGTGCCGCCGGTGACCGACAATCCGGGGGCTTCCAACGAGGCGAGGTACCAAATTCCCGGCGCGGTCAGCCCAAGGTGCGGGTCGTTCGCGAGGATCGGTTTGCCGCTATCGGTATGTCGCCCGTCGACCACCCAGGCATTGGACGCGCGTCGTGGTTGGACGAGCGACGGCACCGCGGCCAAAAGGTGCGTTGCCGCAATGGGCAGATCCGCGGCTTCGGTCAACGTCGTCGGCCCATCCGGCAACCCGGTCGGCATCAGGAAATCGACGTCTTCGGGCGTTCGCCGATCCAGGAGTGCCGCCCGTCGCAATTCCTCGAACCAATTGCCGCCCAGCAGCAAGGCCAACACCTTGCCCAGCACCAGCGAATCGGCCGGCTCCCAAGGCGTAGGCGCGTAGGCCAACAACGTAAACTCGGGCGGCCACGGCCCCTCATGCCGATCGATATAGGCGTTCACGCCGGCGGCGTAGGCTCGTAATGCGTCCTGAACCGGCGGCGGCAACGCATCGGCTTGGCGTTCGGCGCTGCGATAGAGGCCGATCGTGCGCATGAAACGGTCGACCGTCAGGCCCGGGGCGCCGATCACCTCGGCAACGCGCCCGGCGCCGATGCGTCGATAGGTATCCATTTGCCAAAGCCGGTCCTGGGCATGCGCGAACCCGAGGGCGAAATAGGCGTCGTTCTGCGAGCTGGCGACAATGCGCGTCCCGCCCACCGCGTCGCGGATGATCTCGACCGGTTCGCTCACTGCTGCGTCGATCCGCCCCGTCCATTGCGGCAGCGACGTGCTCAGCCACAGCCCGACCCCGACCAGCGCGACGATTCCCCCCGCCAGGACAATGATCGTGCCGCGAAACAAGGTACGCACGATCCTGATCATGGGTGCGTCGCACGGCCGGCACGGCGCACGCCTGTTAACCGGTTAACCAAGAGAAAACGGCTTTTTCGGCGTGTGATTTGCATCACTTGCCGCATCGCCTTTCGATCAAACCAACCTCCGGGGCCCTTGTGGAAAGACCTATCGTACTTTTCGGCGGAACCGGCCAGATTGGCCGGGAATTACGCCTCCAGCTGGGCGCGTGGTGGCCGGTGCTGGCGCCGCCCCGCGACCAGGTCAATCTTGCCCGCCCGGAAGAAGTCACCACCTACCTACGCCTCGCGCGCCCGGCCCTTATCGTTAACGCCGCGGCCTTCACCGACGTCGATGCCGCGGAGGCGGACGCCACCACGGCGATGACCGTCAACGGGCACATCCCCCTAATGCTCGCGGAAGAGGCCTTCGACCGCAACATCGGCCTGGTCCACTTTTCGACGGACCTGGTGTTCGATGGCCGGCGAGGCGCCGACCCCGCGCCCTATCGTGAAGGCGATGCGCCCAATCCGCTCAACGTCTACGGCCGCAGTATGCTGCGCGGCGAATCGGCGATCGCCTATACCGATCCGCCGCATCTGATCTTTCGCACCAGCCGGGTGTTCGGGTTGCGCGGCAGCAATTTCTTGATGGACTTGGTGGCCTTGGCGAGCACCCACGACGATATCAATGTGGTCGACGATCAAATCGGCAGCCCGACCTGGTCGCGGGCGATCGCTATCGCGGTCAACAACATCCTAAAGGATCTCGATGCACCGCGATCGCCGTCGGCGATGCGGGAACGCAGCGGCATCTATCATTTGGCGGCGGCGGGTGCCGTTAGCTGGCACGGCTTTGCCGAGCTCATCTTGTCGCAAGCGCCGGCAAGCCCTTATGTCGCACTTGCGGCTGATCGGCATCCCGTGTTGCGGGCGATCTCGTCGGACACCTATCCGTTCCGCGCGATGCGACCGATCTATACCGCGCTCAGCAGTCGCGCGGCGGCGGACGTTTTCGGCGTGGATTTGCCGCCTTGGCAACAGCAGCTCGAGACTTGCCTGCGTACCCAACCCGCCTAACCGTCATAGGCCGTGGTCGCATATCCCGCGCCGTCGAAAGCGTTAAGCAACCGGTCGCGCCACCGGCGAACCGGGTCGTCTTCTTCCAAGACTTTGAACGGGCTGATGCTGCGGACCCATTGAAACGCGCCAAACACGATGTAGTCGGCGAAGGCGGGCGCGTCCCCGGCCAAGAACGGCTGTTCCGCAAGCGTCAGCCGCAGCGGCGTCAGCGCGTTGCGCGCCACCAGAACATCCGAATCGCGATGGGCTTGAATGGCGGCAAAGGAGTGATCGAATCGCGCCGACCGGGTCTCCAAAAAATAGTCACGATCCTCGTCGGCCAAGTGCTGGTAGATATCGTCGATCACCAAAGGTTGAAGCGCGGCGTGCACCACGCTGTTGGTCCAATGGTTGATCATGCGCGCCTCGCCGCGTGCGATCTCGTTGCCGAACAGCGCCGGCCGGTCGGCGTAGTTGTCGTCGAGGTAGCAGGCGATATCGAACGACTCGACGACGGTGGTATCGCCGTCGACCAGGACCGGTACCTTGCCTTGTCCCGAAAACGCGATGATTTCCTTGTCGGTAAACCGAACAGGCACAAAATCCGCCTCTAGCCCCTTGTGCGCCAGCGCCATCCGAATGCGCCAGCAATAGGGGCTAAAGCGGCGATCGTCCTTACCGGTCAACTCGTACAACGTCAGGGTCATGCATCGTTCCTCGGGACAGATTGGAGTCGCCACCGCCGGTCGGGGCGCGCTAGCCTTGTGGTCAAGCTTGCCCGCCGATACTACGGCGGCGTTTTTGCAACGGGAAGGAAATGACCATGGCCACAGTCGAGATCTTCAGCGCCGAGGTGTGCCCCTACGCGCACCGTACGCGGCTCGTGTTGATGCACAAAGGCGTCGATTTTTCGCTCACCGAAATCGATCTTTCCGACAAACCCGATTGGTTTGCCGAGGTCTCGCCCTACGGCAAGGTGCCGTCGATCCGCCACGACGGGCGTATCGTCTACGAATCCGCCATCATCAACGAGTACCTCGACGAGGTCTTTCCCGAACCCGCGCTCATGCCGTCCGATCCTCACACGCGCGCCATGGCGCGAATCTGGATCGATTACGGCAACACCCGTTTCAACGTCGCGTCTTACAAGCTTATGCGTGAAAACGACACCGCGGCGCAGGGCGCCTTGCGGGAGGAACTCGATGCCTGCCTAACGTTTATGGAAGACGGAATGGCGAAGCTCGGCGCGGGCCCGTATTTGCTTGGCGCATCTCCCAGCCTTATCGACTTCAGCTATTACCCGTTCTTCGAGCGCTTTTGTAACATCGAGCACTATCGCGGCTACCGGGTTCCGTCATCCTGCGAACGGATATTGACGTGGATCGACACGATGAAAGCGCTCCCCATCGTGCGCGAGATCGCCAACGCGCCCGCGTTCTACATCGAACGCGCCAAAGCCTACGCTCAACCCACCGCGCAAGCGGCCGCATAGCGCCTTACCGGGCAAATACGCCAACGGCCCCTGGTCGCGGGGCCGCTGGCGCTGAGAGAGTAGAATAACGTCGGGAAATTGACCCGGTCGCGTAGGTGACACCAAGTCTGGGGGAACGCTCGCTTGGTGTCGGCGACCGGGTCAGGAGGGCCGACGCCTTGTAATATTGGGGGGCAATGGGGCGCATGCAGGGCCGAAATTGGGCGATTCTGTGATTTCGTCACCCCAAGGCTGGACACTGCTCGAGACGGGCCGGTCGGCGTTGCCCTAGGCGAACCCGCAGGCCTATCATTGGAGACGGGGAGGGTCCCATTTGGGGCCGGCTACAAGTCGGGGAGACACCGCGACGATGCGCCAGTTGCCGATATTGCGTTTCAAACGCCAGGACCGCCAGACATGGTAGAGGTCCATGCCATTCACCAACGGGAGCCCGGGTCGCATGAGAACCGCTCCCGTTTTTCGTTTCCGGTCTTTTTCGACCGCACCGAGCTCAACCAGATTTTGTCGGTCTATAGCCGCCGGGTCATTGCCGGCGACTGGTGCGACTATGCTTTCAACGAAGGTCGTCACGAGGCGACGTTCGCCATCTACAAAAAACGATCTCGCGTACCGGTCTTTCGCGTCGTTAAACGGCGGTCCGGTAAGGCGCGTTATGCGGTGCTCGACGCCGGTGGTCAGGTCCTACGGATGAGCGCCGAACTGTCCGCGGTGTTGGGCATCCTTGCCGGCAAGCGCCGTCTCAATCTGGTCTAGCCGTCGGTTTGATCTGACGCAGCCGCGTTAGCGACGCGATCTGCCACACTGGCCGCCCGATCATCGGTAGCTACGCACGTGGACCTTTTCCTGCCTCTCTTTGTCATCCTGATTGTTGCCCGCCTCTTGGGTGAGGTCAGTCTGCGATTCGGTCAACCTCAACTCCTGGGCGAAATCGGCGCCGGGGTCTTGATCGGGTTGGCGGCGCCCTTTATCTCGCCGTTGCTGCCGGGCCTGGCCGACATCGCCCATAGCGTGCCGGTTCAGCTGGTCGCGGAGTTCGGGATCTTTTTCCTCATTTTGCTGGTTGGGATCGAAATGCAACCCGGCGAAATGCGCCGCGCCTCTCGATCGTCGTTTTTCGTCGCGCTCGGCGGCGTGGTGGTGCCGTTGGCTGCGGGGTTGCTCCTTGGCTTTATGTTCCTGCCCAGCACTCCGGCGCAACCTGCCCAAGCGCTTTTCATCGGCGTCGCGTTGTCGATCACGGCAGTCGCGGTCGCGGGCCGCGTGCTGAACGATTTCGGATTGCTGCATCATCCGATCGGGCGGACCATCATCGCTGCCGCAGTGTTCGACGACATTCTGGGTTTGATCCTGTTGGCGGTGCTAACGGCGGTCATTGCCACGGGCGCGATCCCGCCCGTCGCCGACCTCGTCTGGCTACTGATCAAGGTCGGAATCTTCTTCGCCGCCACCATCGGCGGCAGCCGATATTTCTACCCCTGGGCAATGCGCGCGTTAGGTGCCGCCCACTCCAGAGCCGCCGGGTTCACCGCGCTTTTGGTGGTGGCGTTTGCCTTTGCAGTGTTGGCCGAGTTGATGGGCATGCACTTCATCATGGGCGCGTTTGTCGCGGGTTTGTTTTTCGAGAAACGCCTCGTCGGGGCGTCCGAATACGAAGGCATTCGTGACGGCATGGGGGTCTTCACCTACGGCCTTTTGGCGCCGGTGTTCTTCGCCGGGATTGGACTACAGATCGATTTGTCGGCATTGTGGAACGTTCCCGGTTTTCTGGCCGTGCTGATCGCTGCGGCGGTTATCGGCAAGCTCGTGGGTTGCGGCGTGGCGGCGCGATTGTCGGGAATGGCCGTACGCGATTCCACCGCCGTGGGGATCGGCATGTCGGGCCGTGGTGCGGTCGAGATCGTCGTGGCCAGTATCGCGCTCCAGGCCGGCCTCTTCGTTCAGGGTCACGACAGCCCCTACGTGGCGCACCTGTTTTCGGCCCTCGTCCTCACCGCCGTCGTGACGACCGTTGCAACGCCGCTGTTGTTGCGCCTCGTCGTACCCGGTCAGGCCACGCCGCCAACTCAAACCGACGCGCACTAGTCAAAAAGAAAGCCCGGCACGCTGGCCGGGCTTTCGGTGACTCTGCCGAACTTGGGCTACTCGCGATTGCCCAACAGGTGCATGAGCATGATGAACAGGTTGAGGAAATCGAGGTACAGGTTGAGCGCGCCCATCACGGCGGTTTTGGTCATCAACTCGCCGCTGTGGCTGACCGCGTCGTAGGTGTTTTTGATTTTCTGGGTGTCGTAGGCGGTCAAGCCGGTGAAGACCAAGACCCCGATCACCGAGATCACGAACTGCATCATCGTGCTGCCGATGAACATGTTCACGACCGACGCGATGATGATGCCGATCAGACCCATGAAAAGGAACGAGCCCAGCTTCGTCAGGTCGCGCTTGGTCGTATAGCCATAAAGGCTCATCGCGCCAAAGAGACCGGCGGTGATGAAGAACACCCGCGCGACGCTGGTGCCCGTGAACGTCAGCAGGATGTTCGAGAGCGATACGCCAAAGACGATCGTTACCGCCCAGAACAACAGTTGAATCGTCGACGTCTTCATTCGGTTGATGCCAAAGGACATCGCCAAGATGAAGATCAGCGGCGAAATCACCGCGACCCACCCCAACAGCGACGGCGTCAGGAAGCCTTCCGGGGTGGTGGTGTAGAACAGATTGATCAGCGCGGTGTTGGCGACCAGCCAGGCGGTTAGCCCAGTGATGGCGGTCCCCACCGTCATGTAGTTGTAGACCCGCAGCATGTAGCTGCGCAGGCCCGCGTCGATGGCAGCGGATTCGGTTGCGGTCGCGCCAAGACGAATGTTCGGTTCAGCCATGTTGATCCTCAGATTGGAATCGTTGCAAATGAGTCGCGCTTAATATGGCAGGCAGAGGGCCGGTTTCAAGGTTTTCCGGTACCTATCGGCCCGGTTTGACGCAAAAATGAGCCCGAATCGGGCCTACTCGGCCCGCAGCACCGGGGCCGGGCGTTGCGACAGGGCCAGCCAGGTTCCGACATAGCCCAATGCGGTCACGGTCACGACCCCGACCGCGGCCGTTCCGATCGTCGAAATGGGCAGAAAGACCCAGTCGGCCTGCATCACCTGGGTGATCACCAGCCACGCCGCCAAGGTACCCAGCAACGTGGCCACGGTGGCGGTGATCGCGCCCAGGATCAGGAACTCTGCGATATAGGCCTTCAACACGTCACGCCGCGTCGCCCCCAGCACTTTGAGGACCACCGCATCATAGACCCGCCGCCGATGCCCGGCCGCCACCGCGCCGACCAGCACCAAGATTCCGGCGATGATCGTGATGGCGGCGGTCCCATTCGCCGCCGTCGCGATACGCCCCAAAAGCGCCGATGCGGTTTCGATCACGTCGCGCACCCGTACCGTGGAAACGTTGGGGAAGGCTTCGGTGACGCGCCCATAGGCGCCGTCTTCCGCACCGAGGTCGAAGGCTGCCGTCGCGAGGTGGGTTTGCGGCGCCTCTTCCAACGTACCGGGGGCGAACATCACCACATAATTGATGCCGAAGTCCGACCAGTCGATGTCGCGGGTCGACGCGATCTCGGCCGTAATGTCGCGCCCCAGAATATTGAACGTCATCGTGTCGCCGATCGTCAGGCCAAGTTCGCGTACCACGTCCTGTTCGACCGATACCAACGGCGGTCCGGCATAGTCGCGCGGCCACCACGCGCCTTCCACGATCGTGGCGCGCGGCGGCAAGTCGGCGGCGTAGGTGGCGCCGAGTTCCGCGCGTTTGATCCAACTGATCTCCGGTCCGATGTCGGCCTCGTCCAGCGGGACATCGTTGATCCGCACCAGCCGGCTACGCAGGTTTGGCACCCGTTCCATTTCCAAAAAACCAGGGGCGGCTCTTACAGTCGCGTCAAACGCGTCGACCTGTTGCGCCTGGATATCGATAAAGAAAAACGACGGCGCCACATCGGGGATG
>Ga0181573_10002669_pt1 | contig 16400 bp, 6 predicted proteins | sample 101ome_25_FD_148643 | JGI IMG/M metagenome (GOLD analysis project Ga0181573, IMG submission 148643) | Coastal salt marsh microbial communities from the Groves Creek Marsh, Skidaway Island, Georgia - 101409BT metaG (spades assembly) | ecosystem: Environmental > Aquatic > Marine > Intertidal zone... | reverse complement strand
CTCCGTCGTCAGCGGCGCCATCAAGAGGGACGGTAATAACGACGTGTCGTTCAATATGTCCGCCAAGGTTGTGGTGTGCGGCACGGGTCACAACAGGGACATGCTGCAGTACGAAGACGGACCGGGACCGGGTTGGCAGACCGCGTACGGCATCGAGGTGAAGATGCCGGGGCACCCGTTTGAGGTGAACAAGGCGGTGTTTATGGACTTTCGCCAGTCGGATCCCGAGCTGGAGGACGGCTCGGTGGAGTCCGGCGTCTGGCGCGTGCCCTCGTTCCTGTACGTGCTCCCCGTGGACGAGAACACCGTGTTCGTCGAGGAGACCTGCCTCGTGGCGAGGGTGCAGGTGCCCTTCGACGAGCTCAAGCGCAGGCTCTACCGCCGGCTGAGCCGCATGGGACTCAACGTCACCCAGGATCAGATCCTCGAGGAGGAGGCGTCCTGGATCCCGCTCGGGGGTACCCCGCCCACGTCCCCGCAGAGGACTCTGGCGTACGGCGCCGCCGCCGGCTTGGTTCACCCCGCGTCGGGTTACTCCATCGTCAACTCGCTGCGAAGGGCGCCCGCGTTTGCCGACGCCGTAGTCTCCGGCCTCGAAGCCGGCGGGTCGGCGGAGGCTGCGACTCGGGGTTGGGACGTGCTCTGGGGGGACGAACCGAGGCGACAGGTGGGCTTCTACCAGTTCGGGATGGAGCTGCTGATGTCGCTGAGGATCGAGCAGATGCGCAACTTCTTCGGCACCTTCTTCGCCCTCCCCAAGGAGCTCAGCGCCGGGTTCCTGGGCAACAACCTCACCTCCGTGCAGCTCCTCCAGTTTGCGCTCACCGTCTTTTTCCAGGGTAACTGGGAGCTCAGGGCGCTCCTGCTCACGCACCTTGCGTCCGCGGGCGCCGGCGTCAGGCTGGGTAAGGCGTACGCCCACCCGCTGCTCAGGGCGCTGTCTCGCGGTAATGGGACGAACGATGGGTCCGTCTCGACCGTCGTCGATCGCAAGAAGCCGCCGCAGGAGCCCAACTTTTCGTCATTCGCGCGCGATCTCTTCAGCGCCGAGGAGCAGGGTTTCCTCCCGGGGTTCCAGGGGAAGGACTGGTGGGCGGTCGGCACGAGGCCGGAGTACGGCGAGCGGAAATCTCGCGACGACGACGACGACGACGAGGCTGGCAACGGGGGCGGCGGCTCAGCCGGCGGCGCGGGGGGATCGCCCCGAAGTTCGCCCCAGGGTTCCGCCGGTTCTAAAGGTGAGCGCGACCTCGTCTCCTCCTCGATGAACGCCGCGAGCGTGACGTCCCTGGGGGGCGATCAGGGCTCCATGGCCTACTGGTCCAACGGCAGCGCGGCGTTGGTGGTCACCTCCGCCGTGCGCAACACGGGCGCTCGCGTCGACGACCTCTACGGCGAGCGTCGCAAGAAGTTTCTCCCCGCCGCGCTGCTCAACGTGACGGGCCAGGGCGTGGTGCCGCCCTACCTCACCGGCGAGATGCCCGGCGACGTGGGATGGGACCCGCTCCAGATGGGCGCGCAGCGGGACATCATGAAGCTGCGCGAGCGCGAGTTGATCCACGGGCGGTGGGCCATGCTCGCGGCCATCGGCGTGTTGGTCCCCGAGTCAACCGCGCGGCTGTCGATCTTTGGCACCCCGGGCCAGCACTGGTGGAACACTCACATCGAGTGGACCGGGACGTCGAGCGGGATCCCCGAGCTCACGTACCTCGGCGAGAACATCCCTTGGGGCGTCTTCTGGCTGCCAATCATCCACCTTCCCCTGTTCTTCGTCGCGGAGATGCTGCGAACGGGGCGGCTGGAGGTTGAGGCGTTTAGAGATCTGGACAGGCTGTACCCGGGGGGAAAGCTGTTCGACCCGCTCGGCATAGGCGCCGGCGTGAGCGACGAGGAGCTCAAGATCTTGAAGACGATCGAGATTCAGCACTGCAGACTGGCGATGATCGCCTCGTTCGGGTTCATCGTCGAGGCGCTCGCGTGGGGCGCGGGGCCCCTCGACGTCTTCGGAGGCGCGTGACGAGAGTTTGTGAAACCAATCTTTTTGCAACTGCAGACATTTTTTCGCGAGGACAGGAGCCCTCGGGACTCTACTATCAATAGCTGGGTCAACCAATCGTCGCTCAACACACTGGGACGTACGTAGCGCCGGTATCGACCCGCATGGACGAGCTTCTGAACATCGGGCGAAAGCTCGAGCTCGGCGAGGTCGAGCCGGAGGTGATGATCCGCGAGTCCAAGCCCGGCGGGGAGATCGACTGGGGGGCACGCGCGGAGCGGAATTCGAAACCTCCGTCTTCGCGGCAGGGAGGGGACGAGGACCCGGTCCCGCCCGAGGAGTTCTTCGCGTTCCTCCAGCAGTACCACGCGATGGGTGGGAGCCTTGACCCGGACGAGGCGCCCGACGAACTGAGGGAGGTGCTCCGGGGCCTCACCGAGGGTGCGGGGGGTAAGGACGCCCTCGCCGCGATGCTCGCGGGGGGGCCCGCGGGCACGGCCGATGGGTCCGGCTCCGCGGCACCCGGGGGGCAACCGCGGGGCGCGGGCCCCGGGCCGTCCGCGCCGGTCCCGGACGATCGCGAGGAGATTTACCCGGAGGCGATGTTCGTCATCAAGACGGTGGACGACGCCGGGCGCAAGGTCTTCGTCAACGTCTGCGGCCACGCCAAGATCGCCGCGCCGGGCACGAAGTGGGGCGAGCGAGACCGGGTCCCGGAGGAGGTGCAGAAGGCGCTGGTGTCGATGGAGGAGGGATCGAACGAGGGAGTCGAGCACCTCCGCTTCCCCGTCAGCGTCAGCGAGGGCAGGAACGAGCTGGACAAGAGCGGGCACGGATGCACGGTGTACGACGCCGTGTTCAACGAGGACGTCGCCAAGCAAGCCGCGCACTACAAGCGCCTCAAGGTTTTCGTCTGCGAGCTGTGCCTCCAGTGGATCGGCCAAAAGTACGGCACGAACCTCGATCCGAGCTACAAGCTCCCCAGCCGCAAGTACATGGGCGGCGACCGGCCCCCGCCGCAGATGATTCGCAGGGAGAAGAAGCAGGTCATCGAGGATCTCGGCGAAAAGGAGGAGGAGCCCACGTTTGCGCTTCGACCCCGTCCCGTGAAGGAGATGAAGAAAGTTTGGGCGACGGAGCGGTACAGGGACGCCACGGAGGAGGACCCGAACGAGGGCGTGCACGCCCCAAACGTCAGGGGTAAGCAGAAGGGTTTGAAGCCCGAGGGACCCGAGGGACCCGAGGCGAAGGGGAAGAAGACGGCAAAGGGGAAGACGGCGAAGGAACCGTCGGTGGAATCAAACGACGTGAACGCTCCGTCGGAGGCGGAGGCGACGGCGACGGTGGCGCAGATGGAGGGATACGAGCCGGGACGGGACCAGGACGAGTTCGAGGACGACGAGTTCCTCCAGAAGCTCCGACGCGAGGACCCGATCCTCTTCGCCGCGTTCGCCAATTCGGGGTTGAAGCTGGCGCCCAAGATTGAGCACAGGGTGGAGTTCGTCAAGGCCACCGAGGGACCGGAGGAGGGCTTCGTGGAGGACGTGGAGGTGTACATCAAGGTACCGGAGGATGTGGACCCGATGCGGGTGATGGTGTGGACGGTGGACGAGGGGGTGGAGGTTTTCATGGACGGGTACCAGGAACTGCACGTCACCCTCCCCTTCTGCGTCGACGAGAGGGAGCACGACGCGGAGTGGTTGGAAGACACCAGGACCATCAAGTACACGGCGCCGTATTTACCGTACGAGGAGATGGTGCGACGGTGGGAGGAAAATAAGCCGCACGAGCTCGGCGACATCCCCGGCTTGTCGACGTCGTTCCTGGACCTGAACTTTGACTACGAGACCAAGGACATTGAGGACCTGCCCAAGACGCTGCGCATCCCCGTGCACGACCCGTGGTGACGAGATCGATGAGAAATAACCCTTAATTAAAGAATAACCCTTAATTAAAGATTCGCGACATCCTTCGTCGGTACCCTCTGCCAAACTTTGCGCCAAACTCTGCGACAACATCTTCGTCGTCACAGCAGCGGCACCGGATGCAGGTGCTCCGCGAGCGGATCGATCTCCTCCCTCTCGTCCCCGCCTCCCCAACACCCGTCCGCGCCCTTCGCCCACTCATCCCACTCCGCGAAGTCCGCCACGCCCATGGCCCGTCGCTCTCGCTCCGCGAGCAAGCACACTCGCCCGCCCGTCCACGACCCTCCGTCTTTTACGTACTTGCTCACGAACCACGGCGCCAGTCCCGCGGTCCAGAAGCACGACGCCCTCGCGCCCCTGTTGATGAACCGCGGCATCCGCGCCCCCGGGATGAGCTCGTGGACCAAGTCCTCGCAGAAGTGGTTGCAGTTTTTCCCGAAGAGGTTGTAATCGGGCGCGCGCCATCGCGACTCGACCCTTCGCACCGCAGACACGAGCTCTTTATGCGTCAGATCCGTCTCGCCTAGGTACACCTTTTGCTGTCGCGTGAACGCCAGGTGCGGGTTGCATCCCGGCGCGCACTGGTACACGCCCGTGACTCGCCGTGGGCCTCCCTCGTACCCGAACTCAGCCACCTCCGACGGGTCCGCGACGCTCTGCACCTGCACGTTCGTGTGGCAGATGGGAACCCCGAGCCACTCGCACAGCGACGACGCGATCCAGCCGATGGGCACGAGTCCGAAGAACCAGTACTGGCGGTCGATGGTGAGGGAGCTGAAGAAGTAGGTGAGGAGGTAGACGCGGACCCTGAGCGGCGTCTGAGAGTCGTGGGCGTGGTGTATGGACGAGTCGCCGTCGATCGAGCGCCTGCCCGCGGGTCGTTTCTCGTGGGGCTGGCCCGTCGTCATCCGATCGCCCTTTTTCCGATCGCGGTCGCCGTTCCCGGCGCGGCCGCGCCCGTTCACGCGCGCGCCCTCGTGCTCGTGCGGCCCGGCGGGCGCCGCCGCCGATTTTCTGCGGGTGTTTGCCATCCGATTCCGTATCGATCGGGCCTCCGACGTCGGTCCCGCGCCCTGCGGTGTGCGCGACCGCGCCGTCAGTGAGATCGCCAAAAAGCGAAGGCTGCCACATCAGCTCACATCAGCGGACTCGCGACGACTTTCTCTTCTGAAGCCTTCGTCGCAGTGGGCACCCACCCTTCGCCGCACTCCTCCGGCGCTCGACCGCGGAACGGAAAGAGTCTCCCGACATGCGCGCCGCGGCGCGACGACTCGCGCGGCACATCACCGCCCCGAACGCCCTCGGCACCCACCCCGCGCCGATCCTCGCGCGGCAGGATGCAGCGCTTCGTCGAGGAAACGGCGAGAGATGCGCTGCGCTCGCGCGGGAGTTCCGCGCGACGCATCCCGCGGGATCGTGGTGGCTGAACGCGCGCTCGGGCGACGCGTTCGTACACCCCGCGCTCGGTCGCAAGGACGAGCGCGCCAGGACCGACCGCACCTCCCGCGGGTACGCGCCACGTTCCTCGGACCCGCGGCCGCCGAGAATCATTCCGCCAGGGTGTTGCATTTCGCCCACTCCCGCGTGTCCCGTCCCAAAACGCCCATCTCGCGCGCGTCTGACCTCGCCGAGCCCCCCGTTCCCCAGGACTAGCGCGGTGTTCAGAGCGGGATTCGCCGCGTCCGCCGCGGTCGCGCTCGGAGTCGCCTCCCACCCCGACAGCCTCTCCATGGGCATCTCACAGCTCACGGTGGGCGAGCTGAAGCACCTGCTGAGCGAAGCCGAGGTGGACTTTCGGGACTGCATCGAGAAATCGGAGCTCGCGGCGAGGCTGCGCGAGACGTTGCCGTCGATGCCCGCTCGCGCTCGCGACAGGCTCGACGCGTTGCTGTCGCAGGTGGGCGCGGTCTCCCTGGCGCAGGGGGCGGCGAACTCGTCGGACGACTCGGGCGCAGTCGCGACGACAAACTCGACGAAGGAGCTGATGGCGGAGGAGCGCAACACCGTGGAGCTGTTCGAGCGTTGCTCTCGGTCCGTGGTCCACATCACCACCACGGTGCAGGTTCAGCGCGGCGGCTTCAGCATGGACATCCTCGACATCCCCCAAGGGAGCGGCAGCGGATTCGTCTGGGACAAGCAGGGCCACCTGGTGACCAACTTCCACGTGATTAAGGACGCTCAGAGAGCCAAGGTGACCATGAGCGACGGCAAGACGTACGACGCCAAGCTGGTGGGGTACGAGGCGGACAAGGATCTCGCGGTGCTGAAGCTGGTGAACGGCGGGAACGGGCGCGCCGACGCGACCCCTACGGACGCCTTCTCCGAAGCGTGGAAGCGTTCGCTCAGCCCCATCGCCGTGGGCACCACCCAGAACCTCCGCGTGGGCCAGAAGGTGTTCGCCATCGGCAACCCCTTCGGGTTGGACCAGACGCTCACCGCCGGCATCGTCTCCGGCGTCGGCCGCGACATAAAGTCCATCACCGGCCGCCGCATCCGCGACGTCGTGCAGACAGACGCCGCCATCAACCCGGGCAACTCGGGGGGACCGCTGCTCGACAGCCGAGGCCGGCTCATCGGCGTCAACACCGTGATATACTCCCCGTCCGGCGCCAGCTCCGGCGTGGGTTTCGCCATACCCAGCGACACCGTGCGGAGGGTGGTGAACCAGATCATCCGCGTGGGCCGCGTGGTTCGAGCGGGCGTCGGCGTGCACTGCGCCGCGGACCAGATCGCTCGACGAATGAACGTGGACGGCGTCATCGTCCTCGAGGTTCCCCCCGGGTCCGGCGCGGCGGCGGCGGGGATCAAGGGCGTGACCAGGGACCCCGGAACCGGCGCGGCGGTGCTCGGCGACGTCATCGTCGCCGTCGAGGGTACACGGGTCACCGCGGTGGAGGATCTGCTGGCCAAGGTTGAGACGCGCGACGTGGGGGAGGTTGTGAGGATAACGGTGCGCAGGGGCGGGTCAGGGGGACGGGAGGTGGACCTCAAGGTGAGGCTCACGGAGCTGAAGAGCAGGATGTGACGTTTCGAGCGAGGATGTCATCCATCGTATTATACGCGTGTACAAGTAACATTACCCTCGTAGCCGCCGCCGAAGATGAAGAGCAATCGTGATTTGCGAAAGTCCAGTCAGCGGTCTTCAGCTCCTCGGAACGCACCGCACTTGTCAGAAATGGTGCGCCCCGGGGAGGTTCGCGGGGCGGCGGCGGCGGTTCCGCCGTCCGAGTCCGCGTTCACCCTGGACGTTGGATCCGCCATGTTCAAGTCCGCGGCGTCCAAATCCCGCGGCACCGACGGCGAGGCCTCCGCCGACGACACCGCGGGCCCCGCGGATGTCGCCAACATGAAGGACCTCGAGGAGTTCGAGGGTTGGACCTCCGCGGCGGAGGACGGCACCGACGACGGCGTGGTCAACGCGGTGCCGTCCTACGCCGGTAACTTCACCACCCCGGTGTGGTCGTTGAGCAGCATGCGGTTCCGGCACGCCATTCGCGACGGGGGCGAACGCGCGGAGCGGCTCTTCGACGAGATGATGCGGGGCGCGGAGAAGAAGATCGCGGACGCGGAGCGCCGCGCCGAGGCGGCCGAGTCCCTCGTCAACGAGCGCCAACTGAACGCGTCGCTCAACGGCGCGAACAGCCCGAGCCCGAGCCGCGGCCCACCCGCGGAGGGACCCGCGGAAGAAGCGCCGAAAGAAGACACGAACCGGGTCCCGAACGCGCGTCGTCGAGGACCTATGAGGAACATAGGAGCGGATGATGACGAGCGGCAGAGCCTCGAGACGGGCAGCGGCGGCGGCAGCCCGCGGGTCCGGCTCCCGCCCCTCGAGTTCGCCCCGACGCTCGACACGCGGAGCGGCGGGTCGCTGCCGGGAGAGGCGACCGCGCCGTTGGCTCCCGCGTCGAGGCCGCTCAGCGCGAGGGACCTCGAACGACGAGTCGGCGGGGACGAATCCGAATCGACGGGGCGCCGAACAGACGACCGAATCGAACGTCGACCCGCGGCGGAGTCGTCGGCGCGATCGTCCGCCGTATCCGCGCCGGTTCGGAGTCGCCCGGATTCGCCCCGAACGAAACGCCCGGAAACGCCCGGCGACGCGGACGCCGACGACGATTCGTACGACGATTCATACGACGACGACGACGACGACGACGACGACGACGTCGGGGTCAACATCGGCGGCGCGGTGTTCGGGTTCAAACGGCCCGCGTGGAGCCTGACCAGCATGGCGGCGCGGCACCGGCGGGTGAACCAAAACCAAAACCAAAACCAAAACCAAAGCCGGGGGGGCGGCCGGGTGGAGGAGTCGGCACCGGCGGGTGACGGGGACGGGGACCCCGCCGCGTTGGCTCGGCGGCTCGCGGCGACGCTGCGGAGGATAGACGACGCGGTGGGGGACCATCGGGGGGACGCGAGGACGGCGATGAGGCTCGTTCGCGACGCGCTCGCCGACGCAAAGTCGAGCGTCGACGCCGCCAAGAGGCTTTAGAGGCGTTAGTTAGTTAAGGGGACTTTCGTGATACCACCGTATGTAAGGTAAGTGTTAGCCAAACCGCGGCCAAACGGCGGCGCTCTCGTCAGAGGTGCCGCGCCACGCGCATGCGGCCCTCGACGCGCGCCCACGCACCCACGCGCGACTCCGCGTCACGCTCTCGGATCGCCGCCTTGACCCGCGCGAGCGCCCTCGCCTGCGCGCGGTCCAGCGACGTCCCAACCGCATTCGCCGCTCGCCAAACCGGGTTCTTCGAAGCCGCCGCCCCCTCGGAGTTTGTTGCGCTCTCGGCGCCCTCCTCCGCGACGCACCGGATCGTCTCGGCCAGCTCCCGATTCCCGACCCGGAAGGCGTCAGCCTCGGCGTCGCCCCCCGCGCAAAGGTTGGTCGTCGCCGCGAGCGCCGCGAGCGCCGCGTCGGCCTCGTCGGCGGCGGCTCGCTGAAGCTCCGTCGTCGCCCCGTCTCGCCCGTCTCGCCCATTTCGCCCATCGTCTCGCCCGTTTCGCCCATACACATCCGTTCCGGCGACGGCTTCGGCGGCGGACATCTCGGAGCACACGCGCGATATCCACGCGGTCGCCCCCGCCGCGCGCATGGACGCCCGCCCCGTCGCCCCGCCGACCCTCGCGAGGTTCGCGGAGGTCCACATCAGCGCGACGGTTGTTTTTGATTGGACGCCGCGGACGGCGGACGCGGCCCGGAAGGCGTCCGACAGCGCGACCGCGTCGGCGCCCGCGTCGGCGCCAAAGTCGGCACCCGAGTCGGCACCTGTCCCCCCGTCCCCGTCCCCGGCCCCGTCGCGAACGCCGAACGTCCCGCGAGACGCGGACAACGAACGAAGCAAGACGAGCACCGGTCTCAACGCGTCGCCTTCGCCGGCGTCTGAACCGTCGTATGAATCGTCGCCGCGAAATCCGCCCAAATTCGGCTGCGGCGCGGGCGCGCCGCCGTTGGCGCAGAGCTCACGAACCAATCGCAGCGCGACGGCGACGCCGCCACGGCGTGCCAGCCAATCGCGAGCCGCCACGGCAGCGCCGCCGGATCCCGCGCAGAGGTTCGCGAGCGCGCTCGCCGTCTCGCGCGTTCCGAGCGGGGGATCCGCGGGCGCGTCGGCGATCTCTCGCGCCTTATCCGCAGCCGCCGCCGCCAGTCGCGCCTTTCGGTACCGCCGCCTCGTCGTCGTCTGATCGTCCCCGAGCTCCACGACGGAGCTCGCGTCCTCCGTTCCAGAAACCGTTCCAGAAACCGTTCCAGAAACCGTTCCACCTCCCTCGTCCGCCAGCGCCGCGCGCGCAGCCTCCGCCGCCTTGACCTCGGCGTCTCTCGCCAGCCGAAGCCTTCGCGCCGTCGCGGAGAGCGCGAGGGACTCGAGGGTATCCGCGAGGGGTTTAAGCGCCGAATTAGCGTCGTTTCGGAGGAAAGCGCCGGCGTTTTTAGCGTCGCGAAACAGGTACGCGAGGCAGAGCGTCGCCAGCGCGGAAAGTCGCTCGTCGGGAGTGGATCCGTTGCCGTCGTCGCGGGTTCGAATCCCGTCGTCGCCAGAAACATTCTCAAAGCCGCCGCCTCGTCCACGGTTCGCGCCCTTAACCCGCGCGGCGCACGCCTCCACGGCGCCCTCCGCGGCGAGATGGTCCCGCGCCGCCGCCGCGGCGTCGTCGGTGGGTTCGATGAGCGCCTCCATCGTTCGCATCGCGGTCCACGCCGAGTCGAAGCCGCCGAGCGCGGCGCGGACGAGCGCGCTCGCGTCCTCCCTCGTGAACGAATCACCGGCGGGTAAACGCACGGGTCCGGGCCTCGCGTCGTCGCGGGTTCGAATCCCGTCGTCGCCGTCCTCGTCGTCCTCGCCGTTGACGCTGCGGCTGGAGTCGTGAACGCTCGCCGCGGGTTTTTCCGGCTTTATCGGCGTCTTGATCCGTCGCAGCGCGGCGGCGAAGCCGGCGAAGGGTATCTTTCCGCGCGCCTCCCTCGTCATCGCCCCCAGGTGTCGCGCGCGTCTCGCCGCGGTCGCCAGCTGCGCCTCGACGCCGAGCTCCGTCTCGGACTTGTCGCTCTTACCGAGATCCGACTCGGACTTTTCGTTTTTACCGCGCCCCGAGATGGACTCTATGAGATCGGCGCCGGATAGGTCGGGCGGCTTGGCGCGCGCCGCTTCCTCCCGCGCCGCGTTGAGCCGTTCCAAAACCGCCGCCAGCACCTTCACCCGTCTCTCCTCCACCGCCCAGCGTCGGGCGATGAACGAGTGCGCGGATAGCCACCGTCTGGTCCCCGCGGCGACGCGTACCTCGTCCACCTGGCGAGCGCAGAACCGTCCGTCGCACCGCGGCGCGCAAACCCCGCACTCCCCCCGGGCCAGCGCCCTGTCGAGCTCGTACTCGGCGGCGCACAGCGAAGGTGGAAGGGCGTTTGGACAGTTCGGGTCGTCCAGGTCCTTGCGGTTCAGGCCCATCACGGCCGTCGCGGCGCGCCGACGAGCGGCGACGTCGACGCCGTCGCAGCCGATGAGGCTCTTGACGTGGACGCCGGCGAGGCCGATCGCCTCGGCGAACCTCTCCCGTTCCTTCTCGGTGCCAAAAACGAGGTTGACAGTCTTGGACGAGAACCGCAGGGCGAGGCACCGCGCCGCGCCGCGCGCTGGCGCGTGCGCGAGCAAACTCGTGGTGCTCACCCCCCTGGTGACCTCGACGAGCTCGCGAAGTTCCAGCGTCTTGCCCGAGCTCTTCTCTGCCGACGGCGTCCTCGACGAAATACCCCCGTGGTGCCCGACGAAATACCTCAGCGCTGGCTTCCGAGCGCCCGTCACGCTCGCCCACAGCGCGCACGCGTGCAGGTTTCCCCTCGCACGTTCCAGCACGGGCTGGAACGTGAGCCGACGCACCTTGAGCGCTCGGGTCACCTTGGCGAGTCGAGCGAGCGCGAGGTCGAACCGCGCCCACTCGCCCCCGAAGCCGTCAAACTCGTTTTCGTCCTCGTTTTCGTCGCGGGTTCGAATCCCGTCGTCGTCGTCGTCGTCGTCCCCGCGCGAGTCGTCGCGTGAATCGTGTGAACCGGCGAAGTAGTCATCCCTCGCGCCGTCCGCGTCGTATGAATCGTTCGGTGATGGATTTGTACGGGCGAAATGGGCTCCATCATCGTCGAACGCGTCGCCCGAATGCCCCGTCGTCCGTGATCGAATGAACGCCTCGACGGCGGCGTCACCGACCGCGTCGCCGACGTCGTCCCCCACACGCGTCCCCCCCTTTACCTTCACTCCCGTCGCAAACTTCGCTCCCTCGTCGACCCGCCCGCCCTCCCCGTCCAGCCACGCGCGCAGCCCCGCGAACGCCCCGCCGAAGTTCACCCCCGGGTGCGCGCACATCGCCGCCCTCACCGCTTTTCGCCCGCCCACGCGCTCCAGCTTGACGCGACCCGCGGGGCAGTCCCTGGCGAGCGACAGGCACGCGCCAACGGCGGCCGACACGACTTTCGGGTCCAGCGGGAAGGTTCGCATCGTGCGTAACAAGAGCTCCACGCCTCCGTGGGCGAGGAACTGGTCCTCGTGCTGGTGCGTGTCGGCGGTTTGTCCGAAGGCGTCCAGCGCGGACCACACGAGCGCGCACGCGGACGCAGCCTGCGCCCTGCACGCGGCGTCAATCTCGGCATCCATCGCGGTCCGACGGATGCCCGGATGCTGCTGTTCCATGAGCGTCGCGTCGTCTATCGCCGCGCGAAGGTCCTCGAGGAGGTCGCGGACGCCGGTGAAATGCCGTCTCGTCCCGCCGGGGGTGTGGCTCGGCGGGAAGTGCCCGCGTCGTTCATCGCCCCGGGCGTCGTCGTCTCGCCCCGTCGTTCGTTCGTCGTCGCGTCCGTTCGGGGCGGATTCGTCGTCGTCTCGCGCCGCGAGCGCGTCTCGGATGGCGTCGACCACCGCCTGCCCCGGCGAGGGTCGGGGTGGACGCGCGGGGCTCGCGGGTGGGGCCTTCTTGACCGCGATGGGCGGCGGCGGCGGCGGGAGGTTCGCGCCGACGGAGGGCCGCGTCGGGGCGGCGACCTCGGCGACCGGGATTGCTCGATTTTTCTCGTCGGGAACAACAAGTCCGGGACTCGCCCCAACGTCGCCGTCGCTCCTTCGGCCCGGCGCCCCGCGCGCGCTCGGCTTCGACGCGCGCCGCCGCGCCGCGGCCCTCATATCGTCGCCGTCGCCGAGGCCGAGGATCTCGTGGAGGAAGAACGACATCCCGTCCTTCCTCCGCGGTCCCCGGCGAAGAGTGACGAAAGCCCGAGTCGGCAGGTGCACGCTCCGTCTCGGAACAGGCACAGCTGGCTGGTGCCACGCGAGAGCGACGAGTGGCCGACCCGACCCACCACAATTCAACGCGCTCGGCACGCCCCATCCGACCGCGGCCAACATGGACATCGACCAGTCCCTCGACGACATGATCAAGAAGGCGCCCAAGAAGCCCCGCCCCAACAAGAAGAAGGCGGCCGCGGCTAAGGGCAAAGCCACCCCCGCCAAGAAGGGCCCGGGGGGCGTCAAGGTGAAGGTGATCGGCAAGGCGAGGCGCGGCCCCCGCGGTGGTAACGCGTCCGTGGCCATGGCCGTCGACGGCGCGTGGCAGCACGATAAGTTCCAGGGTGGACGCGGACGCGGCCCCGTCGCCGGCGGCAGCGGCAAGCTCGCCATCTCCAACCTTCACTTCAACGTGACGAACCAAGACATCAAGGTCCGTCGACGTCCGAGGCTCAGCTGAGGCGCACGCTCAATTCTTGGCGCCAAGACTACTCTGGAGCCGAATCCCCCCGCCCAAATGGTTTTGACCCAGCGATCGCCCCCGCGCGGCGATCTCGCGGACGCGCGCGGAGACGACTGATCGGCCGTAACTGATGAAACGGTGGTGATCCCTCGTCGACGCGGCGTCACGGTCACCCTCGCAAACTCACGCGCGCTCGAGCGCGGCCGATCACGGAAAGCACTCGTGACGATTTCTCAGATCCGCGGAGATCCTTGAAGACCGCCAGCTCAGATCGTGGTTCTAGGTTTACGCCGACGCACCGACGCGGACACCCTCTCGAGCGAACACCGAATGGAACCCTGACCGAAAACCCCCTCTCCCAATCGCCAATCGCCACTCGCCACTCGCAGGAGCTGTTCTCGCAGATCGGCAGGGTGCAGAAGTCCGGCCTCAACTTCGACCAGAACGGCCGATCCAAGGTGCGATCGCGCTCCGCGCAGTTTCTTTTCCGGGTGCCTTCGCTTTTTGATTCCAGCCTGGCGAAAAAGGTCTTCCCGCTCGCGCCGACACTCACCGTTAACCCCCCTCTCTGAATCCCCCCCCCCGACGCAGGGCACCGCCGAGGTCATCTTCGCGGAAAGGCGCGACGCCATCCAGGCCATCAAGACCTACAACGGCGTCAAGCTCGACGGCCGCCCGCTGCAGATTGAGCTCGTGGGCGGCGGTAAAGGCGGCGGCGTCACCCTCTCCTCGGGAGTCACCGTCACCCCCGCGGGGGGCAGGCGCACCGTCACCTTCAACGCCGGCGGCGGCGGCGGCGGACGCAAGGTGGTGGCCAAGGTGGTGGCCAGGCCCGGCGCCAAGAAGGGCGGCGCCAAGGCCAACGCGGCTGGAGCCAAGGGCGCCGCGGGGAAGGGCAAGGGTAAGGGTAAGCCCCGCGCCAAGAAGACGAAGGAGACCCCGATGACGGCGGAGGAGCTTGACGCGCAGCTCGACTCGTACAAGGGCGCCGCCGCGGCGGAGGCCGATGCCCCCGCCGCCATGGAGGCGTGAATGCATCCGTGAACGTCCCTCCTCGTCTCTCACAACCCCGCACAGGACGCCTCTGCCTACGCGCCGCAGAGGAGAGGAGAAACCAAAAAAGAAATCTCACCTGAATCCCCAAGTTGCTCAAGCCGGAAGACCGGCGGTATCACACGCAGGCGACGCTTACTACTCTTGTACACAACATACGAGTTCTTTATACTACACGAGTCTCTCTCTCTCTCTCCTGGTCTCTTCTCGCCTTCCCGCGCTGCCTTCGCCCGCCATCTCAGATTTAATCGCCCTTGGGTCCAAAACCCGGCCCCGAGGTCCATACCTTGTCGCGTATCCTCGGGGGCCTCTGGGTGAGCACGAGGAATATCCAGACCCCGAACGCCACGACGTGCAGGCCCGCCAGGCTCAGAAGGATGACGTTGAGCGTGTCCAGCCCACCCTGTTTGTCGTGCGTAAGATCCCACAGCCAACCCATGTTCCCGCGCGTAACAACTGTGACAATTACCCGTCGACCGACTGATCAAATGTAAAAAGCGAGTTTCGACGGAAGGAATTCGGCGCCCGCGGCACAGAAGGAGACGCGCTCGCGTCACCAGGCGCGAGGCGTCTACGCATAGATCACGATGGCCTTCAGCATGGGAAGCGCCAAGGCGATGGCCGAACGGATGGCCGAGAAGGCCCGCGCCGCCGCGAACGCAGCCGCCAAGGGCACGCGGGAGGCTGTGGGATCGCTGGCCGCTGAGTTCGAGACCAACATGGAGGCCAGCGCGCTGGGCGGCGGCGGCGGCGGCGGCGGGGATTCGGGGCGGTCGTCGAGCGACGGCGGACGTCCCTCAACTCGCTCTTCGGGACGCCCGCCCCGCGGCGAGAGCCCGGACGGCGATCAGTACGTGAAGCTGCCGGTGTCGAGCGCCAAGAAGCTGAGGTGGTTCGACGACGGGGACATGGCCGAGGTCATCGCCGCGCACCTGAGGGAGAAGATGGCGCTGTCCGAGGAGACGGAGCGACTGCGATCGGAGCTCGAGAACGAGATCGGCAAGGACGAGACGAAGCGAAGGCTCGCCGACGACGCCGCCCGGGCCAAGGCGCTCGCCGCGGAGCGCGCGAGGAAGACGGAGGATGGCGCCAACAGGGCCATGCTGCTCGCCGCGAAGGACGAGATCGCGCGGCTGCGGGTCGCGCTCGCCGAGAAGAGCGCGGAGAAGAGCGCCATCCTCGGGGACGCCGACGTCGCCGAGCCGGGTACCGAGTCCGCGAGCCGCGCCGCCGAGCCAGCCGCGAGCGACGGTTGGAACGACGGCTGGGACGGGAGCGACGACGGAGGCTTCGAGCCCGTCGACGATGCCGACGGGGATGGCCCGAAGCTCCCGCAGTCGACGGCGCCGGGCTCGGGGGGCGCGGCGGGGCCAAACGAGATCACGTTCGGGACGTCGAGGGAACCGGAGGACGACGCGGACCGAGCCGTCGCCAACGAGGCGCTCAGGACGCAACTGGAGCATCTCAGGGCCGAGGCCATGTCGAAGGGGGTGATCGGCGCCAAGCTCGAGGCAAAGGTTGAGACGCTTCGGGTGCAGTTGGTCGAGGCGAAGGCGCGGGCCGAGGAGGCTGAGACCCGGGCCGAGGAGGCGCAGGATGAAGCCGCCGCGGCGATTGGCAAGGCGGAGGAGGGTTTCGAGAAGGACATTCGGAACAAAACCGAGTCGGAGGCCAAGGCTAAGAAACTCGCGGAGGATCTCCTCAAGAAGAATCAGGCGCTCGCGGCGGACCTCTCCGAGGCTAAGGTCCGCGCCGACGCCTTCTCCGAGAAGGCGGATGAGCTGGAGAAGAGTTTGTTGAAGGAGAGAGAGCGCCGCAAAAGCGACGGCGAGCTCGCCACGGAGCACGAGGCCGCGCTGGCCAAGGCTGAGAAGGACGCCGAGTGGGCGGTGGCGCGAGTCGAGGAGCTCGAGGCGAAGCTGGCGGAGCGGGCGGAGGATGTGGAGGGCACGGAAGATTTCGCCGCAGCCGCCGAGGAGACAATCAAGGAACTCGAAAAGGCGGTGGAGGCTGCCGAGGCGCGGGCCAAGGAGGCTGAGACCCGGGTCGAGGAGGCTGAGGCGTCAAAGTCGGCTGCGATCGCGGAGGCTGAGGCGTCAAAGTCGGCTGCGATCGCGGAGGCTGAGGCGTCAAAGTCGGCTGCGATCGCGGAGGCTGAGGAGGCCAAAACCGTCGCCGAGGAGCAGCGCGAGGAGATGAAG
>Ga0181573_10002664_pt1 | contig 16409 bp, 3 predicted proteins | sample 101ome_25_FD_148643 | JGI IMG/M metagenome (GOLD analysis project Ga0181573, IMG submission 148643) | Coastal salt marsh microbial communities from the Groves Creek Marsh, Skidaway Island, Georgia - 101409BT metaG (spades assembly) | ecosystem: Environmental > Aquatic > Marine > Intertidal zone... | reverse complement strand
TAGGTATTCCCAAACCCCATGGGATAAACAAGGGCTGTAGTTTGCCCTGCAAACAACCTTTGTCGGACGGGAGCCTCAAAATGTGAGGGCACGTCCTGAGCATTCGAACGGAAAACGCTACCATCAAGCACAAACGCGCCATTACGACTGCTCACAACCCCACCCATCAGCTGCATGCCACCTGCAATCCGAATATCCACAGGCGATACGGCACTGACGTTCAGTTCGCCAGGATACTCCTGATCAACCACGACCGAACTCAGCACCAGATTATCGGAAACAGTCCACTGCTGACTTGTCCCCGTAAATCGAAGGGTCTGTGGGGCGAAATCGGGCGTTTCGAGGACAAGATCACTGGATACCACAAAGGATAGATTCGTGACGGTCCCCTCCACCAATGCGGGGCCGTTGGCAATAACCCGGATGTTTTCCGCAATCGTGCCAGAGAGCATACGAAGCGTGTCCTGAACGACTACTTCGGCCACTTGGGCCGAAGAAAGTCGAACGTTGTTCACGGACATGTTGCCCGCCACGGCAACAGGGTATCCATTCAGGCGAAGCCGGCTTTCATCGCCCTCCAGCCCGGAAAGCCTCAACTCCCGCAGCGAAAGAGATTCTGTAAGACTGGCACTGAGCTGCGATCGTCCAAAGTTGACGACCAGGGTATCGAGCCCGGCCGGTAAGGAGAGTGGCTCCGAGCGCGTGATACTCTTGTTCCAATTGATGTTGGCATCGTTTTCAACGGTTAGAGATCCCAGAAGCGTTCCCGGTGCATCGACGTCGACATCCATCTCAGCAATCCAGGTACTCCCTCTCAAGCGAAGACGATCATTGGTTTCCAGGATACCCGACACTGCCGAAACCAGACGACTGACGGTTGTCTCCGAGGCAAGGGATACCCGGTGCACTGTCGATCCGGCGTTACCAGCCACCACATGAAGAGAGTTCAGCGAGGGTATCAATTCGTTTCCGGTCGTTAGATCTCCGGAAACATCAGTCCTTTCCATTTCAGCCCAGGAGCCATCATCGAGATGGTAAATCAAATTGTAAGGGTCGGATCCCGGCAGCACGGAAAGAATGCCAGACCCCTCACGAATCACCCATGCGCCCCCCGAAATACCAAAAGAGCTTCCCGCAGAGGTTCCAACCGATCCTGCCCCTGCGCCGAATACGAAGCGCTCAGAGACCGTGAAGAGATGACCTGTGCCATTTAAACGCACACCTCCCCGTACGCGCAACGAGGGAACGGTAACGTCCGAAATCAACGTAATTCCTGCGTTACCCGAGCCTGAAACGACCAATTCTCCGTGTTCATCGTGTCGCACCAAGACAGGGGTTACTTGCTGCTCGCCGCTCAGCATCCGTACGGGAGGTATCGTATTCACGGAGGAAGTCACACGACCGCTCTCAAACCGGACCAGATCAGGAAGGCTACCCGTCACGTGGAGGTCGGAATATCCCAGATCCACTTCTCCCGACCGGAAAACCACGGAGCCAGTACTGACGGACATGGTTGCCCTCGAAGGGCCCTCGAAGCGGACTGCCTCTGCGTCGAACAGGACGGTTGCGGCCTGTATGGCCAGGTCGGCATCCAGGTTGATGGTTGGTGTGCCCCTAAACATGACATTGGCCGTCCGCGTCGCAAAATCTCCCCGGATAACGGATCCTTCACCGGACGTTCCGGGTGCAATCGTCATTACAGCATCTTCCAGGAATACATCATGCGAACCCAACGCAAGAGTAGCCTCTTTAAGGGTTAGTCGGGAGGTCAGGCGGAGATCCTGCTCTAGCGATGCGGTTGTGCCTGTATCAAGCCGGATATCAGGCAGAGGGATGGCAATATCCAGTGTTACCTCGCCAGCTAGTTGAATACTTCCGGCTTCAACTGCGGGATTTCCGTCTGTATCCGTAATGGAGGTCCACTCCGAATCCGCAGTCATGCGCAGTGAAGAAGCGCCGTTCACGTGCCACGCAGATGTGTCGGAAAATCGAATACGAGAGGATGTCACGCTGATGTCAGCATCCATGAAATTGATGGCCCCTGAGGTACGCACATCGCTGTTGGTCAGGCTGAGGTCACCAATCATCGGGCTGTCGTCGTCCGCTGGATACCACTCAACAGAGGAATCCTGCACCTCCAAACGGCGCACTAGGCCCCGTATATCTAGTACGCCGTGGGCACCTCCTGGCATGGCTACGCTGAGAGATGCGACATCGGAGGATGACCCTGTGGAGAGCGTACTTTCTTCTCCGGCTAGAACTAGAGTACGATTCCCGGAAAGGTAGCCGTCTACCTGATGAGTCTTCTGGGCACCGGACAGGGTCAAATCTCCGTTGGACAACGTAACCCTGGAGCCGGCAATCGTTGTCAAGGTTCCGGTAAGCTGCCCTGCTCCATCCAACTGAATGGGAAAAACAGGAATCGTATTAACGGCATCAAACGCCGCAACGGAAAGGTCGATGAGCGGTAGCGCTATCCAGTCCTCGGTAATACGGAATGGCGCCGTCATGGCGCCCTGAAGATGCAGCGATGCTGCCCCTTGCAGTGTACCGCGGTTTACAAAACCCTTACCGTCGATATCTGCATCCGTGTTCTGCCTGTTCGTCAGGACCTGTCCAATCACAGGATCGTCGCGAAATTGGATGGGCTTGTTGCCAACATCGATGCCACCAGAGGAAAACGCAATATCATCACCGACACGAAGCGTATCCACCGAAGAGCCCAGAGAGACATATGCGTCGTCCTGATCTAGGTCAATACGCAAGCGACCGAAATACCCATCACCCTCGAGTCGAACGGGGAACGTGGCCAGGTCCCCAGTTATGGCCACATAGGCCGATCCACGCATCTCTCCTTGGTTAAAAATACGGGCATCGCTACGTGAGGGTGAGAGGGTAACCGCATTGCTGACGACATCAAGCAGGGCACCTTGCTCAAGAATGAGCTCACGAGCAGTGGCAATGGTTCCTGTGCCACTGAGCGTAATACTTTCAGACACTCGAAGCTGAACGGTTCGAAAGGTACCATTGATCGTCGTGCTGCCACCGAGTTCAAGGCGGTCCGCCTGACCGCTGTAGGTACCCTGCAGCAGATTGGCGGCTCCGTTCAGCGATACGATCGAGGCATCCAACTGCCACATCCCACCCGAGTCGGTCAGTGCCTGATTGACGAAGAACAGAGACCCCTCGCCCAGGTTGATTTGTCCACCCTCCAAGGATGCCGCGCCTGATATACTTAACGTGCTCCCACTTGGAACGGTGACACTTCCTGCCACGAGGGAGAAGTCTCCTATGACCGTTGTATTCGAGGATGGGAGCACATCCGGACCATTGATTATCATCGATGGGAGAACCGTGGATGAGAAGCCCTCCAATACTCGGCTTCCTGAACCGGCCAGCTGGATGTAGCCACCATCTGCAGGTTCAAAAACACCATTATTGCGGCTTATACTGCCAAATATTGTGAGTCCAGCGTTCTCAGTTATGATGAGATCGCTGGCCTCCAAATGGAGGTCACCCAGCAGTGTTACATCCCCTTGTAAACTGACAGCAGCCCCGGGAGCATCCATGTATAGGGATGGGAGCACAACATCTTGCTCAAACTGGAACGACGGCGTGCTCCCTGCAGATGGCCCTATTCCGGCGGCTGGCAGCACCAGCGAACCTCCATCCACGATGACCTCGTCGGAGATGAGGAGGGGTGCATCCGCTTGAACCAGCAGCGCACCGGCAGACAGCATGATCGATCCGGCCGCCAGACTCGGGGCAACAATCGACAACTCACCGGCAGAGATACTGAGGTTTTCTGAGCGCGCATCGGTGTCTGATGACCACAGAAGCGCTCCTGATCGAACCTCAAGGGAAGCAAGACCACTTCCGGATAAGGTGCCGGTCAGGGCGTAGGAAACCACGGGAGAGGTAATCTGCTGCGCCAATGAAAGACGCTCAAAGGGCGGCATCAGCTGCAAAGTGCCCTGCATAGCATCTGTAGTAGCCTCGGCCGCTATTGTGGCCAATACCTCCAATGCAAGCGTTGCGCTCGCTGGTAGCACTAATCTTCCCTCATTCTCCAGAAGCCCAACGGTTGAAACGTTTTCCGGTGGAAAACTGACAGCCCCGGGGCCTGCGATTATGAGTTTGTCAATAGCAGTGGGAGCCAGGATGGACGTCGTGCCGGCTTCCGCCTGGAGCTGTCGGATGCGCCCACCCACGGTGATAGTGGACTCCGATGTGGATGTAACAAACGCGTCCACGTTGCCCGCAACGCTCATTGTTGAACCTGTGCCGGTCAGAACGACTCCTGTGTCGTTTCCTGCCGATGTAATAAGGTCGGCTGTCAAGGCGTGTCCGTTCGTCATTATCACGCCCGCGGTAGTCAGGGTTCCTGCTACTGTTGTGGCCCCTGGTAACAGAAAATTAGTCGAGGAGGCTCCCAGGGTAGCTTCGGCAGCATCAAGCGATAGCATAACCGGGGCAGGTCCCTCAGAAACACGTTCAAGGCCGACAGTATCTGCAGCTATATACAGCCCGGCGGCTTGGTTGGAAGTGCTGGATAATTGGGCGATTTCGATGCGCTTGGCAGCCAAAGTGGCCTCTGTGCCGGTCAATTGCAGGGTGCCATCAAAATGAAATCCTGCCTCCGAGCCCGCTATGGAAGCACCCGAGGGCAGCTGCACGGTGCCAGTAAAGTGAGTCTCACCGCTTGACGTTGAACGTACAGTGACCTTGGAAGCGTCTATACCGGATGTCAACGTCAAGCGGCCGGTATGCGCCAGTTCTAGCAGGCTCCCCGCCGCCAGGTCCGACAGAAGCAGATCATAGGCTGGATTTTGGAGGTTTCCATCGGATTGGATGCGACGGGCACCAGATGCCCAGACGGGCGTCCCGACAACGCTACCGCCGCCGAGTACTACCGCTGCGCCAGTATCAGCGGTATTCCCGACCGTCGAGCCCAACGTCGTCGATACACCAGAAAAGTCTGCTGTACCGGAGGCAAAGACTACACGTTGGACAGCCGATGAGGAGGTTGGGCCTTGTCCAAACACGAGCTGATCGGTCGTTCCCGCTTCGAATCGAACAGAGCCCGAGATGGTGTTGAACAAGACAGAAGGCGCGGCAATCAGGACTTCCGATACTCCTGCAAAAGCATTCAGCCGAAAGGTTACGGAGCGCTGGCCTTCGAAGACAATACCATCCGAGTCGGGTCCGAAAGCGTACTCTCCTGCGGCCACGCACAGCGTGTCGCCGTCGGATGCGCGAGAGAAGCCTTCTTCAAGCGACCGGATGGGTGCTGTCAGCGTGCCCTCGTTTCCATCGCCGCCATCACTACCGTTTATGTATAGTGTACAGTCCTGACCGCTGACAGGGTGTGCGATCAGTGCTGCAAGCACAAGCAGATTGAACAAGACCAGGGTGGAACGAGATCGCATGCCGGGTCGGCCGAGGATTCTGAAGCGCAGTGGATTCCCTCGTCGGGGACGTCGCAATGTAAGACAAGGAAGGGGAGGCAACGCACTGTCCCTCACGTACTCTTTACACCATCAGCCTTGATTTAAGCCGAGAAAGTGTAGATCTTTGGGGCTGAGAAAAAGAAGCCAGCGATGGAAAATAATCGCGGTTTCCGTTGGGTACTTGCCGCTTCGGGGGTGTACTCAACACGATAAAAAGGGTGTGCGACAGGCCTAGAAATAGGTCTCGTTCGCAGACATAAAATACTGAAAAAGTAGAACTTAACGTACTGCCTTTTCGCATTGAAAACTAGTTGTCGGACGTCAAGTATGGTCTCGACGGTGCGCCCATGGTGTACCGCCGATTTTGCTTTTCCCGCAACTAAAGACTTGACCGGCCGTCTGGTCCGGTCTACTTCATACAAACGCATCATTCAAGGAATGAAAAACAGAGAGGCACAGTCCATGACGACTCAGAGACTGCTACAACATCTGTCCCGCGGCGTGGTCGCGTTGGTGTTCCTGGTCGCCTTCATCGGCGCTCAGAACGCTTTCGCGCAGTCGACGATTTACGTATCGTCGACCTCCGGAGCGGACGCATTTGACGGAGCCACCGCAAACATCGCGGGCGGTTCAGGTCCCAAGGCATCGCTTACCGGTGTTGATGGAGCTCTTTCGATCGCCAGTGCAGGCGACACCATCAGCATCGAGGCCGGTACCTACGCCGAGAACTTCGACTTTGGCGCGGCAGCTCCGAGCGTTTCGATCGTCGTCACCGCCTCGGGTGGTGTTACGGCAGCAACGTTCACGGGCTCGTCAGCGATGGCTCCGGGCGCAGCGGACACGATCACACTGACCAGCGGCTCCGTCGTTGTACAGGGTGGTGGTTTCACGCTCACTGACGGCTCGTTTGTGAACAACGGTACGTTATCGTTCTCAGCGCCGACCACCCTTACCGTTACGGGGGGATCGATGTCTGGTAACACGCCATCCTACACTGGCGCTGTAACGGCATCCTACACGCTGCCAGCAGTGGGTTCTTCAGGCTCTGAGTTGCCCGCCTCGTTGGGCGGAAGCCTCACTGTCAATGGTGCTTTCAACACTACCATCGGAAGCGCCGTTGCTGCAACGACAATCACCAACAACAACAGCGCAACAGTCACATTCAGTGGTGCAGTCACCGCAAGTGCTGATATCGTCAACAACGCTGGCGGCACGCTCGTTGTCAATGGTGCGGCTTCAGCGGCAAACGTGACAAACGATGCAAGCGCAACGTTCAGCTCTACCCTGGCCGTCTCGAACGACATCACCAACACGGGTGCGACCTTCATTACTGGTGCCGTGACAACACAAGACGATGCAGTTCTTGAGTTGGGTGGTGGTGCCGGTGCTCAGACGGTTACAACCGGCGCTTGGACACACAACTTGTCACATGCAGCCCCTTTTGGCCAGCTGAATGTCACAAACGCTACCACAACAGCAACTATCGCAAGCCTGACTGTAACGCTTCCTTCAAATGACAACGATACCGACGAAACGGTAGACTTCGAAATTGGGAACGCAGGTACACTGACCATCACTGGCGGTATTACCGAGCAGGAGGCAGCAGACGGTGCTAACATAGACAAGCCTTGGGTAGCTCTAGCCAACTCTGGTACGACTACCCTGGGTGCCAACACCTCACTGTCCGGAACGCTCAATAACACCGGTACACTTGCTCTTGGCACAACGACGCTGACGCTGACCACATACCTTCCCGGGCCTGCCTCTTCTGGTGTCACTCTGGGTGACGTTACAGGAACAGGCTCAACAATCGTAGTCAGCCGTGACGCGGCACTTGCCGGTGGTGATACCGAGGGTAACCTCACCATTTCAGGAGACGGTACGGCGGGTGATGCCGTGACTGCTGCGCTGACGGTAGACGGCAACTTCACCAACTCCGGTGATGGTATCATCAATGGAGCCCTTACGATTGGAGGCAACTTCACCAACTCCGGTGACGGAAATATCAACGGGCCTTTCAACCACAGCATCGCCGGCGACCTCACAAACTCAGGAGCTGGTGCCCTCGGCGGTACGGTCACGGTTGGTGGTAATTACACGCAGAGCGGTACTGCTGATATCGAAGGTGACGTTACGGTGACCGGAAACATGACAGTGTCAGGTGCAGGTGCTGACGTTGTTGGGTCGTTTGACGTTGGTGGTAGTGCTACGTTCTCTGGCACAACCAACATCAACGGCGGTGTCGGCACCAACGATGTGGAAGGTGCGGTGACTATCTCGGGTACCTTGACCACCTTCGTGGCTGGTAACAACGCAAACTTTGGATCGGCCACGGTTACGTCGACAGGTACTTTGAATATTGGCCCGGGTACCGAGCTGACAATTGAGGGAAGTCTCAACACCTCAAATGGCGGTTCATTCAACGCGAACTCTGGGACGTCAACGCTGAATTTTGACATTGCAGGTGGTTCCACGGGTACATTCACCCCCGGACCGAACACAACCATTGACGATGTCAACCTCACACGCACTGGTGCAGCTGGTACAGCGACACTGAGCCTGGGACAGTCCTTCGCGGTTGCCAACACGATTACGACGGGTGCAAATACCAATGTTAATCTCGGCAATTACCTGATCAGAGCCACGGGTAATCCCGCTACGGCTACGATCGATGGATCGGTATCGACGGCAGCGGGGCAGGATGGCGCGCTCGTGTTCGAAAACACGGGGCAAACACTGGAAGGTCTCGGAGATGTCTCGAACATCCTCGTCAACGTAGGTGGTGGTAATACACTTGCTGTGGACGCCGAAGTTAATTTCAGCGGTACGCTAACGCTGTTCACCGGTGGTATCAACGTGCTTGCTGGAGGAGATATTTCACCAACAGGTACTACGGCTGAAGTTCTTCGTAACTCAGCCGACGCTACTACCACCATTGGTGGCGTTGGTACATTCAACGGAGACGGCGGCGAATATGACCTGACCATCTACAATGATGGAGCAGGAGCCATTGCCGGTACGGAGTACGCTGCTACCGGTATTAAGACACTCACCGTCAGGGGCACAGGTACGTCCTACTCGACGAATCTGGTTGCAACGGTAGCCAATGTTTCAATTGCACTTACAACAACGTTGACCAATGCGGCCAATGTCACAGTCACTGGCGAGGTTACCAACGCGGGAACTATTGCCGGTGCAGGGGCGGTCGTACTGACAGGCGCCGACAAAACGCATAGCGTTACCGGAGCAATTACGTCTGACATAACGGTCCTGAATACCGGCGTCACGATCAATGGTAATGCTACCATTGGCGCTGCCAAATCAGCATATATCACCAACCTGACAGTAGGTGACGGTGCTGCTACTGTGGCAACCGGCGGCGTGACTGTTGCTGATATTCAGCAAATTGACGGCAATGTAAGGGTTGAGTCTGACGGAAGCCTCACATTGGGTATCGTTCCGAATGATAGTGACGGTGCCACTGGTGACGGTAACGAAGGTAAGGTAGACGGTGACATTACAGTTGCCGATGATGGTTCCTTGACGCTCGCATCCGCCGCTGAGGCCGACGGTAACGTTACTGTTGGTGAGGGTTCTACCTTCGATTTCAACGGTTACGCGCTCTACATGGATAATGCGTTATCCGCATTCGTCGCCGACGCCGATGCGACCTTGGGCACCACTGGCTCGCTGACATTGTTTTCAGACGTAGACGTCAATACGAATGGTGCGGCACTGCCTGGTCTGGATGTTAACGCGGATATGACATTGATCGGCGATACAAAAGTCGTGGGAACCACTGATATCGATGGTGCCGTCGGTGGTGGCGGTGCTGTAACGCTGACGGTTTCCGGCACTGTTCACATCAATGATGATGTTGACGTGAACGTAACAGTCATCGGGACGGATGTCATGGTTCAAGGTGCTGAGACGATCTCTCAGGATCTTACCATCAATGCGACCAGCGTAAACATCACAGGCGATGCCGTTGCTGGTGCAGATCAGCTGACGGTCACGGGTCTGTTCACGCAGACAGCCGGGGACATCACGTTGGATGGTGCCAGTCTGTCTCTTTTGGGCGGCGTGGACTACACCGCAGGATCAATTACCGCTTCGGGTACTGAATTCGTCGGTATGGGCGGTGTCGTTGACCTCAATGGTGGAACCTGGAACATCACCAACGTGGTTGTTGGCGGCCCAATGACGCTTGAAGGCGCAGTTGCAGGTGATGATGATCATCTGGCTGTAGCTACAAGTCTCGTACTGCAGAACAGCATTACTCTTGGAGACGGAAACGCTGCGAACGGTACCGGTAGCATCACGCTTGGTGACGATGCAGGTACTTTCAGCCTCTCCGCTGAGGGTGGAAACATCAACGCCGATGCAGACGGTACCGTCAACTACGGTTCGGACACAACGACTGTTACCTACGATGGTACCGGCACAACGAGCGACGAGCTCTTCCCATCTTCCAGCAATCTGGTTATCTCCCAGGCTGTTGGAACAGGGGCAGGAGCTTCTGCCACAACGCAGACGCTGGACCTGGATGCTACCCTGACCGTTAACGCTGCTACGACAGTAACAGTGGCAGCGGGTGGAACGGTAAATGTCTCGGTCAACGGTGCATTGGCTGTTGGTGGCTACACGGCTGCTGACAGCGACGATTACACGCTGCGTTACGATGGCGCAAACACCACGGACAACCTGTCCTGGCCTGCTGCCAACGTGCCTACGCTTGTTTTTGAGAGCAATGTTAACCTTCATGCAAACAGAACCGCTGGTGACGCAACTACTGACGGTGGATCTGTAAATCTCGGCGGAAACGCTCTTGCAATTACAGGCGACCTAACCACAGACGATCCCAGCTCTGTCTCCGGTGGAGATGTTATCTTCAGTGGTACATCTGCACAAACGCTTACAGGTGGCCTTTTCAACGAGTTTGGTACCGTAGAGGTTGACAATGCTGCAGGCATCACGTTGGTAAGCGGTGATCTAAATGTCACCGACAATGACAACAACGATGTCTGTAACTTGGGCGGCCAAAACCCTCTGACATTGACGTCTGGCGTTATTACCACCGGTGCTAATAGCGTCATTCTCTGTCATGAGAGCACAACCGATCAAGGTTTTACTCGCACCGCCGGTGTTATCTACGGTAATGCACAGGCAACAGTTGACGGCTCGCAATTCGGTGCGAACGTAACGGATCGTGTTGAATTCCCGCTTGGCGACGCAGACGGTAACTACCGTCCTTACGCCATCACATTCAACACGCCTACGCAGTTGGCTTCGACTCCTGTTCTGGTGGCAACCTACGTGGATGCAAGCCCCGCAGGATCCAATGGTCTGCCGATCATGGCAACCAATCTGGCGGGTGATGACTTCAACGTAGGTCGTTATCCGGAATTCCACTGGCGTCTCGATTCGTCACCAACGCTGACTCCTTCCATCGACTACGATGTTGAGTTCCGCGCAGCAGGCTACGATGCTTTTGCTGAGGAGGATATCGAGAATACACGTGCCATTCGTCGCGTAGACGGATCTGAGGACAACTTCTGGATCCTGGCCTCACCGAACGCAGCCGACAATGACAACTTCGCTGCCTCAGCTACAGAGCCTGTTGCTGTCGCGCGTGATGCACAAGGTGCGGTTTCTGCTGATGGTGTTTTGTTCACCTTCGGTCTTGAGACCAACCTTTCAGCTACTGATCCAGCTGGTCTGGTATTGAATGCTGGTAACTCGGAAGTGGTAGACTTGAACGCTGTGTTTACAGGCGGTGGTGCTTCTCGTACCTACACGGTAACGGGTGGTGACGCTGCTGTCGCTACGGCAGCTGCAGACGATGTCGCGGATACTTTCACGGTAACCGGTGTTGCTGCAGGTACTACATCCTGGATGGTATCTGTTAACGATGGGTTCCAGTCTGTTGACGCAACTATCTCCGTGACGGTCAATGCTGCGCTCGCTGCAGCTGGCGGTCTCGCAGACGTTGTAGTACCCGGAGGTGCTGCTCCTGCCGACGTTGACGCTTCAGGCGACTTCTCAGGCGGAACAGGTGCCTACTCTTACGCCGTCGCAAGCTCTGACGCGGCTGTCGTCGCTGTAACTGTCAGCGCAGCCGGTGTCGTAACGCACACCTTCGGTGCTGCTGGTACGGCTACTATCACGGTGACGGCTACGGATACCGAAGGCGACTCAGTCAGCTCCTCGTTCGATGTCACTGTCAATGGTGGTATTGTTGCAGCAGGCGGTTTGGCCAACGAGACAATTGATGCCGGAGTCAGCGTAGATACCGATGTCTCCGGAGAGTTCTCCGGTGGAAACGGTGCTGCCACGTTCTCCTTCACAGCAGCTTCCGATTCTGAGGCAAACGTTACGGTGTCGGTTGACGGTTCTACCGTTACGGCAACCGGTGTCTCTGCCTACACGATGGTAGGCGGCGCTGTTACCGCTGATGCCGCTGCAGCTACCGTTACGGTTACTGCAACGGATGATCAGGGCGTTTCGGCAACTTCTTCCTACACGGTAGAGGTCAACCCGGTACTGGGTGATGTTGATGGCAGCGGTGGTCCTTCACCGGCTTCTGCTTCAGCTGCGCTCAACACGTTCCTTGGACTGGGTGATGCTCTGACGGCCAAGCAGACAACCGCTGCTGACTACAACGGAGACGCCTCCATCACTCCGTATGATGCCGCATTGATCTTCGATGCCTTCTTCAATGGCAAGGATGAGATCGTAGCCAATCCGAATGCAGATATCGCCTACGGTGAACTGCTTCGCGAGAACGCGATCATCACAATCCCTGTCCAGATTGCCGGAGATCTTAACGAGGTCGTTTCTGGTTCCTTCGTTACCACCATTGATCCTGCCATGGCAACGATCGTTGGTGTGACCTCTGAGCTGGGTGACGGCTGGATGTTCAATCATGTGGTTGCAGAAGACGGTACCATCAAGCTGGCCTTCGCCGGTAATGGTTCTATCGATGCAACGGGTACCATCGCAAACATTGCCATCGAGCTGACGAGTGCGAATGCACAGTTCAACCTCGGCGGTGAGGGAGCGACCAACAACAACGCAACGATGTCCATCGACGCTGTTGAGGTTGCTGAGCTTCCAGAAACGTTTGCACTGCATGGCAACTACCCGAACCCGTTCAACCCGACGACTTCGATCAGCTTCGATCTGCCGGCATCGGCAGACGTTGAGATCCATGTGATCGACATGATCGGCCGTCAGGTGATGACGCTGCCTGCAACAACGATTGCAGCCGGTGCCAACCGCACGGTTCAGGTTAATGCATCGCAGTTGGCATCCGGACCGTACTTCTACCGGGTGATTGCCAAGATGGAAAGCAAGACAGTTGTCGAAACTGGCCGCATGATGCTGGTCAAGTAAGTTGGCAATGGGCGGGGCGCAAGCGCCCCGCCCAATTTGCTTCCCAATCTGGCAATCTCACCCCTTGAAGAGCGAGAATCCAATGCAAATGCTTCTTAAAAAGTGGATCAAGACAGCTGCACTTACCCTGGCTGTCATGTTGGTCGTAACGGGTACGAGCTCGGCGCAGGTCACCGTCTCCATGGATGACGTTTTTGGTAATCCAGGAGAAACGGTTTCAGTCGCTGTTAACGTGTCAGGCGTTGAAGCTGGCGCTGACATTCAGTCCTTCGGTTTCTTTGTTGCGACTGATGCTGGGCTGACTTTTACCGGCCACGATACCGCGGGCACACTGTCCGAAGGCTTTTCAGTCAATTCCAACACCAACAATGGTGGTGTTGGTGGTTTTGCCCAGGGATCAGCCATTGACGCCTCTGGCACGTTGGTTAAACTGAACTTTACCCTCGGAGCTGATGGTTCTGCAGGTAACGTTACGCTTGGGTCTTTCGACTTTAACGGCGGCGACCCCGCTGTTGCCGGCGGAGATCCTTCTACATCATTCGTGGTTTCCAGCCGTATCATCAACGTCTCTCCGGTTTCCGTAGGCGAGATGGCTGACTTTGAGCTCATGATCAATCTTGAAAATGCGCTCGAAGCTGCTGATGGTGTCGTGTCTTTCAATATGGACATTGACTACGATCCAGCGTCGATGTCAATCGATAAAACAGCGGGCCAGAATGGAGTTATCGCAGGTGGTGTGACCAGCGGTGCTACCGTCAATGGCAACGATGTGGATGCGGATACCTATCGTATTGCAGGCTTTGCTAACGCAGCGCTCGTCGGCGACGGATTGTTTATCAAGATTGCAGCTACCTCAACGGGCGCTGTAGGTACCACCGATATTCGTCTGCATAACGTAGTCTTCAATGCTGGTAATCCGGTGTATGGAGCTCGTAGCAGTGAATTGACCATCGTTGCAACGAACTTTGCCCCTGTTTTCACGGCTGAACTTGCTGATACCGCTGTCCTCGAAGATGGTGGCGTTGTCACGTTCGACTACGATGCGACGGATGCTAACGGCGACGTCTTGACGTACTCGCTGAATGGTCCAGGCGCCATCGATGCTGCTACCGGAGTCTGGTCGCTTGATCCTGCTGGTAAAGCAGGCGATCACGTGATCGAGGTGTCGGTAACGGATGGTGTTAACACTGCGACGACATCGGCAACTGTCACTGTCAAGCAGGTAGACATGCTCGAGGCCAGCCTCTCTGGATACAACGAAGTACCACCGGCACAGACAGTTGCTTCCGGAATGGTTTCAATGCGCATGGTTGCCGATGACGGTCTGCTGGAGGTCACTTTCAGTTCCGCAAATCTGGCAGGCGATATGACCGGTGCGCACATCCACATGGGTGGCCTAGGTGAAAACGGCGGCGTTGGCCTGAATCTCGCCCCGGCGGGTTCGAGCTTCAATGCGACCTACGACATCACAGGTCAGTCAGATTTGGTCTCAGCCATGCGTACTGGGATGGCCTACGTAAACGTGCATTCCACGGCTTATCCAGCTGGTGAAATCAGAGGTCAGATTCTCGGTGCTGGGAACAGTGCCCCGAATGCGGCAGCAACGGTTGCACCAGCCTTGGTCAACGTGGCAGGTGATGGTTCAGCCACGGCGTTCTCTGTCGCTTGGCTACCTGTTTCGGATCCGGATGGCGACAAGGTCAACTATCTGTTGCAGTTGGCAATGGACGCCAACTTTACTCAGGTATTCGTCCTTGAGAACTTCGGCCTTTCTAATGGTCTCGCTGTGACCGTTGAGGAAGCAGCCGAGTTGTTCGATAGCCTGACTGAGGACAATCCCAACAGTGACGGCACGACAGCTGCATTCTACCACCGAGTCATTACGACAGACGGTTCATTGTGGAATGCAGGTCCTGTAGCTTCCACGTCACTGCGCCGCGGTGCGGTAACGGATACGGAAACGGGTGCAGAGCTGCCGACGGAGTTCGCTTTGAATGGCAACTACCCCAACCCGTTCAATCCAACTACTTCGATCTCGGTCGATCTGCCTGCAACGGCGGATGTGACTGTACAGGTAATGGATCTCCTTGGTCGTGAAGTAATGGCTATTCCAAGCCAGACCATGACGGCCGGAGCGAACCAGACAATCCAGATCAATGCTTCGAGCCTGTCATCGGGCATTTACCTCTACCGTGTCATTGCGCGCAGCGCAAGCGAGACGAATGTTCAGGTCAAGACGATGACGCTGCTCAAGTAGTCTGAGCGCGTAATTGCGAGATGAGCGGGCGCGGATCTTGGATCCGCGCCCGCTTTTCGTTTATACCAATCGCCACTATGTTCAAATATATCCTGACCCTGCTACTGGCGTCCTTTACGTCGGTATCTGCCAGCGCACAAGTACGACTAGCACTCGTACCATTACCCGTTGCGTCGGACACGATGCGAGTTGCTCTAGAGCTCGGTACATCAGGGGAACGTCTTCCAGAGCCGGTGACTTCATTTCAGTTTATCGTTACGCTTGATGGAGAGAGCGTGCGATTCAACGGGTTAGAATCCGAATGGACACTTTCGGGCGATCCTGGCTGGACGGCCCGGGCCAACCCCGAAAACGGCCGTACTGGAGGATTCTCATCTTCGCTTGACGCCATTGAATCGGGAGGTGTTCTGGGCATATTGGTTTTCCATCGACAGCCCGAAGCAGAGAGGGACTGTGAAGATGTGACGGTAACGCTCCGCGAATTCAAGCTGAACTCAGGTTCGCCATCACACGACCCCAAAGTGCCTTCCATTAACGTTTCCAACTGCGAGACGCAGTAAACGATGATTCTCATAGATGAGTAGATTCCTCAGCGCGGGAAACCTACTTCGCTCCTGTCGATAACAGGCATACCCCACACTATTAAACGATCGTGTTCCGAATGAAACACAGGCTACTGAATCTATTATTCGCATTACTTTTCGTCGCTCCCCTCTTGCCCGGAGCCCTACATGCCCAGATGGTCGTTTCCGTTGGAGTGGTTTCGGGTGCGGTTGGAGAAACGGTTCTGGTTCCTGTCACGCTGGTATCTGTTCCTGGTGACGGGTTCAGTTCCTTCCGGTTTGACGTCACGATCAGCAATGACAATCTGACGTTCAATGGACACCAGACCGACGGAAGCATGACCGCGTCAGGTTCAGGTTGGGCTGTTGGTTCCAACAGCAGCTCCGCTGCGTCCAACCCAGGGCGCGTGGGTGGGTACTCTTCGGCATCTGATGCGATTGCTGCGGACGGCGTCCTCGTGTTTCTTTCGTTCACTATTGAAGGCACAGATGGCGGTGCTGAGGTGCTCCTTATTGGTACCCAGTTCTCCAAAGGAGGGACAGTGGCGCACACACCAGAGACACCATCGACGCAGCTCCTCGTGTCCAATCCACCGGTGGCACAGGATGATGCGTATGCATTGGATGAGGGAGCTACCTTGATCGTTGCCAGCGGAGATGGTGTGCTGGCCAATGATACCGATGCGGACGGCGATGCGTTGACAGTCACCCTCGTGCAGGATGTAACGAATGGCGCGCTAACGC
>Ga0181573_10002663_pt1 | contig 16412 bp, 10 predicted proteins | sample 101ome_25_FD_148643 | JGI IMG/M metagenome (GOLD analysis project Ga0181573, IMG submission 148643) | Coastal salt marsh microbial communities from the Groves Creek Marsh, Skidaway Island, Georgia - 101409BT metaG (spades assembly) | ecosystem: Environmental > Aquatic > Marine > Intertidal zone... | reverse complement strand
AGTCGCGAATCACCGGCGAAGAGTTGATCGAGTGCACGCCGCCGCCCATGGTTTGCGATTTACACTCGACGACGTCCACGCCGTCGATCGTCACCGATCCGGCGTTCGTCATCTTGATGCCACCGCCGGTAAAGGCGAGACCTCTCTTGATGGTGATACCGCTGATGGTGACGTCGTCGGAACCGGTGATTTCGAATCCGCGCGACGTCTCGCCGCAATCCAAGACGGTGCTCGCGGCACCCGTCGCCGAGGCGATGGACACCGCCCCAGACGAGCCGAGCGTCGAGCCACACGACGTGGTGTGCGTACCGGGTAAGAGTAAGACGGTTCGCGTCGCCGATGTCGACGTCGCGGCGAGCGCGGACGACACCGAGTCGCACGGCGTCGCCCACGCGCCGCACGTCGACGCCGATGACGCGGACGACGACGCAGAGACAAGGAGCGCATCGCGCGCGTCGAGCATCGGCACCGTCGTCGGCGAGGACGAATCGCTCGCCATCGTCGATGTCGCCGCCTTGACGCGATACACCATCGTCGATGGATTCATCACGCCCGTGAAGACGTAAGACGTTCCCGACAAGACGTTGGTTCTCGTCGGGGACGCGCACGTCGCGAGATCACTCGCGTCGCACGCATCGATGGCGTACGCCACAACATCGCTCGACGCACTCGCGGTCCACCCGACGACGACCTCGTTCGCGCCCGTGCGAAGCGCGTACACGTTCGTCGGCGCATCCGGACCATCCGTCGAGCTCGCGTCGCCGCTCGGCGGCGACGCGCCCGAAGACGGCGACGAACCACCCTGTTGTTGATTCGCCGTCGCGCGCGCGCACAGCGCGTCGCTCGCATCCGTCGTTCGAACGATCGAACACGCGTTCGCGAAGCTCACCGCGCCCGCCGTTTGCGTCGCATCGAGCGACGTGACCACGCCGTCGCAGAAACACCCGTTCGCCTCCCACGCGCTAACGGCGTCGCAACACGCCGACCCACCGCCCGTCATGCACGGGGCCAGATCCCCGTGATTCGTCACGCAGTGCGCGCCCTCGAGCGCGCGCGATGGTAACGCGCCCACGACGGCGCAGGCGATCGCGCACGCCGCCGTTCGCGCCCATCTCGACCGCTCGCGTCGATGGGCGCGCAGCCATCGCGAGCGGTCGGGAATCGGCGCCTCACCATCGCGCGCGCGAGCGTCCGACCGCGACATCGACGCGCGCGATGGGTGCAAAATCGTGTTTCTTCGTTCGCCCTCGTCGCGCGCGCGATTCTGTCGACGCGCGCGCGGTTCTGTCGACGCACGCGCGTCGGCGGTTCCGATGTCGAACGGGGAGGCGAAGAGCCACGATCACGTGTCATCGATAAAGGGGACGAAACGGTTCGTTAATACGTACACCACAATACACGGGGAGGATTTGATACTGTAAAAAAACGCACGATACGCATTCCACATGTCCGATCACACCTACCCGACCACACGCGATGCCGAGCGTGTTACGCACGCCTCGTCGTCGTCGGTCGTCGCCATCGTCCGGCGTCGCTCGGCATGGATGACCCGTCGCGCGCGCGCGCGACGGCGTCCACGTCATCGCGCGCGTTCGTCGCGGACGCGCGCGAGGCGGACGCGCTCCTCTCGACGCGCGACGTCGAGCGCGGGGATGCGTCGGACCGTGGACAACACCATTCGCCGCGGCGACGGTGGAGCGGCGTCGCGCGCGCGGTGGACGCGCTCACGCACCCGATCGTCACCGCGGTCTTGGTCACGCTCGGCGTGTGCGGGATGATTTATCGCCAGGAGGCGCTGGCGAAGCAAGGGGACGACGGGGCGTTCGTTCGGGTGGCGCACGAGATTTGGTTGGGGAGCGAGGTGCCGGGGGTGAAGCGCATGATTTTTGAGAGGAATAGAAAAGTGCTCGAGGAGGGTGGGTGGGAGATGAAACTGTGGACGGAAGGGGACATCACGGAGAGGAACTTTCCGTGGACGCTGGCGACGTTGGAGCGAGGACGGGCGTTTCATCAACTCACGGGATCGAACGTGTACTCAATGTTGGTCGATTTGATGAAGTACGAAGTCTTGTACAGACACGGTGGGTTGTATTTAGACACGAACGTGGAGTTGTTCAAGGACGTCACGCCGTTGTTTCGTCGGACGGTTCGAGAGAATAAGGAGGTGTTCATGGTGGCGGATCCTGGAGATTCGAGGTTTTATAGCGCGGGGATTTTCGGCGCGCCGACGCCGGGGGCGCAAGTGTTTGAAAAGATGTTAAACTCGACGGAATACTTGCGCGGGATAGATTTCGGCAAGAGATGCATAGCGAACGCGATCACGGGTCCGGTGTGGTTATCGCACGTCATTCGCGCCAACGTGCTGAACGAAACCATTTTGCGATTTGATCGAGACGTGGCGTACCCGCTCGGGTGCGGGGAAAATGAATTCGACACGTGCGTCAAAGAGGTGACGCGAGAGGACGCAAAGAACGATTCGCGCGTCAAGTGGATGACGGAGAACGATGTATTGAGCGGGCAGGAATTGGGTGGGACCAAGTCGTCGTTCACCAAGTACGTCGCGCAAACGTGGAGACGCGTGACGTCGGGCGCCGACGACTGGAACCCACTCATGCTTTCTCACGCGCTCGTGCAAGAGGCGGACGGCTCGTTCTGGAACACGACGCTTCCGTGTCAGACGATCGCTCAGCAGTATCCGCGATCGTACGCCATCGATCACTTTTCGTTTCACGGCGCGAGTTGGCAGGATGGATGTACGGCGAAGGAGCGTCAAGCCATGGTGGTCGAGTGGCTGGAGGAAAACATTCCGGCGACGGAAAGCCTCGTGCATCAGTGGGCGTTGTCGTTCGTTCGCATGTTATCGCCCGCACCTGCGAGCTCACTCGTCACGCGCGTGCGACTGCACGAATCCGGCGGCGCGTACAAGAAGGCGCGCTTGCTCATCACGTCGTCGCCGCTGCGCGCCGGCGCCTCGCTTCTGGGCGAGGCGCTCGCGACGTCGTCCAACCACCCGCTCCATTCGGCGCTCTGGGAGCGCGACGGATCGGTTCGATCGGATTCGTACTTTGCAAACTTTATAAATCTCGGTGATTGGTGGTCGGTGTCCGAGATGCCGAAGGATGACGACTCGTCGTGGCGCGCTAAACTTCGCAAGTTTTTGCTCGACATTGGCGTCAAGGAGGCGACCATCGACGCCTCCTTCACCTATCCCGGTGAATTCTTGAACGAAGTGTTGAGTCGGTGCTGGGAGGCGGGCGTGGATAAAGTGTACGTGTCCCTCATCGGCGTGCACGTCGATTCCACGTCGCACGACGTCGATCGAATGGAGAAGTTGTTGAAATCCATTCTCGAAACCGTCGCGGAGACGCCGCTCGTCCTCTGTCTCGGTCGCGATAACAAGCTCGACATGTACGTGTCCACCGTTCGTGCCATGAACGGTGACGCGCCGTTGCAGCAAATTCGCGAGACGGCGGAACCGTTCGACGCCGAAAACGTCACGGTTCGCGAGCGTCGAGACGCCGTCGCCGGCGTCGGCCGAGTGCGCTTTGACGAAGGGCGCTACCAGGAATTCGTGCGCAACGACAAGCGTTGGACTCGAACGACCGCTCGCGTGGTCGAGGCGCACGACAATCACTGCGTCAATCTCAAATACGAGGACGATCTCTCCACCCCGACGGCGTTGGCGGAAACCATGCGATGGCTTCACGATCGATACGCGCTCGATTTAAATCACGAGGCGACGCAATTGCTCAAATTGGAGCGCGTCAACGCCCCCGTCACCGCCGACGACATCGTCAACGTGCGCGCGCTCAACGCACACGCAAAAGTTTTCCTCAGAACCGGCGTTGAACCGTCGACGGATGACATTGAAGACGCGTACGACGAATCGACGTGACGTGACGTCGGCGCGATAGAACGCGTAGCAGCGCACACAAAAAGTCGCGACCGAGTGAATGAATAGCGAGCGACGACTAGCGAATAGATGGACGAATGGATGTATGCGTGTATGTAAGCAGATGTTAATCTCGTCTTCGTATCACACGTACTACACGATCGCGCGCTTACAACATTTGTTGCGCGCTCTGGGACGCGAGGGCGAGGAAACCGAGCGCGTGCCCGATGGAGCCCCACGCGAGCAAATCGACGAGGGTGAAACCCGCCGGGTCGTTGGTGGAGGTGATGAAGGAAGCCTCTTGCGCGCGAGCGTCACCGGCGGCGAAGTGCGTCTCACCGTTTTGGGTCGGCAAACCGACGCGCTCGACTTGCGCGCGTTGGTACGGCAAGAAGACGAATCGGCCGAGCGCCAACGCCGTGGCGTTCGCGGCGCTGATCGCGACGTTCACGTCGTCGAACGCGCGCGCGGAGACGCGGGCACCGCGCTTCGCCGTGCGCGTTTGCTTAGCCACGCGGCTACATCACAAAAAACACACGCGTTTCGTCAGTCTCTCTCATTCTATCCATCACACGTCGCGTCGTTCCTTTTCGCGTTCCCGCGCGTCCCTCGCGCGCGCGCGCGATCCGCCCTCGCGTCTCGCGTCTCGTCCCGGCTCTCGTCCCACGTTGGTCACCACCGAACGTAGACGCGCTCACCGCGCGCGTCTCCACCACCGAGAACACATCCACGCCACCCCCTGACGCGCGCGCGATTCCGTCTCCCACGATCGACGCGCGACGATCGAACCATTCGAACCATCATCCGTCGTCCCGCGTCTCCCTCCACCGCGCGTCGATCGTCGTCATCATCCTCATCCTCATCCTCGACGCACCTCTCGAACGTGGCGACGGTACGCGTGGGAACGGACGCGCGCGCGAGCATGATTCTCGTGATTCACGCGCGATCGAGTCGAGGTGTGCGGCGCGCGTCGTCCGTCGTCGTCTCCCCGATCGCGCCCCGTCGACGCAGAAGAGACGAGATACGCCGGTGATCGATCGGGAGTCCCTCGCTTTTTGAGTCACGATCGGTGGTTTTGTACCACCACGCCTCGTGCGCCCCCTCGTCGCGGGCGTGGAGAGATACGCCGTGGTGAACATCTCGTGAAGACCATCATCGTGGTGTACATACATCCCGTGAAGACCGACCATCATCTCTCCTCTCTCCATACATACACACACACATACCGAAGATTCGATACAAGCGTCGATACTACGTACAAGAGTCCGTCGTGTGGTCGTCCAGTAAATTCGGACGCGTGGAGTGTTGTGCGCGCGACCGACCGATGGGCGTTTAACACCATTCTATCGTGCGCGGTGAGAGATTGAATCATGTCGTCGTCGTCGTCGGGTGAGCGCGAGTCGTTGTTGCGAGCGACGACGACGACGATTGGTGAGACTGGTGAGACTGGTGAGACGTATCGAACGACGACGACGACGCGTGGTGAGAGGGAGCGCGTAGGAGTCGCGATCGCGGTGGACGATGATGAAGACGATGACGACGGTGACGACGTCGACGACGTGGATGCGATCGAGCGAGGCGCGCGCGGAGTGAAGTCCTCTGCGTCGTCGTCGTCGGGTGACGGTGGTGATGGACGGCGGCGACGGAGGCGACGCGGTGGGACGCTTATGTCGAGTCGAGCGACGGCGGCGGACGACGCGCGGGAGAAAGACCGAAGACGGCGGTTCGCGGCGGGCGTGGCGGCGCTCGTCGCGTGTGCGGTGGGGGTGTTGACGTATGCGAGACGTGGGATGTCGTTCGGTGGGATGTTTGGAACGACGCCGGTGGCGCCGCCGCCGCCGCGCGCGCCGCCGAGTCCGCCGCCGTTTCCTCCGCCGCCGCCGCCGAATCCGCCGCCGCCGCACCCGCACCATCCGCCGAAACCGCCGCCGCCGCCTTTGGTGGATTGCGACGCGTCGCACGGCGATCGAGCGACGGGATTGTATCAACAATATAATCCGCAGTGTACCCTGGACGAGGGCGTGCCGGCGAACTGCGTCGGGAGCGAGGGGTGTCAATTTTGCCATCTCGAAAAGTCGCGCGCCGCCAAGGGTGGATCGACGGAGAAGTGCAGCGCGTGGGTGTGCGCCAAGTACGACGTCACCGGATGTAAAGGGATTCATCGCGATGCAAAGGCTGAGAAGAAACAGTTTGACATCGGGGATTGCTCGAACGACGTCGGAAACCGTAACGTCGGCCGACACGTGTTTCGAGACTGGGACTGCGCCAACGAGGAGGGCGTGCCGAGCGCGTGTCAAAAGCCGGGCAAGACGCCGTGTCGAATGTGCATGCTGAAGAGCGCGGACGATCCGGTGAATGGATGGCCGTATTGTCCATCCGTCGTGTGCGAGGATTTGAACATAAAGAAACACGAGTGTCCGGGGGTTGATTACGTGGCAAAGATTGGCAAGTCGTCGAAGAAGAAGCGCGGCGACGACGAGGAGGAGGACGCGAAGCGCAAGTCAAAGAAGCGTTCGAAACGTCGCGACGAGGATGAGGACGAGGACGAGGACGAGGACCAGAAGACGTCCAAGAGTTTGAAGAAGCGTACGAAACGTCGCGACGAGGATGAGGACGAGGACGAGGACCAGAAGACGTCCAAGAGTTTGAAGAAACGTACGAAACGTCGCGACGAGGATGAGGACGACGAGGCGTCGAAGAAGCGCAAATCGAAGAAGCGTTCAAAAGACGACGACGAATAGCCATCTATTTTCATAATACGTACCCGGTACGTTTTGTATCATTTCACAACTTCACTACCAACATCCTAGTAAGCGGATCGAGCGTTCGAACGAGTGAGCCACGCGAAATCGTGCGCAAAGTGTTCGGCGCTGAGTTCGTGCATCGCGTACGCCACGTTGAGCAACTCGCGAATGTCGCTCTTGTCGGCGAGTAAACTATCCCACTCGGGCGCGTGACGCTTCAACATCTCCACGTGATCCTCGTCGAACAGACGAGGATCTTCGGTGAGCTTATCGCTCTTATCTAACAGGTTGAACGAGCGAAGCGCCGCGCATAGCGCCGCGCTCTCGTCCTCGGTGATTTTCCCAAAGCTATGCTGGTAAAAGAATCCATCCTCGACGGCGCGCGGTTCGAGTCGAGACTCGATGACGCGAATGCCCGCCTTGCGGAATTCTTGAATCGATGACGCCACAAACTCCGCCGTGCGGCCGTCTCGAGGCATGTGCGAGAACACGGTGGGAGGATACGCCGCCAATTCTCTCTCGCTCTCCACCGTCGGTCCTGGCGCGATTTGAATAATCAATCCCGACAGTCGTTGTTTGAGTTTCAACTGCGGGAGTATACCGACGAACGAGCCCCCGCTCGAGGCCCCGAACGCGTACAACGGCAGATGGCTCAACGCGGTGTCGTTGAAAAACACGTCCAGCACCGCCTTGACTCTCGGCGCGTCGGTGTCTTTGCTCCAACACGTCCCGAAGGAGGAGATGGCGATGACGACGTACCCTTTACTCAACGCCGTCCGCGTGATGGTCATTTCCTGCGCCAATCCTCGACACTCGGTACACTTGGTATTATTCGCGAAGAAATCTTTCGCGCTGTGATGACATCCGTGCAGCGCCAAGAGCGCCCCTTTCGGTTTCGTCGCCTCCAACTCGCCGTTTTCATTCGTCGACGCTGGACCTTCCCAAATCGCCTCCACCTTCTCCTCTCCGATCAATCTGCGCTCCGCGTTCCACCCTCGACTGACGTACGCCACTGATTTATCACCGATCAATAAATCTCGCTCCACCGCCGGATCCTCGACGTACGTCGACTGCGAGGGCGCGCTCGCCGTCGCCGCCGCCGACGTGGCCGCATCCGTCTCCCCCGCCGCCGCGTCCCTCCCTTTCACCCGCTCCGATCGCCATCCGTGCGCGAACGCGTCCAACTGCGTGCACACCAACGCGATCACCGCGAGCGCGACCGCCGCCAGCATCGCGCTCTTCGCGCTCGTCCACGCACCGCCCGCGCGTCCCCGCGGTCGATCGTTCCGACTCGACCAATGGTCGCTCTCCCGCGACGTCGCCGCGCCCCCTCGCGTGGCGCCGAACGCGGTCGCGCGACGCGCGTGCACCATCGGGTCTCGTTCGCCCGCCATCGCGCGACCGCGTTCGGCGCGCGCGCCGCGAGTCGCCGAATGACGCGCATTGGATGGTGTTAGCCACGCGCGCCTCGACGCACTTCTCGCCATTCTCGCGCGCGTCATGCCCGACGCCGATGTCGAGGACGCGCGGATCGACGACGCGGACCACGACTCGCGTCGTCGACCGCGCGCGAGCCTCGAGACTCGCGCGCGCGCGGTGTTCGCGCGGTTCGATTGGGCGCGAGATCCCGCGCTGTTTTTGGCGGTGACGCTCGCGTGCGTCTTTTCCGTCGCTCTCGTCGTCGCCGCCGTCACCGCGGGCGGCGCGCGCGCGGGCGCGAGCGGTGGACGCGCGCATGTCCTCGGGCGCCACGGTCGCGCGTCTACGGGGACGTTCGGGAGACGACGAGAGGGATGGCGTCGAGGCGGGTCCGACGGGGACGCGACGCCGAAGACGCGAGACGCGGACGCGACGTCGAGATGGGCGGCGTTGCGCGTGCCGAGCGCGTGTTTAGCGAGCGAATTCACACCCACGGCGGTGATTCCGGGATTGGAGTTGCACGAATTGGACGGTGAGACGGCGTTTTATCTGAGTAAGGAGGCGACGGCGCCGACGCTCGAGCGCACGGAGAGCGAGGCGGAGGAGGAACGCGCGGTGGAGGAGGAATTGAAGGAGGCGAAGACGGAGATGAAGGAGGCGGAGAAGACACTGGAGAGTGAGATCGCGACGGAGGAGGAGGAGTTGAAGATTGTGGAGGGGAAGAATCCGTTGCCGAACGTGAGCGGTCGACGACGACGCTTGTTGGACGAAGACGACGAAGACGACGACGACGACGAAGACGAAGACGGCGACGACGAAAAGGAAGACGAAAAGGAACGAGAGGGGAAGAAGAGAGATCCAAACGCGCCGACGCACGTCTACACCAACAAAAACGGCAACGTCGTGCGTCGATATCGATTTCAAAACCCGTTGTTCATCGACGGTATGACGAGCGCCACGGATTGGCGACGAGAGACGACGGAGAAGCAAATGGTTTTTCACGCGGCGAACATCACGGGATACGCGGCGAGATGTCAGTTTAAGACGATGCAGTGCGCGGACATGGCGACGGATTTACTCGCGCGCGCGCTCAAGGCTGACGCGAACGCGGTGATGAATCCGAAAGTGAGCGCGGAGACGCTCAAGGCGCTGTCGAACACGCTCATCAAGTATTCGACCGATCCGCGCACCAAGTACAACGCGTCTGAACTCCCGTCGCTCGGCGGCGCGCCGCAAGCCATGGGCACGTGCGCGTGGACGACCGAGGCCGAGTACAACCCAAACACGGGTCAGCGTTACGACCAGACGGTGAGCCGATTCGCCACCGCCATCGACGCGCACGACACCGCCGTGTACTGCAACGTGCTGTCTGAGAAAAAGTATTGCAAGTTCACCAAGCTCGGGAACGGGCCGGAGACGAGCATCACGGTCGATTTCGACGAGCAAGCGTACGAGAGCGCGAGACGCGTCGGAGGACTGATTCACGACGTGCTCTCCGCCGACGCGCAACTCGGCTCCAACGTCGTCGGTTGGGGCCACCGCGGCGAACCGTCCCCAGCGTTCGTCGCCCTCCTCGTGTTGCTTCGATCCAACAGGTGCTCGCGCGTCGACGTGTACGGTCAACCGGGCGTTCCCATCAACTGGTACCACAACGCTCGAGGATACGCGCACATGGTCGCCGTCCCGGGCGCGTCGAGCGAGGATCGAGAGCTCTCCAGAGTTCTCCTTCAGGAAAAGTACTTCTATCGCACGATGATGCACCACGGGAAGATGTGCTTCTTCAAGTAGTAGCTGTAGGTAGAGACGCGTGTATTACATAAACCAGCAAAGGCGAACGCGAACGACGGGCGCGCGTCCGCGTCGATTGTGCGCGACGCGGGAAGCGTACGCGTTTCGCTCACTCGGTATCCTTCTCCCTCTTCTCGATCCCCGCCGCTTTCGCGTAGTGATCCGTCACCGCGTCCACGTCGCACCCGTACGCCGCGTAACACGCGTCCAGTTTCGCCCCCTCCAACCCGTCGCACTCTTTGAGCGCATCCTTGATGTCGTCGTAATCGCAAAATCCATCCGCCCCTCCCCCACCCGTGGTGAACTTTTCCGCCAACGCCTCGCTCGCCTTGGTCGCGCGCGACTTCTCACCGTCCGCCTCGCTCGCCGCGCGCGCGCGCGCGTCCCGCACCGACGACGATCGTCGCGTCGTCGAGAATCGCACGCCCGGCGTCGCGATCATCATCCTCGTCAGCATCATCGTCGTCGTCGTCGCGACGATTCGCACGGCGTTCGCGTCCGCGCGCGGACGAACGCTCGGTCGGTCGTGAAAAAAACCGCGTCGACGCGCGTCGTGTCGTGTGGAGTCGAGTCGAGTCGACTGCGCGCGCGCGTGTGACGCGATCGGGACGAATCGTTGCACGAATTCGCGACGTTTCTATTACTGGACGCGACTACGTCCGGCGAGGACGCTCGTCGGCGCGCGCGACGCGAGGGCGGCGCGCGTCTCGGTGACGTTGACGACGGTTCGATCGGTGTCGGTGAAGACGGCGTCGTGTTGGTCGACGAGATGGTCGGCGCAGGCGTCGAGGGATGGAAAGCCCAGGGCGGCGGCGACGAAGGCGACGGGCACCGTCGGCGCGTGGGCGCGAAGAATGGCGCGCGCGGCGTCGTGACGCACCGAGGGCGCGATGACGTCCATGAGGCGGGCGGACATGCGCGGTGCGGTGGCGTGGAGGGCGAAGAAGCGGTGGAAATTGGAGGAGGCGAGCGTCTCGCACGCGGCAAAGGCGTGGGCGACGAAGGGGTGGCGTCTGAGGGCGTCGGGGACGTCTCGAAGCTCGCGCGTGAGGGCGGCGCTTCGTTCGCTCTTGGAACCCGCACCGGCGGCGTAGATGAGTCTGTACGCGGTGAACTCGGCGATGTCTTCGATCGCGTCGGCGTCGGCGTCGGCGTCGGCGTCGGCGTCGGCGTCTCGTTCGCTCGCCGTGCGTTTCTTTGATGATTTCTTCGTCTTCGTCTTCTTCCCGGACGTCGACGTCTCGCCGCGTCTCGCGTTCGCGGCGAGCGCGTCCTCCAATAGGCTCGCGTGTAACGTCTTCAACACCGCCTGACACTGATTATACTCTGCTAAATCCCCACACTCGAGCGCGACGCGCGCGTGCGTCTGATACGTCTCGCGCACGAGCGCGCCGTCTCGCACGTGTTGCACGGTTAAATCTTGTCTGATTGACTTTAACTGATCCTTGGCGTACTCGTAATCCCGGTTCGCCTCCCACTTCCTCTTTACCATGTCCAACGCGCGCGCCAACACGCGCGGCGGCCGCACCGTCGCCATGGACGGCGCCTCGGTGAGTCGAAGATACGTCTTTTCGAGCGACTCGTTGGTTCCCACCGCCGCGGCGTCTCGCATTTTCATCTCTTGCATCGTCGGCGTGCCTCGGCCCTTGGCGTTGGCGATGTCGCTCGCGAATTGTACCGCCTCGCGCGCGAATCTCTGCGCGCGATCCATCCTCGCCGCGCGTTCGGACGACGACGGAGGCTCGCTCGAAAAGTCTCGCCCGTGCGTCGACGCCGCCGGCGTCGCCTCGAGTCGCGCGCCTCGAAACGATCGATCGTCTCGCTCCATCGTCGACGCGTCCACGCCGAACACCGGTCGCGAAGGCGGGGCGCGAGACGGCGCGATCGCGAACGGACGCATCGTCGGCGGCGCGCTCGCGTTCGCCGTCCCGTTCGCCGCCGCCGCCGCCGCGCGGGCGCACCGTTTTTGCAATTCAGCCGCCAACTCCGCCTTGACGCTCTCGTCCTCCGTCGCCAGGAGCGCCTTGGCGATTCGAGCGAGCGCGCGACGTTCCTCTTTCGGCATCGATCGAAGCGCGTCGGCGTCGATGTCGACGTCCGCGGGCGCGCGCGAGGTCGGCGGGCGGTGCTGACTGAATTGGTGGTGATGATGCATCGGGGCCGGTGGTGGCGGTGGAGGCGCGCGAAGCGCGCGAGGCGGTAGTGGCGGCGCCGGGGCGTGTCTCGGCGGCGCGCGCGCGTCCGGAGGCGGCCACGCGCGCGGGTCCATCGCGAGTCGACGTCTGTGGGCGCGGCGGCGCGGCGGCGACGAAACGCGAGAGATGGGCGCGCTATGTCTACACTCTGGCTAATCTACGTCACGAACGAATCGCGTCGCGGAGCGTCGTTCGAATCTCGTCGTACGTCTCGCGAAGACGCGCGACGTACCGGGCGTCCTCGGGACGCTCGGGACGCTCGCCCTCGGCTAACGCGCGCTCGAGGTCCCGCGCGTCGTCCACATCCTGAAGCGTCTCCATGTCCACGCGAACGATCATGCCCTCGGCTTTGCAGTTGGCGACGCACTGCGCCAACGTGTCGCTCGAACTCCACACGACGTCGGCGAAGGCGCGCGATAATTTGTCGCAATTATCCGGCGTCGCCGTCGCGGCGACGCAATAAAAGCCGCCGTCGCGAGACGGCCCGAACGTCACGCACCGCTCGTCTCTCGCGCGCTCCAACGCCATTCGAGCGTGCGCGAACGAAAATGCCGGTATGTCCGTGCCCGCCACGCACACCGGCGGCGGATCGCGCGCGCCCCGCGCGCGCGCGTTTTCGAGCTCGACTCGGAACGCGTCGACGAGCCGCGCGCCCAAATCATCAACCTGCGTCTGCGCGCGCACGTCGATGGCCGTCGACGTCGACGACGCGTCGTCATCGACGTACCATCGGCCGCCGCGCTCGAGCAACGCGCGACACGGCGCGACGTCGTCATCGGCGGCGCAGGTAAAGATGACTCGAGTCTGTTCGTCGCCAGCAGTCTCGTCGCGTTCGACGCGCGAAAGCGTCGCGCGCAGGAGCACCACGCGCACGATGGCGTCGTAAATGAACGCCGCGGCGTCGTCCGAGCCCACCGAGCGCGCGAGACGCGATTTACACTTCCCAGGCGTCGGGTGACGCCCGAAGAAGACGAGCGCCGGGGACACCATGCGCGGCGGCGACTGGGGACGCGCCGGCAACGCTCGCTCGGGAAGGCTACACAACTAGGTATCACAATTATAATTTAGATTGAATTCGACCGTCGGCGGCGGCGGCACACACGTCCGCGGCGGCGGCGAGTCCGCTGAGCACGGCGGCACGAAGGCCGCGGCGACGCGCGTCGGGCGCGTCGCCGCCGCAGTAATCGCCCACCGCGTACACCGCGACGCCCGGACGCGACGCGCGTAGAAATTTGGCGCCGTCGGTCGTCGCGGAGGACGTTGGAAACGCGGCGCCCCATCGGTGGGCGCGCGCGGAGACGATCTCGAGAGGTTGGTCGGACGACGCCGACGGCGACTCGACGGCGCGAAGCACGCGGAGCAGCGCGTCGCGCATGTCTCGTTCGACGTCGTGCATCCACGCCGCGTGTTCGGGCGTGCCCGGACGCGTCTTGAGCGATTGTTCGGTCACCTTGGACGTCGCGTACGCCTCGGTGGCGTGCGCGACCCAACAGACGTCGCGCGTCTCGCGTCCCGGTTTTGACGATTCGTTCGCCATCCATCCCAACGTGTCGTCGGCGACGATTTCAGCGCCGACGAAATCCACCGCGGGCGCGCGATTGAGCGTTACCATCAACGACAACGATGGAGTCGACGACACGCCGCGCATCGCGCTCGCGATGTCGTCGACATCGAGCGAATCGAGCACCGCGTCTCCGCGCTCGCCGCGTCTCGTCGCTACGTTTTTATCCGCCAACACCACGCACTCAAACCCACTCTCCGTGCGTTCACCCTCACCGAACGCTTCGTAGCGAACACTCACCGTTCCATTCGCGTCATCGCGCGCGAATCCCACCACTCTCGCGCTCGTGCGAACGTCCACGCCCGCGCGTTCCAACGCGCGCCGCTCGACGTCGTCGAAACTCGGCGACCACGCGAACCGCGCGTCCGATGCCTCGACGACGCGCGCGTCCCCGTCGCTCGCGCGCACGGTCGCGAACGGTCCACGCCATCGCACCATCTCTCCACACCGCGTCTTCTCCTCGATCCACGACCGCCACGCGCGCTCGTCGTCGTCGTCGTCGTCGCCGTCGCTCGCCGCCGCGAACGCCGCGCCGTGGTCCCATCGCCCGCGCGCCTCTTCGCGCGTCGACGCGCGTCCTCCGAGCGCGCGCCCCGCGTCGAACACGCACACCTCGCGCGTCGACCGTCGCGCGATCTCGCGCGCGCACGCCGCGCCGGACGCGCCACCGCCGACGACCGCCACGCGTCCTCGCGTCGTCGCGGTGTCGGACGCCGCGCGCGACGACGACGCCGACGACGCGCGCGACGACGACGAAGACGAAGACGCCATCGATCGCGCGCGCGCGCGGTGCGTCGCGCGCGCGAGCGCCCGCACGAACGGCGTCGCCGTCGGCATGCGCGCGGTCGTGTGCCGACGCATCACTCGCGCGCGCGCTCACCGCGACATGGACACCCTTCGAAAGTGGGCGGGCGGATACGCCGACGTGGGCGAGACGCACCAGGTGCGCGCGACGACGACGACGCGCGAGCGCTCGACGACGCGCGGCGACGACGCGACGAGGCTCGGCTGACGATGGAATCGAATCGTGTTGGGACGCGTGCCGGCGCATTCGACGCCTTCGCGACGCGCGGTGACGACGCGTGCGTATTCGCGTTCGCGTACGCGCGCGTTGGTGCGTGTGTCTTCGCTCGCGATCGATCGACTGACGCTCGCGCGCGCGTGTCTCGACGCAGCCTCGACGTCCCGACGGATCCTCGTCGACGCCGTCGAGCACTCTCGACTTGGAATCGCTTCGAGACGGTTTATCGTCGTCCGTGCGCGCGGCTGCGGACACCGCGGGGGCGTTTTTCGGACGCGCGCCGACGAATGATGCGCCGGCGGTGCATCAGAAACCGCCGACGCCGGAGTGGGACGCGCAGCCGGCGGCGCGGACGCGCGAACCGGAGCGAGCGTCGTACGAAGGCTCGGGCGTCGGCGGCGCGCCGATGCCCTTTGATCGCGACGACGGGGCGAAGAGTGGGAAAAATAACAAGTACGCGACGAGTTATTCGTGGGATAATCCACCGCCGCGACCGCGAGACGAGGCGAGCGAGGACGACGAGGGCGAGAAGGCGAAGGAGAAGACGGCGGAGGAACTGTTTGGGATGGATAAGGAGCCGTCGAAGAAACTGTTAAAGAAACGTGCGGCGAGGGCCAAGGAGCGCGGTGCGTTGCACGCGGCGGTGGCGTATGGGGATCTCGTGGACGCGCGCGAGCTCATAGAGAACGGTGCGGAGGTGAATCAGACGAAATCGGACGACGACGCTACGACGCCGTTGCACGCGGCGGCGGCCAAGGGAAACATTGAGATGGTGAGACTTTTGCTCAAACACGGCGCCGACGTCGAGGCGAAGGACGACGACGAGCACACCGCGTTACACATCGCCGCGTCCAAGGGTCACGCCGCCGTCGTCGCTCGTTTGATCAAGGCTGGATGCGTCGTCGACGAAAAGGCGAATCACGGCGCCACGGCGTTGCACCTCGCGGCGAGAAAAGGTCACGACGACGTCGTCGAGGCGCTCCTCGAGAGCGGCGTCGACATCCAGGTCGTCGACGGCAAGGGTGCGACTCCGCTTCACGCCGCGTGCAGCGGCGGGGACGAAGACGTCGTCGCTCTGTTACTCAGCCGAGGCGCCGACGTCGCCGCCGTCGACGGCAAGGGCAAGACGCCTCGTCAAATCGCGACGAAGAAGGGCCACGACGGGTGCACCAAGCTCATCAAACGCGCCATCAAGGACGCTGAAGCGAACGCGTTGGCCGCCGAGCAAATGGTACAGGAACGTGCGCAACGCGCCGCGCTCAAGGAAGCCGCCGAGGCGAAAGCCGCGCTCGAGGCGCACGGATTAAACGACATCGACGTCCCGCCGCCGACGGAGCAGACGGAGCAGACGGAGCAGACGGAGCAGACGGAGCCGACATCCACCCCAGTCGACGAACCGACGCCCGAATCACCGATGCGCGTCGAATCCATCGTCGTCGTGGACGACGACACCGTCGCCGACGCGCTCGCGCGCCCGACCGAACCCTCCGCGTAGACGCGTCGGCGTTGTAACAACCATCCCGCGCGCGCGCGCCTCGGAAATGACGACCGCACACCTCGCCTCGCGCGTCCCGAATCCGTCCGTCCCGACCGTCGCGCGCCATGCCGAACGAATCCTTCGACGCCGTCGCCGAGACGACGTCGACGACGGACGACCGCGCGTGTCGCATATGTTTAGAGCCCGGCGCGGAGACGGCGGCGCTGCGTCAGCTCAGGTGCAGATGTGTCGACGCCTTCGTGCACGATGCGTGCGCGCGGCGCTGGTACGGCGGCCGTGGGTCGAACGTGTGCG
>Ga0181573_10002662_pt1 | contig 16427 bp, 15 predicted proteins | sample 101ome_25_FD_148643 | JGI IMG/M metagenome (GOLD analysis project Ga0181573, IMG submission 148643) | Coastal salt marsh microbial communities from the Groves Creek Marsh, Skidaway Island, Georgia - 101409BT metaG (spades assembly) | ecosystem: Environmental > Aquatic > Marine > Intertidal zone... | reverse complement strand
CGCGGCGCTCATGGCGCCCCGCGCCCCAACCCACTGATGATGCGATTTTTGATTTCCTCCTCAGTCTCCTCCTTCTCCAACTGTCACTGAGTGGACTGCGCGTCAGTGTGTTCCCGCGTCGCGAGTGCGCGATGGAGCTACTCTCCGAGGTCGAGTCGTTGTGCGACTCGCTCTTTTGGGACAGAGCGGACGTCGGAAAACGACTCGCCTCCCTGCGCAAGCTTCAGACCGCGGTGACGTGCGAAGGTGCGCCCCGACCCGCCATGCTTCCGCCGCCGACACGAATCTGACGGTGCCCACCACCTTTTCACAGCTTGCGTAGAGGAGCTCAAGCGTCACGGCGGCGTGGACCGCTTGCGTAAGGCGCTCGTGTGGGACGATGAAGAGGCTGTGGACATCGCCGCGTCCGTCCTCGCGTCGTGCTCGGGCTACACCGCGCGCGGCCCGGGGACGCGGACGCAAACCTTCGGCGAACACTCCATCGCGGTGCACGAGACGGACTACGTGGAGGGAGGATTGGGGTGGAGGGTGTGGGCGTCGGGGGTGGTGATGTGCCGGGAGCTGCTCGCGCGACACGGCGAGATCGGACTGAAGGGCGCGGACGTGCTGGAAGTGGGCGCGGGGTGCGGCGTCGTCGGCTTCCTCGCCGCGAGGCTGGGCGCCCGGAGGGTCACGTTCACGGATTACCTCCCGGGTCTCCTCTCGAACCTGGACAAGTCCGTGGAGCTCAACGCGGAGGCGTCCGTGGGGTGCGAACTACGCGTGAGACACCTGGAGTGGCTCGCGTCCGTCCCCGGGCTGAGCGAGGAGTCGGCGAGGCCGGTGGGCGGCGACGGGAGCTGCTCGGGCGGCGACGCGATGAGCTTCGCGGCGACGGCGCGAGATCGGGCTCTCGCGATGGACGAGACCTTCGCCGTGATCCTGGGCAGCGACGTGTGCTACGAGGATCCGCTGCCGAGGGCGCTGGCGCACACGCTGTCGAAACGGTTGGCGAGACCGGGGGTGGCGTGGCTCACGCTGCCCGTGCGAGACTGGCCGGGCGAGAGCGGCGAGGCGGTGATCGAACGGCTGGTGAATTTCGCGACCAACCTGGGGATGGCCGCGACGGTCGAGAAGGCCCCGGACCTGGAGGAGGAGGAGTACGAGGGAGGGACGTTCGTCAGGCACCGGGGTGGGATGGTGCACGTGTGGCTGAGGCGCGAGTAGCACTAGCTAGAGGAAAGAATAAGTTAGTCGTCGCGTTAAATCGTTCCCCGTCAAGCGTTGTCAAGCGTTGTCACGCGTTGTCGTGAATCTGCTTGAAGTACTCCTTGTAGAGCTCCTCCCTCACGGCCTTCACCTCCTTGACGTACGTCTCGTAACCCGCGAGCCTCTTGGCGTCCTTCTTCGTCATCGTCGGCGAGAGTTTCCAAACCCTGGACTTCACAAACTGAATAATCAAAAACGTCACCGCGAGGACGCCCATCGCAATCGCGCCGCCGTGTTCCACGCCGAACCACCGCCGCCCCCCGTCAGGCAGCAAACCCTCGACCAGATCCATGAACACCGGCTGTGTCGCCAGCGCCGGGAGCGCGTGGGTCCTGAGCGCGGTCGTCACCGGCTTGGTCGCGCACGCCTCCAGCACGGCGACGTAGAACAGCGTGGCGAGCACCGTCCAACCAAACACCATCAGCGCCCACCCCTTCGCCGTGGCGCTCGCGTTATCCCTCCGTCGTCTGCCGTTGAGCTCGCGCGCGTTGGCAATCTCGGCTACGATCGCGTCGCAGTCGTCCCGCATCGTCGTCAGGTTCTTCTGCACGGTCAGGCGGATGGCCTTGTCGATGTCGTCGCACACCTCCTCGAGGGCGTTGGGAATCGGGACGGCGAGATCGTCACGCGGGAGGTATATCGTGGGTAGCTTGAAGGCGTGAGAGTTTTTGATGCGACCCGCCAGGTTCTGGGTGATTTGGATCAGAACCCTCTGCCTGTCGTGCTCCTTCTCCACCTGGTCGGCCTTGCTCATGTAGTACGCCAGCTTCTCGGCGTGGTGCTCGTTGAGCCTTTCGATTGTACGCATGGTCCTTTTGCACAGCGCTTGGCCGATCGGGTCGAAGAAGCAGAGGATCAAGTCGACGTGGTCCGCGAGGAAGACGATGGATTCGGTGACGTCGAAAGGGTACTCCATCTCGCCGTCCACCAGTCCCGGGGAGTCGACGAGGTCGACGCACGAGAAGTTCCTGTCCTTGGAGGTGGAAATCTCGGTGAAGACGTTCTCGGAGATGCCTTTGAACTTGGACAACCCGTTGATGTGGTCGTAGAAGGCGAAGGTGGCGTCTCCCTTGAGGGTATCGCGTTTGCGTCCAGAGGTGACGAACGTGAACCCGCGGGTCTCGATGGCCACCCCCGTGGTCTGCACGCTCTCCCCGATGTACCAGTTGATGAAGCTCGACTTTCCGGCGCTATGATTTCCGATGAGCATCACGTTCACCTTCTTGCGGGGCTTGTAAATATTGAGCCCAAGCAAGGGGTCCGCCGCGATGGAGAGGAGGCCGACGGAGCCATCGGACCCGGGGTTCAGACCCTTCTCGTAGAGCTCATGGATTCGCTTCAGGATGCGCTCCTGCGATGTTCGCGGTGGGGGTGGGCGGCGTGGAGTCAGTCGACGGGGCTGCCAGATCTCGCTCGCTCGATCGGGCCGCGGCTGGGAAAAGGGACGTGGTGGCGGACGAGCCGAAGCGTCGGCGACGTGGAGGCATACGGCGGGATGATGCGCACCGTCGAGGACATCCCGAGCGTGTCGGTTGTGTTCTTGGCCTCGCGCTTCTTGTCTTTGCCCATGGTGGACGCTCTGATGAGGAGGTGCTCGCTGCTCGTCTCGAAGTGCCGATCTGATGAGCGGTCCGTTTGGTTTTCCCACGCGACGATCCCGACCAGGAAAATACAAGAGGACCACAGAAGCCATGCACGCGCGAACACGCAGCATCGATGACGGGGACGAGGACGGGAAGGCCAAGGCGCTGGGCCTTCCCGGAGTGGCGTTGGCTGTGGCACACAAGATCCTGACCGCCGTCAAGGGACTCTGGATCCGGTCCTCACCCTGGCTCATGCTGGTGCGCCACCGCGTCCGATAAATCTTCGAAAATGTCCTCTAACGGTTCTCGCTCCCCGCCCGCAGGTTGACATCCGTAAGCTGAGCTGCCCCGAGTCCGTCGGCGACGCCCTGCACCGCTTCAGACGCAACACCAACGACTTCGGATACAACTACACCCTCGTCCTGCTCTTCGTCGCAGTCGCGTGCGTGGTCACGAAGCCCTTCTCCCTGATGGTCATCGCCGCGCTGGCCATGCTGTGGGTCTGGGTCTTCTACGTGCGCGCCTCGGAGTTCCACTACAACGGCCAGACGTACTCGCTCAGGGCGCAGGCCGTCGCCATGGTGATGTTCTCCGCTTTCGTGCTCATGATCGCCACGAACGTGTCGCAGGTCCTCATGGGAGGACTCACCGGCGGCTTCCTGCTCTGCGTCGGGCACTCGGTGGTGAGGGCGCCGGAGCCGCCGCCGGAGGGCGACGCCGAGGCGCAGGGCATCGTCGGAGGGTTCACCGAGGCCGTGAGCGGCGCGGCGAAGAGTGGTTACTCGCAACTGAGCGGCGCGCTGGGCCAGATGGGGGACATGGTGCCCAACTCAGTTCGCCAGCAGTTCGACAAGGTCGGCATCAACTTCTGATGAGAGTTTTGTTAGCGCGTTTGAAACAAGGATTGAAAGCCATTCCGGATTCGATATGGGTCAGTGACAGTTTATTGACCGATATCTGCTTTGAATCTTGAAACCGGATTCAAAATCTTCACATTTTTCGCGGGAAACAGAATCGAACCGGGTGTTGGCGTGTGCCAGAAGCACTTTTGACACGCGCCCGCGCACACGCAAGGACCAGCGGCGCGAGGCGCGAAAAACACGCGTGGGAAGATGCAGGCGGCGGTTACGCGAGCCTTCCCCACATTATCGCTACCCGCGGTCGCGGAGAGACCCGCGAGGACGCGCCGCGCCAAGCCTCCGCACGGGAGTTTAATGGTAACGGCAAGTGCTGGACCGGGATTCGAGAGCGGCCCTGTGAAACTGGGGCGCGTCGTCTGCCGCCGCGCGGCGCCGCTCGCGGACGGATACGAACGTGCGTTATACGCATGGCGCCATGGACTGGTGGACGAGGCCCAAAACGCCTTCGGTGCGCGCCCGAACCCCGCGCGTCCCTTCGTTCCTGAGCTCACATGAAAATATCTCGCTAACCGACGCGGGCTGACCTCGCCCACCTCCCGACCCGCAGAGGCACACCTCGCGAGCGCGCCCCACGACGTCAAGGCGTGGATAAGTTACGCGCAGATGGTCAAGCGGCCGAGGGGAGGCGAGGAGGTCGTGTCGAGGCTCCAGCCCGGCATGGTCGCCTCGACCGACGTCTCTGTGAGCAGGGAGAGCGTCTTCCGCGCGAGGAGGGTGCTGCATCGGGCCATCGCCGCGCTCGGTGACAACTCCGCCAAGGCCAACGTCCTTCAGACCCTCGGACTGCTGGAGCTGACGCACGGCAACGAAACCTACGGCAGCGCGCTCCTCGAGTTTTGCGTGGGTCAGAGCGGAGGCGCGCTCGCTCCCGTGCTGAGGTGGCACAGGGTCAGAGCCGCGCGACAGTCGGTGGTCGCGGCGAGTGGAGGAGGAGGAGGGGGCGTCGGAAGGTTGAGGCGCGCGAGAGAGAACGTCCAGACGCGGGTCCTCCTCCCCGGGGCGTTCATGAGGGAGGATACGCCCGAGGCTTGAGGTTGCGCGAGGCGGCGAGGTTGCTCTCGGTGTACTTTTACTCCACCGGCACGTTGAATTGATTCGAAACGCTACTGTAATAACCAGCCAATCGCTAATAACCAGCCAATCGCTAATAACCAGTCATCGCGTCGCGAGCGTCGTCGATCGCGTGCGCTACTTCGCGGCGCCGAACCTGTCCCTGTCGTGGGGCTCGTCCAGGTTCAAGTCCGGTCCGATTGGCACGATGGCGTTGGCGTTCAGCACCGGGTGCGACGAGAAGTAGTGCGTCTTGATGTGCCACATGTTGACGCTGTGCCTCATCCCCGGGGTCTGGTAGACGTCCTTGACGTAGTTCCACAGGTTTGGATACTGATGGATGAACTTTCTGTTCGTCTTGAAGTACACCACGTACACCTCGTCGAACCTCACGAGCGTCGGGAAGAGCCGGACGTCCGCCTCGGTCAGGACGTCGCCGGCCATGTACCTTTGCTTACCCAAGATATCTTCGCACCTGTCCAGACAGCTGAACAGTTGGGTCACCGCGGCGTCGTACGCCCCCTGCGACGTCGCGAATCCGCACTTGTACACGCCGTTGTTGATGCCGTGGTACACCCACTCGTTGACCTCGTCGATGGCGGGCCTGAGCGCCTCGGGGTACAGGTCCAGCTCCTTGTTCGCGGCGATTGCGTTGAACTGCGAGTTGAGGTCGCGGATGATCTCGCTGCTCTCGTTGCTCACGATCGTGTTCGTCTTCTTGTCCCACAGGATGGGCACCGTGAACCGCGTGCCCACCGCCGCGCCGCCCATGGCTCGGTCGTACACGTCGCGGACAAACGCGCTGCCGAAGAGATGGTCCCGGGTGCAATCGTGCGACGGACCGCCGGGGAACGAACCCGCGCCCGAGGGCCCGGAGACGAACGCGCCGTCCTCGCCCACGAAGCACCATCCGGCGTGCTTATCGTCCGGGTCGTCGGGCCTCGTGCGCTGCCACGTGGGGTGCACGGACGAGACCGTGACGTGCTCGATGAGTCCCTTGAGGTGGAGCAGGGAGAGCGTGCGGCTCGCCCACGGGCACGCGTAGGAGACGTAGAGGTGGTACCGCCCGCTCTCGGGGGTGTATGGACCGTCGGGAGTGATCCTGTTGCGGAAGATGGCATCCTTACGGACGAAAGCGCCGTCCTTGGAGACGTCCGCGACGGCGGTCTCGCCGGGAGTCATGGCTTCGTCCGCCTTCGACATCGCGCGATGGTGAACGATGATGGAGCGGTCGGTACGCGGGCGATGCGGGCGAGGGCGACGAGCGAGTGAGGGTGCCGATGAGGATGCGAGCGCGATTCGATGACGGAGGCTCGAGAGCATGCGTCGTCGACGGGCGGTTGTGCGTCGCTTCCTTTCTTTGCGCCACGTTTTAACTCTTCCTTCGGTGTCCGAAAAACCGTCACGCGACCCGATGACGCGATTTCTGACCGAGCGAATTTTGACCGCGAGTTTGGTTTCAAAAAAGATACATTTCATCGGCTACGAGGGTTTTCCCCTTCTAACTGTCCCTTTCAGATCTGTCGCTCTAGGAGAACATCCCCGACGGCGAGCTCGCTGGCTTGCTGTGCTTCAGCCTCGTGATAATCTGGCGCATCCGCCCGAGGTCCGCGGAGGTCTTGCCCTCGCCCGAGATGAGCGCGTTAACGCCCTCCCAGCCCTGGCCCTTGTAATCGGTCTGGGCCTGCACCTCGCGCTCGCGGTTAGCCTTGTGCGCCGCCGTGAGCTGCTTCTCCCTCTGCGAGTACATCAGATCCCTCTCCGCCTGAGCCTCCTCCCGGATCGACTGCAGCTCGCGCTTCTCCGCGGCGGACTTGTCCGCGATCGCCGCGGCAGCCTCCGCCTTCCACGCCGCGGTGTTTTCACTCACCGCGAAGGTCTCCGCCGCGAGGGGCGCCGCGGCGGGAGGCGGCGCCTGGAAGAAGTCATCCTCGGCAGCCTGGGGCTCGGGCGCGGGCGCGGCGGCGAACAGATCCGGATCGGACGGGAGCGACTGGGGGGCGCTGTGGGGAGCCTCGGCGAAGAATTCGTCCATGGCGCTGCCCTGGCTCGCGCTCGGGGGCATGGGAGCGGGCGCGGCCTCCTCGAAACTCTCGGGTGTCGCTGCCTCCACGGGCGCAGGCGCGGCCGCGAAGAAGTCCTCCTCCGCGGGCGCGGGGGGCGGCGCGGCGGGCGCCTCGACAAACTCGTCCATGCCGGTGCTCCTTCAAAATGACTGAACCCTCGCGCCTCCCCCGCGTTCCTCGCTAAAAAATGTGCCAATGTTCGTCGAACGGAATCGCGGGCCGGGGCAAATAGGTTATCACTGGTAGGGTATCGACAATCGGGGCGAAAACGAGGGTTTATTCCTGGTTCGCGAGAAAAACCGCGAAAAAAGCGTGAGTCAGCCCTGTCATCACGCGAGAAAGACAATAATCCCGCCGGGGAGAAGGTTGGCGAGCGCCGCGCATTGTGACGGCCGCGACGCCGAGTGGAGCCTTTCCCCACGCGATGTCCGCGCCAATCGCGAGGATCGCGGGTTGTGCCGCGTTCGCCCGCCCGTTCGCGGCGGGCGGCGCGCGCAAACCCTCGCAATCCGCTCGCGCACCCCGAAGCGGCGCCTCCGCCCATCCGACTCACGGGCGGAATGACAGAAAAGCAACGAACGCGACGATTACGTCGCGTTCGCGCGTCATCGCCGCGGGTTTGATGGGCCCGCGCATCGCCGCCGTCGGGGAGTTCGACGAGGAGGGCGGCGAGGAGTACGAGCGCGTCTGCGCGCGACGTAACGAGCTCCGCGCCAGTACAATCGCCGAGCTCAAACCGATGTGCAAGATCAAGGGGGTCAAGACCTCCGGCAGCAAGAGCGACCTCATCGATCGCCTCCTGCGCTCGGAGCTCGGCACCGAGATGTTCATCCTGTACAACGGCGGCAAGAGGCCCGACGAGGGACCCGAGGACGACGCCAAGCCCCAGGTCCCGCCCACCCCCGCGGCGCAATCCGCCCCGACCGCCGTCGACGATCCCGAGGCGGCAGCCAGGGCTCAGGCCCAGGCCGAGGCTTCCGCCGCCGAGGCTGAATACGAAGCGTTCGCCGCGCAGAACGCGTCGCTGATCGATGACATCAACGACCCGAGCGCTGCGGCGGACCAGGCCGCCAAGCGCGAGGCTTTCTTCGCGCAGAAGCGCGAGGAACGCGCCCGCGCGGTTGCCGCGGAGAAGGCTGAGCAACTTCGCAGGCTCGCCGCCGAGCAAGCGGCGCTGGTGGAGGCCCAAGAGAAGGCTGCGCAGGAGGCCGTCGCCGCGGGGATGGACCCCGCCGCCGCGATCGCTGGCGTGGGAGCGGCCGCGGTCCCCGTCGCTCCCCCCGCCGCTTTCGAGGACTCCGAAGCCGCCGCCGCCGCCGAACGACTCGCCGCCGCGCAGAAAAACCTCGAGGACAAGAAACAAAAAGCTGCGGAGGTGGCCGCCGCCGCCGAGGAGGAACGCCAGCTCGAGCTGCAGCTCGAGGCTGCACGCGCCAAAGCCGCCGCCGCCGCCGCGGAGCAGGCCGAGGCCGAGGCTGCCGCGCAGGCCGAGGCTGACGCGGCGGCGGCGGCGTACGCGGCGGCGGCGGCGAAACTCGCCGCCGCGGCTGACGCGTACGAAGTCGCCGAGAAAAACGAGCGACTCGCCGCCGCGGCCGCCTCCGCAGCGCCCCTCGACCAAGCCGGGTTCGCCGTGCCCGACGAGGCGCCCGGGCGCGAGACCCCGACCCCGACCCCGCCTCAGACCCCGACCCCGCCTCCGCCCCCGCCCGGAATGGAACCCGCGACGGTCGAACCCGTCGCCGCGTCGGCGCCGGCAGCTTCCCCGCAACCGGGAATCGCGCCCGAGAACGTTCCCAAGTGGACGCCCACCCCGCCGCCGCAGAAAGAGGCCGCTCCCGAGGACCCGAACGCGGCGATCGCCCGCGCCAAGATCGAGGAGAGGCTCGCGCAGGACACCAGCGGGGGTATCCGCGATTCCATCCTCGCGCAGGCCAGAAAGACGGTGGCCGGGGGGCCGGTGAAGATTGGCGAGGAGGGGAAGGCGCCGCCGCCCCCGGGACCCGCCATCGGAAAGTTCGAGCTCAGCGCCGACGATCTCATCGCCCAGGCCTCCGCCGCGGAGGAGGCCGAAGCTGCCGCCTACGCCGAGACCCCCGAGGCGCAGGCTGCCCTCGCGGAGCACCCGGACACGATGGCGAGGAGCCGCATGGGCGCCAACGTCACCTCCATCGGCACCCACTTTGGCGTCTGGGCTCCGCACGCCGAGATGATGACTTTGTGCATATACGGCGGTAAGCCCGATCCGCTGCGACCGTTCGACCGCGACGCGCCCCTCCCCGAGCCCACGCGGTACGAGATGAACCGCGGCGACGACGGGTGCTGGCGGCTCGAGGTTCAGCAGGTTGGACACGGGTGGAGGTACGCCTTCGAGGTGACCATGCCGGGCGGGCACGCGTTCACCCGCCGCGACCCGTGGGCGAGAGAAGCCGAGTTCGACACCGACGTCTGCTACATCTGGGACCCTCGGAAGTTCAACTGGCTGCCGTTCCAGCGCAGGCCCAAGGAGGAGCTCGTCATCTACCAGCTCCACGTCGGCACCTTCACCGGGCGTAACGACCCCCAGCTGGGAACCGATCCCGGAACTTTCGTCGCGTTGGTTCGCAAGCTCGATCACATCGCCGAAATGGGTTTCACCGCCATCCAGCTCCTGCCCGTCACCGAGTTTGGCGGCGCGTGGGGGTACAACCCGCGCATGATGCACAACGTCCACGGACCGTACGGGTCGCCCGACGATTTCGCCGATTTCGTCAACGCGGCGCACAAGCGGGGCATCGCCGTCTTCGTGGACTGCGCCCTCCACCACGGCGCCGCCAACGGTAACTCCTTGTGGGAGTACGACGGTTGGGGTCCCAACGAAAACGGCGGGATCTACTTCGAGCGCTCGGGCGACACGGGTTGGGGCCAGGGGTTCGCGTTCTGGAAGCAGGAGGTTAAGGATTACCTCGCCGGCGTCGTGGACACGTGGCTGGGCGAGTACAACTGCGACGGCATACGAATCGACTCGGCGCACTCCATGTCCCCGGACCTGTGCAAGGAGGTGACGAGGCGCGCGAGGGAGGACTACCCCGACAGGTTCGTCGTCGCCGAGCACAACCCCGAGGGCGCGTTCGTGGTTCACGATCTCGGCGCGGATTCGGTGTGGCTTCTGAGCGGGTGCGACGACGCGGCGGCGATGACGTGGCAGTACAACGGCAACTTCGACCAGCTCGAGTACATGGTGCGGCTCAAGGGTGGGTACGGCGGCAACGCGCAGTGCGTCAAGTACCTGCTGGGCTCCCACGACCAGTGCGGGAAGCGACCGGGTCACAGCCACGACCTCGGGCACTGGGTGGGCAGGTTCGGCGGCCGGATGGAGTGGCGCGCGAGGGCCACGGCGCGGCTGTGGTGGGGCGTGATGTGCGCCGGCCAGGGCCTGCCCATGATGTTCATGGGCACCGAGACGCACCAGGACGGTCACTGGCACGTCGACGAGGACGCAAAGTTCGACTGGGGTTTGCTCAACATGATCGCCGAGAAGGGCGTGGACAACGGGGCCTTGTACGCCAAGCAGGGCATGGCCCACGTCAAGGCTGCCAACGAGGTCCGGGTCAAACACAAGGCGCTCACCATGGGCGACTACAAGCGAACGCACCGCGACGATAACAACGGCATCTTGGCCTGCGAGAGGTACTACCAGAACGACGAGACCGGGGAAAAGGAGCGGCTCATCGTCGTCGTCAACGCCGGCGACGGGCAGTGGGACGAGCAGGGCATGTACGGCGTCGCCATCGGAGGACAGTGGGAGAACTGCGCCGGGTTCGAGGAGGTGTACAACTCTCAGAGCGCCGAGTTTGGCGGATGGGAAAACAGCGGCAACAAGCAGAGGGGCGTCATCCAGCAGGATAACGACCAGCTCATGATCTGCATCCCCAAGCTGAGCGTCCAGATCTTCAAGATGCTCTGGGGGGCCCCGCCGGCCGCCGTCGACCCGGACGTTGAGCACGCGAAACTGGCGGCTGCGGCGGCGCAGTCGATCTCGGCACTGCAGTAACTAAAGTTCAAAATTTTCAATAAGATTCCTCACGTCACCTTCACACTTTCCACGGCGCGATGGCGGACGGTAAGGACGATGTGGACCAGTGGAAGGAGCTGAACGAAGCGCGTAAGGCTTCGATTCAGCGTAAGCTCATGGTCCCGCTGATATACGCTCCGATGCTACCGCTCATTCGGATCGGGTTCAATCACAACCCGAATTTGAGAAACAGGCTATACGGGGCATCGCTGGTTGCCGCGCTCGCCCATGCTGGGTACATCATGGCGAGCGACAGCAGCGTGCTGTGAGCGATTAGGTCGTGTGTATTAGATCGATGTGGCCGACGCCGATACAGGTGCACTTAGGACGTAGGATTTCATAGCAAGCACAGAAGGAAGCGTAACAACCGTCTCGTCACGAAGAAATCTCGTTGAACCCTTGTCGATCGTCGTCACACTTCAGCGGGCGCACCGTCGTTGACCTGAACGTTTACCTGCGCCATGGGGGATAAGCTCGCGCCCACGACACGACACGCGTATACGCACGAGGGCAGGGTCGTGTACGAGTGGGATCAGACCCTCGACGAGTGCAACTTCTACGTGCGCACGCCGCCCGGGGTCAAGGCGAAGATCCTCGACGTGGAGGTGACGAGCACGTCCGTCAAGTTCGGCATCAAGGGCAACCCGCCGTACCTGCACCACGAGCTTACGGAGGCGGTCAAAGCGGCCGACAGCTTCTGGACCCTGGAGGACGGCGAGCTGCACATACAGATGACCAAGCTCCACAAGGGAAGGCCGTGGGTCAGCCTGTTCAAGGGGCACGGGATGTTGGATCCCGCGGCGGAGGAGGCGGAGAAGGCGCGGCTGATGAAGGAGAGGTTCGCGGAGGAGCACCCGGGGTTCGACTTCTCGGGCGCGGAGTTCAACGGCGCCGCGCCCGACCCGAGCAAGTTCATGGGAGGCATCGGACACAACTAGCTAGTAGCGTTGGACGTCGTTATAAGATGAGTAGTTTAGGGACGGCCAAACTCTCGCGACCCGTCGCCAGTCCAAACGTCGCCCCCACCGTATCGTCAGTTCCGCCTGGTGCCCGTGAACGTGCCCACCACGATGTACTCCGCCATTATCCCGCTGTAGTCCGCGCCGAGGAACGACGCCTTGACGTCCCTCTTGATCGTCGCCACGCCCGACGTCAACCGAACCGACTTTTCACCTCCTCCGTCGCCAGCCGTGTCGCCGCCGCCGCTTTGACCGCCGTCGATCTTGGCGTTGAAGTAGACGTCCCCCGCGGGGAGCACCGTGCGGCCCGACGCCACCACGGGCTCGTTCAGTCGCAGGGTGAACTTGAAGTACCCGGGCTCGTCCGCGAGCCAGAAGAACCCGGGGGTGGCGTCGGCGCCCGACGGATCGCTCAGACCGTCGTCGACGAAGTACCTGCTGCCCCGCACCCCCGCGCCGCCCCTGCTCGGGTACACCCCCGCGTCCCTCTCCGCGAACTCGCACTCCATCCCGAGGGAGACGCGCTCCACGCGCGCGGCAGCCTTCGCCGAGAGCGGCGTCGTGGGTTCCCTCAGGAACACGCTGAGGTCGATCGACCACGACGCGACGGAGTCGTCGTCGCGCGAGCGCTGCACCACGCGCGTCACCAAAGCCTCCTCCTCGTCCTCCATCATCTCGTCCATCCGAGCCTTGAAGAACCCCAGCGCCTTCTTCACACCCCCGGCCAGAAGCCCGCCGGGCACTTCCCGGTTGTCGTCGCGCGTCGCTTTGGTGTGCCAACCGCGGGACGCGCGCGAGCCGCGCGCGAGCGAGCCCCTGAGCGCTCGACGATGCGCGGCGACGGGACGAGACCGCGCGGTGTGCGCGGTTTGGATCATGTCCACGGAGCCGGACCCGCTCGGAGGGACGCGCCGAGGACCTGCGATGCGCGTCCGCGTGTGTCCTCTAGGCACCCTTCGTCTCGAAAGCCAAGGGGAAACCGCGTGGGGACCCGATCGATCACAAGAAATGCGCGCGACGCTCGTCCCGCTGCTCGCCCGCGCCGCGCCCGCGGTTCGACCCTTGATCGCCGCCCGGTCCCCGTCCCGCTCGGTCGCCATGTCCGCCAATGGCAAAGGTAAGAAGGGCGGGGACGCGAAGGACGCGAAGGACGGGTACGGCGGCGAGGCGTCCGTCGGCAAGGCGACCGGCGGCCAGACATCCGCAGACGCGCTGACCGCCGCGGCGCTGAAGGAAGCCGGGATCAGCGTCATCCTCGGGTCCAAGTCGTTCACGCGCCAGGCGATCCTCAAGGAGATGGGTATCCCGTACGAGGTCGCCGTCGCCGACATCGACGAGAAGGCCATCGGAGACAGGACCGACTCCCCCAAGGACCTCGTCATGGCCATCGCCGTCGCCAAGGCTGACGCCATCGTGAGGAAGATGGGCGCGGAGCTCGGTCCCGACATGGACGGTCAGTGGCCCATCGCCGAGGACGCCATGCTCGTGACGTGCGACCAGGTGGTGGTGCACGACGGCGTGGTGCGGGAGAAGCCCGAGTCGAAGGACGAGGCCAGGGAGTTCATCCGCGGGTACGGAGTGTCAGCGCCGTCAACCGTCGGCGCCATCGTGGTGACCGACCTCGAGACCGGCGGGAGGTGCGTGGCCTTGGACCGCAGCACCGTGACGTTCGCGCCGATCCCGGAGGAGACCGTGGAGTTCCTCGTGCAGGAGGGCGAGTGCATGAACTGCGCGGGCGGGCTGATGGTGGAGCACCCCAAGATGGCTCCGCTGGTGACGGAATTGGACGGCGCGATGGACTCCATCATGGGCCTCGGAAAGAGGGTCGTGGGTGGTTTGCTGATGGAGGCGCTGCTCGATCGCAAGCTCAAGGGTCTGTCCGGCGGCATCAAGAAGGAATTCATACCCGAGGATCAGCGGGTAGAGAAGAGTTAACGTTAGTAGTGTACTTGTACGCGGGAGCTGTGGCTAATCTCTGCAGCACTACTAAACCTAAATCACCAGAGTCAGCTCTTGAGATAGCTCTTGGCGAATCGCGAGTCCCTGTCCGCGATGGACGGGCGCCCGGCCTTCACCCACCGCTGCTTCAGCTCGTCCAGCGAGGTGTCGTTTGTGTGTTGGTGCAGACAATCGTTCATCGCCGCTGCGGTATCCCGGCACGCCCACGCGATGCTGATCGTCCTCCCTTTGACGCACTCGTAGTAGTCCTTCTGCGTCTCCCTGCACCGCACCAGCGCGCGCTCCTTCATGAGAGTGATCAGACCCTCCTCCTCCTTTCGCAGCACCTCGGGGTCGACCTCCGCGGCTGGTGTTCTAAACCTCCAGCCCGACATCCCTAACGCTCTCCCGCAAGCGGCGCGCGCCGCTCCGACTGCCGCGCTGACGTGACTCACTGCACTGACGAAAAGATTTTGAACCAATCATCAGGCGTCCTTTTTCTGCAGACGACGCAGAGATAACAACGCCCGTGAGCGCCATGTCCGCCCCGACGCGCGCGGACGCGTTGGGTTCTCGCAAGGAAGGCAGCATGGACAGCCTCGACGACTGGGAGGAGCTAAATCCTCCGTCTGCGCCCGATTCCGACGACGAGCGCGAGCCCCTCGCGTTTCAACATGCTGGTCACAAAAGCAGCGGAATGTGTGTCGAGCCACGACGCGCGTCCTCCCCGGCCGCGCCCGAGACCCCGACCCGGTTTTCCGCCGGTTCTTTCGCCCGCGTCGACTCAAGCTCCAACTCCAACGTCGCGGACGATTTCGAAGACCTCGACGCGGGCGTCATCTCCAGGTTTCCGCCCAGGCACTCCGCCTCGTACAAGCAACGACCGGGTCCGGGCATGGGCAACGACCACGACCAGCCCTCCGGGGTCGACCAGTGGCTCATGCTCGCCGAGGAATCCCTCACGGCGGGCGCCTCCCGAGCAGCATCCGACCTCGTCGCCCTGCTCGCCGCGGTCAAGCGCGGCTCGACCGCGAAGGCGCGCCTCCCAGGCGAAGACGACCGGAGACTGGCCGGCGAGAATCTCGCGGATAACGACGCGCCGGGTGGGATTTTTTCGCGGGAACTTTCAGCGGGGGTGGAAAACCGCGACGACTGGCGAGCGCTCGTCAGGTCCTTGGGCCCCGCGAGGTTCTTCCTCCCGGCCGCCGTCGCCGCCGTCGCCGTGATCGTCATCCTCGCGTGCGCCGCCTTTGGGGCAGCGACGGGGACGCGCGGAACCGCGGGTCGCTCCGCGTCGATCGCCGCCCCAACACAGCTGTGCGTCGTCGATACCACGTCCGGCGCGACGCAGCTGGCGCGCCGGCTCCAACCCGACTGCCCCGCGCGTCTCGACGGCCCCGGGGACGACCCCGAACGTGAGCTCCCGACGACGTCCATGCCCGAGCTACCCGCGCGCGACGACGACGACGACGCACAGCTGTGCCGGGACGCAAAATGCGCCGTATCGCTCCTCGGCTCGCAAGCCGAGAACGACCGCCTGCGCACAGCTGTGTCGTCAGCGCTCGGCACCGTCGCCGAGCTCGAGGCGCGGCTGGCGGAGGCGATCGCGTTCGGCGAGCGGCTGAGGCGCGAGCTCGACGAGCAGACGAGTGAAAAGTCGGTGTGGAAGCGCAGCAGCGAACGGTGGTACGACGCCTACCAGCGCGAACGGGAGGAGCGAGCGGCTGAGACGGCGGCGAAGTCGTCGTGGACTTTGAACCAGCTGCGAGGCACGACCGCGTTGGCTCGACGCGCGCTGGGACACGTCGCGCGATTCGAACGCGACGCGTAGACGCCGTGCGTGGATGTCGCACGCGCCGCACGATCGATGTTGTACATAGAGAGCCTCCGGGTCCCGAGCGCGCCGTTGTAAAACAGCCGGAGAGACGCCGGATACCACCCGCCAAGAACCGCCCTCGCGAGCCACCGTGGCAAAAGTGGTGAACGCGAGTTCTCAAAGATCTCCTTTCGCGCCGTTTTCAAGCTGGTGAATATCGGGTTGGTCGACCGCTGCGCGGCGGCCACAATCGAGACGCGCGATCGACCACGATCGATCCCGCGCCCGCATCTTCGTCGCATCGCGTCGTTTGTTCACGAGCGCGACGTGCCGACGGTTTCGACGTCGCGACGATACGTCCCGGCGCGGTCTTCGGAGTTGATCCCGCGGGAAAGAGTCGGGTCCTCTCGTACTAGAAAAAAAACCGCGGCATCCCGGCGAACGCGGTGGCCATGTCGCGCGCGGGACTCATCTTCATGGGCACCGGTTTGACGCTTTGGGAGCTTCGCAACCATTGCGTCGCCGATAACGAGGCTCTCGACCTCGAGATGGAGGAGCCTCCCAAGCCTCCCAAAAGGTGCTGCTCCAACTCTTGTCTCTTCACACTGGCGAAGGAGGTTCCTGGGGACATTCTCGACCAGAACGATCTTCCCGAGGCGCGTGACGAGAAGGAGGAGGACGAAATCAACTGCCGATTCTGCGAGCCCACGAACTCCTGCAGGTTCTGCTTCGCGGGCCCCGAGCGCGGCGAGCTCATCGCCCCGTGCGACTGCACCGGCTCCCAGGTGCGACC
>Ga0181573_10002660_pt1 | contig 16431 bp, 17 predicted proteins | sample 101ome_25_FD_148643 | JGI IMG/M metagenome (GOLD analysis project Ga0181573, IMG submission 148643) | Coastal salt marsh microbial communities from the Groves Creek Marsh, Skidaway Island, Georgia - 101409BT metaG (spades assembly) | ecosystem: Environmental > Aquatic > Marine > Intertidal zone... | reverse complement strand
CTGGGGTTTTGACAACCGGACGACCGCATTTCGAGTGCCCAACAGCGACCCCGAGAACTTGCGTCTTGAGAACCGGTTTCCTGGGGCTGATGCCAATCCGTATCTGGCGATCACAGCCAGTCTCGCCAGCGGCCTGCTCGGTATGCGACAAAAGCTGCAGCCGACCGAGCCCCATCAGGGCACTGCCAACGACGAAGAGGTTGAAGTCGCGCGCTCTCTCGAAGAGGCGGTGCGCAAACTCAACGACACACCCGAGTTGCAAGCGATGATCGGCGAGCTATTCATGCGCGCCTACGCGGCGGTTAAACTAGATGAGTTCGAAGAGTTTAATCGGGTGATCAGCTCATGGGAACGGGAGCATCTGCTACTACAGGTCTAATCTCGGCTTGACGCAGCCCAGCTATTGATGAGGGAACAACCATCATGTCAGATCCGGCTGTGTTATCGTTTCGACCCCTGGCTCGCCACCTGTTTCAGGCGGTGAAGTACCTCACTTTCTCACTGCTGTGTATCAACATTTGGTTGTTTTTGGGTCAGGAGCTAGCGAGCGCCAGCTACAGCGGGCTCGGAGCACTGACGCTTGCAGACGCCGTGCAACTATTTTCTGCGACCCTCGATACCGCTGCATGGGTCGTTCTGCTGTTGCTCTTTGAGCTTGAGACGGCGGTCATACCTGACCATCGATTAGTCGGCGTAACGCGTTGGTTCATTCATGGCCTGAGGATGCTATGTACCCTGGCCATCTTGTCCGCCTTTTACGGATATTGGGAAGAGTGGTTGGTGCTTGAGCAGGTGACACAGATGACGCTCCCCGTCTGCGGGCTGGTTGAAGAATCGTGGTCGGTGTTGCTGGGGCTTGACGATTTTGAGGCGCTGACCCGTGACAATTGTGCCGGTCTCTCGGCGACCGCGTATCAACTCACGGAGTTGGATCATGTGCTTGTGGCACCTGAGGTCCTGGTCGAAACACAGTGGTTGGCGCTTACCGATGTGGTGAATGCCGCAGCCTGGATTTTGGTCGTTGTCGTTCTTGAGCTTGAAGTCCGCTTGCTACCGGTCGCCGGAGGGTTCTCTGCGCGCGTCGCGCCGCTCATCAACGCGAGCAAAATCTTACTGTATGCGACGCTTGCTGCAGCGGCTGTTTACTGGGGGTTTGAGGGAGATTTTCTCGATTTCTGGGATGCGGCGCTGTGGTTGTTCGCATTTGTGTTTATCGAAATGAATGTATTTAAGTGGCAGCGTGAAGTAGCCGACCCAGTGGCCTAAGGACACTGGGCAGCGGTGGGTCAGGCGCAGCTAAAAATCGTCGTCGAAGTCGAAGTCGTAATCGCCGAGCTCATCTCTCAGTCGTAATGCTTCGAGACGCTGCTCCGCGCGCCGCCGCTTCGCGGCAAGGCGGGCTTTTTCGCTCAGACCGGATTCGAGTTCGAACTCGTCAAAGTCTTCGTCTGAAAAATCACCCATCGCAGGGTCGTATAGATCATCCATGCCGTCTGTAGAAGACGTCTCTGTCCTTCGCTCACCCATCAATCACCTCCCGATGATCCCGAATAAGAAAAACGCAAAAACACCCATACCTCTAAATGCGGAGTAAGCCCCGATGCGCTCAGGTTCGCAACAAATTTTTTGCCATGAATACGAGCGCTGAAATAACTGAAAAAAATAAGGCGGTGCGCCGGTGGTCTTCCATGACTCTCGTCTTCATTGCACAGGTGAGGCGCTGAAAAGGGCTTCCATGCCGCGCCGGCGTCACCGCAATGATTGATTCAGCAAGTCCTGTGCCAAGCTAGAAATACGAATTAAATCATCGTGTTACGACGCCTGAGTGTGATGAGTGATGTGTCCGCTACCCGGATATTGCGTCCAGGTTTGCAATAATGTGTCCAGCAATCGACTCGGGAGCATCCTCGTCGACATCGATAATGATGTGGGCGTATTGCTCGTAGAGGGGCACACGCTCGGCATAGACATCTGCTAGCGTGTGATTTCCGGGCGATGCGATCCCCCGGTCGGGGGCGAGGGAAATGCGATATTCAACAGTAGCGAACTGCGCCTGCAGATAAACCACGGTAGTCTGCGCGGCAAGGCGTTCCATCACCAGAGGGCTGTAGACTACCGACCCACCTGTAGAGATCACGCTCGTGGTATTAATAGGCATCTCGAGCAGGACACGCTCCTCTAGATCGCGCAGGTACTGGTGATCTGTTCGCGCAATGATTTCGGGCAAAGTGGCATTTTCGCGTGACTGAATGAGCAGGTCGGTATCGACAAAGTCGAGTCCTAGTCGTTTTGCGAGGAGCACACCCACGGTGCTCTTGCCACTGCCGGGCATACCGATCAAGCTGATGGCGCGGTGAATTGCTTTGCGGTCGGGCATGCGGATTCCTTACAGCGGGCACAACGTTGTTCGACGAGCCAGTCTACCACCACGGCGGAGTTTGTTCGGCGCTTCGAGACTGGCAGAATAGCTTTTCTTGAGGAGCGCAGTCTATGACATTGTTAACCACACCGCTTGACGCTTTGCACCGAGAGTTGGGTGCTCGAATGGTGCCTTTCGCTGGTTACGACATGCCCGTCCAGTACCGCGATGGCATCATTAAAGAGCATCAGCACACCAGAACCGCTGCCGGCTTATTCGATGTCTCCCACATGGGACAGGTTGTCGCCCGGGGCGAGGGTCTCGCGGAACAACTCGAGAGATTGATGCCAACTGATTTTTGCAGGCTTACGGACCACCAAGCGACTTACGCATTACTGATGAATGATCAAGGTGGTGTTAGAGACGATCTCATTGTTACGCGATGGTCTGAGGAGACCTTCTTTTTGGTCATCAACGCGGCTTGCAAGCACGATGATCTCGCCTATTTGCGCAGTGCATTACCGCAGGTGTCTTTCGAGATGCTCGAGGAGCAAGCACTGCTGGCCTTGCAGGGGCCTCAGGCGCGACATGCCTTGGTGAGTCTCTGTCCAGAGGTTGGCGCGCTGCCCTTTATGTGCGGAATGCCTGTGCAGATTGAGGGCTCAAGCTGCTATATCACCTGCTCAGGCTACACCGGCGAGGATGGTTTCGAAATATCCTGTCCGGCTGACGCCGCGGAGCGCATCGCGCGACGCCTGCTGCAGCACGCATCGGTCGCACCTGTAGGGTTGGGTGCGCGTGATTCGTTGCGCCTAGAGGCGGGCCTGTCGCTCTATGGGCACGAACTCTCGCAGTGTATTACTCCCATAGAAGCCGGATTAAATTGGGCGATCGCAAAGATACGACGGCCTGGAGGCGAGAGGGCCGGCGGTTATCCGGGCGCCGCTGTTGTCGCAGAACAACTCGAACAAGGTACCGAGAGGCTGCGAGTTGGCTTGGCGGTGAAGGGCCGTCGTCCGGTGCGAGAGGGTCAATCGGTTGTCGCGGACGATGGGTCTGTTGTGGGTGAGGTGTGTTCTGGCGCCTTTTCAGCCGTGCTTGAGCAGCCCATTGCCATGGCTTTTGTGACGCCAGCGGCAGCACGTGTGGGCACTCAACTCAATGTGGATGTTCGCGGGACCTCTGTGGCAACTGAGGTGGTGCCTCTGCCTTTTGTACCGCAGCGCTATTTTCGGGGTTGAGGCAAGGCGCGAGAGCGGGCCGACGGAATTGCGCCCACTTCTGTTTGAGCCGGTGCTTAAACTCGCTGAGAGCACGCGTCACGCGCGGGTTCAGGGTCTTGGCTAACAACCCAATCACAGCGAGCCCCATGAACGTGAGTGCTATCCAGATCAAATGTTCGGGCTGTTTCAGTGCATCAAGCCCACGTGATTTGGGACGCGGTGGTGATGAATCAGCGCTGACAACCTCGACATCCCATGGCGCGACGCGCAACTCCCGAAGGCTCTGGCTACGAGTATCCCACCAGATGACTGTATATCCCGGTAGGCGATGGGTACCGGGGCGCTCCGCGATATAGGTCACGTGATCCCGACGCTCCGATGACATGGCGCCGCGATTGTGGCGATTACGGAGTATGGGCGGATCGGGGTAGCGCTGAAGTCCTGAAATCTGAGTTGCCGGGGGTATCGGTAGTTGCATGGCCAGCACATCTTCAGCCCGGACGGTGATCACGCGGGAGACGGCATCCCCGACATTCACGGGTCCCTCCGGCGACGTCTCCACATCGATCGAGAGTGCGGGGCTGGCCACCCACCCCTCGTGTTCGGCCAGCGCTTCGGGAAGGGTGACCTCGATAGAGAGCGGCGGGGTACTCAGCGTACCCTGTACCGTTTCTGCGCTGCTGGCGGCGATATGGGTGTCCAAGACAATGGGATCAATCGTAAAGCGACCGGGTCTTAACGCGGCCGCGTCGAGGGTCCAGCGCTGTTGTGTCCAGGTGCGCTGGCCGCGTCGCTCGGTGCTGTTGACTGCAAATTGCTGGTTCTGGATGAGCACCAAGTCGGGCACCTCGGGCACGCGGATATCAGTGCCGCCGGTAAACCACGTCGCGGTTTCAACGACAATCATTACTTGAATACGCTGGCCAGGAACCACCTGGCCTTTGGGCACAATATCGACCGAGAGTCTGACATCCCCTTGCGCAACCAGTTGCTCTAAGCGTGTCATCGCGATAGCCAAGGGCGTCCAGAGCAGCGCGAGGGCAATTAGAGGAATGGACAGTTGTCTCATTCGCTGACGCCTCTCTCAGAAAGCTGTTGCGCAAATTTGTTGCTGAGAAAGCGTGCCGGTTCTTGCGTCACGGCGCGCAACCACAGTGCGGTAGCCTCTTCAGATGCCAGTAATTCATCAGCGCTGTATGTCGGTCGATCAGCACGGGGATCGCTGGTCGGGTCATTTTCAAGCAAAAGCGTATCGATTGCGCCATCGAGGTCCTCAGCGCTGGCGTTCTCCTCATTGCGCTGCGCCGCACTAGTCGCTTGAATTTCGTCTAGCAGCGCCTCAATGACTGCCAGATTTAAGGACGCACCAGTGTGATCTGGTTCGCTGATAAGAACCTGCCGATACAGTGCTGCGGCGCCTGCATAGTTGCGGGCATGGGCGAGTGCATTCGCCCGATTAAAGACTGCAGCACTCCGGTCAATTTGCAGGAAGAGTGATCCTGCGCGCTGAAAATCCTCATCGTAGTAGGCCGCTGAAGCGGACCAAAACGGATCGGCGAAAATATATGATGCCTTGTTGTAATGCCCCAATGACATCAGAACATGGCCGTATTGATCGTCGGTGAGCCACCAACCGACCACACCGTCTAGCCAGGTGCGCGAGTTTGCATCAGGCCGAGGGGCGTCAGCAGTCAGCAGGCCGGCTTCGAAAACATCGCGATCGTTGCGCGTTTGTGCGGCGGTCTCATCTACGGGCAGACTGAATAATCCCACGACTACCAAGGCGCTGAGCACACTCCAGCCGCGCCGAAAGTGGAAGAGGAGCAATAAGAGGCCGGGCCACACGAGCCAATATCCGGCATCAAGCCATGGCAATGCATCATCGTTGACATCGACGAAGCGGGATGTGAGCCAGCTGCTGATCTGGTCAACGTCCTCTCGTGTCACCGTGACTTTCACCCAGTCCGCACCCGCTCGGGCACTAAAGGTGCGCAGAGCTGTCTCGGCGAGCGGCACCTCACTCATGCCGGGGTCCGATGCGCCCACGCCGAGGACAATGAGATGATGTGCTCTCGTGTCCAACCAATGCGCTAAGGCTTGTGCGCTATCGGGCCCGATTGCATCCGTTACCAACAGGATGTCAGCGCTACTGTTGCCGGTGAGTTGGTCGATGCTGGCTAGGCTGTATTCGGGATACTTCCCGGCTCTTGGCATCATCTCGCTTGTGATACTGCTCAGGTAGTTCATGAGGATATCGTGGTCCGAGGTCAACGGAAGTACGACGTGGGCGGAGCCGGCAAAGACAATCAGCGCGACTTGTTTGTCGGGGTGGCGATCCAATAAGTCGCGAATCTTTTGCTGCGCCCGCTCGAGTCGCGACGGCGCGATATCGGTACTGGCCATGCTGGCAGAGGTATCAAGTAACACGACCAGTGGTGTGCCGTCTCGTGATAGTGGTGACGGTTGCTGTTGCCAAGTGGGCCCAGCAAGCACCAAGACAGCACAGACAACCAAGAGACGCGTCGTGAGTTTTGGGGTCACACCCCAAAGCCTTGGCTGGGGTAGCCAAAGTGCCTGCCGTAGATGGGGCGCAATGATGCTGTTGTGGGAACCGGTCACGCTTTGGCGATCTCGACGCCATGCCAAATACACCGCCGGCAAAAGGAGGATGAGCCACTCGGGTCGAAGAAAGTGAAAGTGTTCCCAGACGAGCATCATGCATCGCCCTCTTGCAAGGCCAGGCCAGGTAAGCGCCTGAGCACCGATGCGCTGGCGTATAGCAACAGGGCGAGCAGTACGAGCAACCAATGCAGATCAGTCCGCGGTCGAAATACAGTCGATGCGAACAGGGTGGGCTCTACCTCGTTGAGGAGGTTGAAAATTTCTGTGAGACTTTCGCGATCGATGGCACTGAATCGCTGTCCTGATGTGATTGCGGCGATGCGATCGAGTGTTGTTAGGTCGAGCGCCTCTTCGCCAGACGTGCTGGGGTCGCCGATTGCGATGGGGTAGATGGTAATACCTCGACTTGCAGCGACGCGCGCGGCGTCGATGGGAGGCACGACGCTGCCGGTATCATTGCCGTCGGTCAGAACGAGCAGGACGCGGTGCTCTGTTTCAGCATCTTCAAATAACTTGATAGCAAGGCCGATCGCATCGCCGAGTACGGTGCTCGGGCCGGCCATACGAATGCGCGTTTCATTTAGCAGGGAGCGCCACGTGCCATGATCTTCGGTGAAAGGGGCTTGAAGGAACGGAGCACTGCCAAACACAATCAAGCCCAGCCGGTCTCCGACACGGTCATTGGCGAGTTGATCCAATACGGCCTTCACGGCTTGTAAGCGGTTGATTGTTAGGCCTTCTGCATTTTTGAAATCCTCCGTTTCCATGCTGCCCGACAGATCCACAGCGACCATCAAGTCGCGTCCAGCACGCTGCTGTTCAATGGCGGGACCCAACCACTGAGGACGCGCAGCAGCGAGCACCAGCAAGACCCAGATCAAAAACAGTAAAAGGTCGTGCGAAGCCGGCCGAGGTGATGGTGTGACACCGCGCCGTCTCGGCGTACTACTCACCGCAATAAGGCGCTCGAAAAAAGGCACACGCACCGAGGCTCGCGGCTGATGGTAGGAGGGCAGCAGAAGCATGAATGCCGGCAGGAGCATTAACCACAACGCCTCGGGAACATCCCAATGCAGCGCACTCCAGTGTATGCCATCAACGAAGTTCATGATCGTCGCCACGCCGGTGTTTGGAAATCCAGTGCGCCGCTTCTTTGAAAAGCGTGGATGTCACTAAAGATGGATCGGGGGTGTACGGTTGATAAGGCCCGAAGCTGAGAGCCTGACGTACATCGCGGCTAAATCTAAAATTAGGCGCGCTCGACTCAAGCCACGCGACCCATGCCGACCCCGTGAGGCTCGCTACTTCGGGGCGCGGATAGGTGGCGAGCGCGACCCGTTTGAGCAATTCGTTGCAAGCAGCGGCGCCAACGCTATTTGCTCGAGCATGCTGAAGATGTCGTAATTCGCGAAGCCCCTCGCGTCGGTAGCGATCTTTAAACCATCGTCGCAGATGACGTAGCACCGCGCGCAGCAGCAGCAGGAATACGATGCCAGCCAACACCCACCAACCCGGTGCCGCGGGCCACCATGAGGGCGAAGGTCCGAGGATGAGCTCTTCCATGCCACGTAACGCCGCATTCCCGAATCTCTCTGGCAATGGGTAAGTCGGGTTCATCGCTTGAAGCCTAACTGTGCCGCCGACATGACCCATTGCCCCGGTGTGGCGAGACCTGCATTAAATGTCAGCAAGGGAATGCGACGGCGCGCAAGCGTTGATTTCATGTTCTCAAGAGCGTCAGAGACGTCCTCTTGAAAGCGACATAACTGCGCTTCGGTGAGGGTGCCCAGGCGCAGTTGGTGCTCGCCGTTGCTGACGATCGTTTGTGGGTCCGCGACCATATGCTGCTCTAGTGGATCGGTGACCCGAGCCGCGACGAGGTCATTGCGTCTTTTTAAAGCTTCAAGCGCTGAGAGACAGTCAGGACTCCAGTCTAAAAAATCACTGATGACCCAGATCAGTGCTTCTCGAGGCGCAATCTGTTGCAGCTTTGAGAGCGCTCGTTCTAGTCCTTTGCCGTCGCCACTGCGCTGGTAAGCCGACAGCCTGCCATTCATCGCCACCAATTCGGTCATCCATCGCAGCGTTTTTTCTGGGGCCCGGCTGGGCGCACTCAGGTATTGCTCCTCATCACTAAATAGCAGTGCGCCGACGCGATCACTGTGAGCGAGTGCTTGCCAGCTTGCCAGCGCGCCGAGTTCCGCAGCGGTCACCGATTTCATATGAGTTTGGCTACCAAAAAACATGGTTGCCTCTTGGTCAATGATGACCCACACAGGGCGATCCCGCTCTTCCTGATAGGTGCGTACAAAGGGTTGTCGGCGGCGCTGAGTGATGCGCCAGTCGATGTGACGAACATCGTCACCTCGTCGATAATGTCGAATCTCATCGAATTCGAGACCGCGCCCCTTGAATTGGCCGCGTTGGCGACCGCTTAGGACTGAGCGAAGATCCCTTGCCACGCTCGGACGCGGCCAGAGAGCCTGGTGTTGCAGTCGCGTCAGGTTCTCAAGCGTGGTGTAGACACCCTCACTCATTCAGCCGACTGCGACCCGAGAGATCAGCGTTTCAATCACGGTATCGGCTGATACGCGGTCCGCCAGCGCTTCATAACTCAGTGTCACACGATGTCTGAGAACATCTGCAGCGACCGCTTGAATATCTTCGGGCAGTACGTGGTCTCGGCCATTGAGCCAAGCGAGTGCGCGTGCCGAACGGTGCAGCGCAATGCTCGCACGCGGACTAGCACCGAAGGCAAGCCAATGTGATAACGGCCCTGACCAATCAGCGGGCTGACGTGTCGCCATGATCAAATCGACAATATAAGTCTCGAGCGTCTCGCTTACGGTGATCCCTTGAATGGCTTGACGAGCGGCGAAAATTTCATCGCGATCGATCTGCAACGAAGACACCAGGGGTTGGTCTTCTTCGGACTGCGCAAGCCGGAGAATTTCCCTTTCAGATGCTGCGTCGGGAAAGCCCATGTTGAGTTTGAACAGAAATCGGTCGAGCTGCGCCTCGGGGAGAGGATAGGTGCCCTCGTGCTCGATTGGATTTTGCGTCGCCATGACCATGAACAACTCGGGCAACGGACGACTGTTGCCGGATACGGTGACCTGCCGCTCCTCCATCGCCTCGAGTAATGCCGACTGCACTTTGGCTGGAGCGCGATTAATTTCGTCGGCGAGAACGAGCTCGTTGAAAATGGGGCCGGGCTCGAAGACCAGCTCTCCTCGGCCGTCTCGCTCCTCGTAGATTTCAGCGCCGGTCACATCCGCGGGGAGGAGATCGGGCGTGAACTGAATGCGCCCAAGACGCGCTCCTAATAAACCTGCAAGGGCTTTGATGGTTCTTGTTTTCGCAGTACCCGGAAAGCCTTCAATGAGCACGTGACCATTGCAGATCAGCGCCAAAAGCAAAGACTGCAGGAGTGCTTCTTGGCCCACCACGGCCTTGCCGAGATGGGTTTTGAGTTGCACGAGTTGGTCGCGCGTTGACTGCGTCATCGATGAAATCTCTTCAACCTGTTCATTAGCGATGTTAAACCGTGGCGTCGATGGTCACCAGTCGTGTGAGACGGCGATATCTACGATGGTTTTCTGGATTAGGAAGCTAGACTCGATAGCCAGACTAGTGCGCCCAATCGCGATCGGCGCGAAATTGTTGCGATAGGTAATCCATTTGATCAGCCAAAATGCGATCTTTGGCGAGGTAATGCCACTCGAAGCTGTTAGGTCGAAAGGGTATCGCGAGTAGCGGCATGTGGCTCTCTTCAGGTGTGCGGTTGTCTTTGAGCCAATTACACCGTTTACAGGCAGCGACTACGTTTTCCCATTTGTCGATACCACCGCGTGATTTTGGGAGCACATGATCTCGGGTTAAATCGCTGCGATGAAATTGCTGGCCGCAGTAGAGGCAACGATGATCATCGCGTTTAAACAACGTGCGGTTGCACAAAGGTGGCGAAAAGTCGTCGAAAACGCGCCCGTTGAGAGCGATGATCGGCTGAATTTCGAGACGGGAGCGCAGGCCCGAGAGCCGCTGGATACCACCAAACACTGGAGGAAGCGCGCCCCCGATACCGTAGATGACATCGCCGCGGGCGTAGGCCGTGATGGCCTCGTGTAAGGTCAGCCAACCGCGTGGTTGTCCTGACACATCCAGCTTGAGAATCGGATCCATAGGCCTTCTTCTCTGGTTTCGACCACGCTACCTAATTCCTCTGTTGAATTCAACGACTGTGAGTATTGCGGATCGGTCCAATGACGCGGTTCTTATTTGTGCTGCAGCGTATTGCTCATAGCTGCTTCATAGGAGTGAGTATCGGGAGAAAACATTCGATATTGGTCTGGTATCCAAGCAGAGGCTTGTCGACGGGCCAGAGTCTGATGAAAGGATATCGCCATGCAGTATCCGGTGTTGACGGGAAGTTGTCTGTCCTGCGATCCGTGATGTCATAATCACCTGAACTTCGTGTGGAGCGGCGAGATGACCATCAAAGGAAATTTTGGCTCAGATAATGCGGCAGGGATACACCCTTCGATTTTGGCAGCCCTTTCTCGGGCCAGTGAGGGCGCAGCCCCCGCGTATGGTCACGATGACATAACAGCCGCGGTCAGTGCGCAGTTTTCGATGATCTTTGAAACGTCCTGCACGGTATTTTTTGTCGCCACGGGGACCGCGGCCAACGCCCTTGCTCTGGCGACATTAGTGCCCCCTCATGGTGCTATTTACTGCCATGAACTCTCTCACGCCATCACCGATGAATGTACGGCGCCAGAGTTATTCACAGGTGGCGCGCGTCTGCTGGGCGTATCAGGTGCATACGCCAAGCCAGATCTCAGCGAACTTGAGAAGCGCATCGCCTCAAGCTCGCAGCGCGGCGTTCATTCGCTTCAGCCGGCGGCTTTAACATTGTCTAACGCTACCGAGTTGGGGTGTGTACTGACGCCGGATGAGCTTTCAGCCTACGCCGCTGTAGCCCATCGCAATCATATGCGCGTTCACGTTGATGGCGCGCGCTTTGCCAATGCCGTCGCCTATACGGGGGCCAGTCCTGCTGAGTTAACTTGGCGCTCAGGTGTGGATGTCTTGAGCTTCGGCGCAACCAAGAATGGTGCAATGGCCGCTGAGGCGGTGGTGTTCTTCGATGAGGCGCTGGCCAAACCCTTTCCGTGGTATCGCAAGCGAGGCGGCCATCTATGGTCTAAACAGCGATTCCTCGCGGCACAGTTCGATGGCTATCTGAAAGACGGTTTGTGGCTAGAGTTGGCGAGTCATGCTAACGCCATGGCGAGTCGTATGGCTCAGGGGTTGAGCACGATTGATGGGGTACTGATGGACACTCCGGTTCAGGCGAATGAAGTTTTCCCCCGATTCCCACTGTCGCTGATCGAATCGCTCCGCAGTTCAGGGTTTGTTTTTTATGATTGGCCCCCCGAGCCCGGTCGCGTTCGTCTCGTCACCTCTTTTACGACGGAGCCTTCCGAAGTCGATGCATTTTTGAAGGCGGTTCAAGAGGCAGTGCGTGCCTGATCGCGTCGTGGCTGTCGAAAGCGCGCGAGGATTGAGAGTTCCCAGCGCCTGAGCGCAACGAGCATCTCAGTGTGACGTCGCGCCTTCGCTGGCAGACTGAAGTCCTGACGCTGGAGAATTTCGAATTCGCGTCGCAGGTCACTCAGACGCGCATAGATCCGCTCCACCGATGCTGGGTAGAGTAGACCCATTACATCGCTATGGGTCTCCAGCCTGCCGCCAAAAGAGCCATCGAGACATTCAGCCTCGGCGAAAGTTCGGAAGAATTGTTGAAAAGGCCACTGAGATCAATCAACAAGACTTACTGTGCAAGCCACTCCGCGCTGATCAGCGTCTTGCCCGCATTGCGCACGCAGCCGAGAAAGTGTGCACCTCGATCGATCTGTCCGACCCCCGCAGGGGTGCCTGTCATGATGATGTCACCGTCCTCAAGCGTGGTGAATCGGGCCAGCTGCTCGAAAATAACAGTCGGTGGGTACAGCATGAGTTCGACCCCGCCCTGTTGGCGCAATTGTCCATCGATAAGCAATTCCACGGAGAGCTGACTAAGATCACGTGGTGCGGGCACGAAGGGGCTGAAGAGTGCCGCACCCGAGAATGCCTTCGAGCGCTCCCACGGCAGGCCAGCTTCCTTTAACCGCCACTGGCTGGTCCGCTTGGTGAGATCCAAGCCAAACCCCACGCCGGCACATTGCCCGTCGTTCACCAACAAGCAGATTTCACCCTCGTAGTGCAGTGTTTCACCGTCATGGGTACTGAGTAATGTGTCGCCGATCGAGGCATTGGGTTTCAGGAAGATCACCATGTCATCAGGGATAACGCTGCCCATCTCTTCGATGTGAGCGACATAGTTTTTACCGATACAAATGATTTTAGAAGGCGTAAAAGCTTGCCCATTGAAATCGACACTGCGCATCGGAACGCCCCTTCGGTGCTGAACACTCACTGACCATGGAAGTGATAAAGTGTAATCGGAATCGGCAAAAAGGACAGCCTCATGTTCAAGCGCTTTGGTCCGGGTGCCATGGTGGCCGCAGCATTTATCGGCCCAGGTACTGTGACCACCGCGACTACCGCTGGCGCTCAATTCGGCACAGCACTGGTTTGGGCGGTGATTTTTTCAGTGGTCGCTACGGTGGTTTTGCAGGAATTGTCGTTGCGCGCGGCGCTGGTCACTGACCGAGATCTTGCCGGGTTGATGCGCGCTTTGGGCGCAGACCGTTGGTGGGGGTGGGTCCTGTTGACGCTGATTGTTTTGGCCATCGGGGCGGGCAATGCCGCGTATCAGTCGGGAAATCTCGCAGGTGCCGGACTTGGCTTGCAGGCCCTTCTTGGCGGCGAGCATCAGCAATGGATAGCGATTACCGCGTTCCTAGCGGGAGGGGTCATTGTGCTCAATCACTACCATTGGTTTGAGCGCGTTCTTGTAGTCCTTGTCGCGATGATGGCGATCGTTTTCATCGGTTTGGCGGTGCTACTTTTGCTACTGGATGGCCCGACTTTGGACTGGTCACCAGCGCTCCCTGCAGGTTCCGGGACCTTAGCCTTGGCTCTCGTCGGCACCACGGTAGTGCCTTATAACCTGTTTTTGCACGCCAGTGCTGTGAGAATGCGCTGGCGCGGGGAGGCGGTTGCGACGGCGCTGGTGCAAGCACGACAAGAGAGCGCACTGTCGATAGCGATTGGCGGTATCGTGACCTTGGCCATCGTGATCGTTGGTGGATTGCTGCTCAGCCCAGATCGCGCGGATCAAATCTTGGTGCAGTTGGTACAAGCCGTTGATGAGACGTTGCCCGGGGTTGGCCGCTGGCTCGTGGGTGGTGGATTATTTGCCGCGGGACTCACGTCTGCGGTTGCCGCACCTGTAGCGGCAGGCTGGACCGTCTGCGGTTGCTTTGGTTGGCCGGTAGATCGTCGGAGCACGTCCTTTAGAGCGATCGCGTTGATCGTACTTTGCAGTGGTGTGTTCTTTTCGCTCGTCACCGCTCGGCCTATCGTACTCATACTCACCGCGCAGGCGACCAATGCCGTGTTGTTGCCGATTGTAGCCCTCGCGCTCCTCGCGGTCGTGAACCGCAAAGATCTCCTGGGCGACTACGTGAACACACCCCGACAGAATCTGGGGGTCGGTCTGATGATGGTGTTCGTATTAGGGTTAGCCTCGACTAAATTGTCGGGGCTGTTCTAGAACATTGCGCGCTCCACTCGCTGCGGGTCAAAGGTGATGCGTCGCTGTCGTTTAAATCGGATAGGGATTGATCAGCATCGCCCTGGCAATCGCCTCCTGCTCGTCGACGATGGCCTGCTCAACCAAACTTGCAATGAGACTGAGGTTGCCGACGGTCGCTAATCGCTCCTCCAGGCTCGAAATTTCTCTGGTGGTGAGGAAGCTCTCTAGTAAACCTCCGGCATGCGCAAGGCCAATGAGTTCCGAATCCTCTTCAGACGGCAGACCTTCCCCGAGCAGTGCCTCCATAATGCGGAGTTTGGCTTCTTTCTTCTCGTGACCGTCGATCACAGGATATTTTCTGGAGGCTAGCACCCACAAAAATTTGGTTTCCTCTACGGCGATAATGCCGAGATCGGATAGCCGCTGAAGCGTTGAGGCGGTCAGCGCCTGAAAATTATCTTGTAGCTTACCGAGCCAATATTGCAGACCCTGCGGCGAGTCCGCTTGCTGCAGAGTCGACATCACCTGCGCGAGCGTGGGATCAGATGGTGTACTTGGGTTGCGAAGATGAACCGCGTCGAGATCGACCTCGATATGGCCGCTGTGTGCTAAGTCGATCATACACGCGCCGGCAAATGCGAGTCGGAAAGTCGACGTGCCCGCGGTGAACTCAACTTCGCCATCGTCATCGATGCTGAGTAACAACAGTTCTTGATGCAGATGCAACATGGGTTCTTTCTCCCGGATAATGCGGTCGGCGTCACCGTTTTAGAGCACTGGTTTATCGGTCTGTTGTATACCATCATAGGGCGCTACGTTGGTCAATCTAGTGCATTGAAGAGTGTCGGGTGCCTGCATCGGTGCGTCCTCACATCGGGTGTGTACAGCGAGGGGTAAGGTTATGACATTGTGTTTGCGACATCTGGGTATCGCCTGCTTATTGCTGCTGAGCGGTGCGGCTTGGTCAGCTGAAAAGCCTAATATTTTGGTGATTTGGGGCGATGATATTGGCTTTTGGAATCTGTCGACCAACAACATGGGAATGATGGGCTATAGCACGCCCAATATCGACCGCATCGCGGCGGAAGGCGCTAAGTTCACCGACTACTACGGGCAGCAGAGTTGCACGGCGGGCCGCTCTGCGTTTATTACCGGTCAATCGCCGATTCGCACGGGGCTGACTAAGGTTGGTATCCCGGGCGCTGATCTTGGTATTCGCGCGGAGGATGTGACACTCGCATCCCTTCTCAAGTCAGAGGGTTATGTGACAGCGCAGTACGGTAAGAATCATTTGGGCGATCGCGATGAGTTCCTGCCCACGCAACATGGTTTTGATGAATTCTTCGGCAATCTCTACCACCTGAATGCCGAGGAGGAGCCAGAGCATCCTGATTATCCCCAGAATCCAGCGTTTCGGGCGCGGTTTGGTCCTCGAGGTGTGATTCGTAGCTTTGCCGATGGCCGTGTGGAAGATACCGGTGCGTTGACAAAGAAACGGATGGAGACTGTTGATCGTGAATTCCTCGGTGCGGCGCAAGATTTCATTGCCGATGCCGCACAGCGCGATGTGCCTTTCTTTGTGTGGTTTAACACTACGCGAATGCACTATTACACGCACACTGCGGATGATGAACATGGACTATCGGGACAGGGCTTTTACAACGATGCCATGGTCGGCCATGACAACATGGTGGGCCAATTACTCGATCAGCTCGACGCGTTAGGAATTGCCGACAATACGATCGTCTTCTATTCCACGGATAACGGCCCACATTTTAATCAGTGGCCGGACGCGGGAATTACGCCATTTCGGAGTGAGAAAAACACCAATTGGGAGGGCGGCTATCGTGTGCCGGCGATGGTGCGTTGGCCAGGACACATTCCCTCGGGCCAGGTCATCAACGATGTGATGGCGCACGAGGATTGGGTACCCACTTTTATGGCGGCAGCGGGCCGAGGAAATATTGCCGCTGAGCTCCGAGCGGGTACATCAGTCAATGGTCGTAGCTATCGTAATCATCTCGATGGTTTCAACTTTCTACCGAGGCTGACGGGTGAGGCACCGCAGGGGCCGCGTCGTTCATTTATGTATTGGAGTGATGACGGTCTGCTAACGGGCATGCGGGTCGGTGATTGGAAAGTGGTATTCGCTGAGCAGCGTGCCAAGGGTTTTGCAGTTTGGAGGGAGCCCTTCGAAATTTTGCGTATCCCAAAGGTATTTCACCTGCGTCGCGATCCCTTTGAGCGCGCGGATGAAAATGCCAACAGTTATGACGACTGGTGGAATCGTGTCGCACTGGCTCGGATTGGCTTGGCTCGTGCAGAGCTGGAGCAATTTCTGTTCACCTTGCGTGAGTTTCCACCGCGTCAGCGCCCGGCGAGCTTTACCGTCGATCAGATGATGGAAGTGCTGTATCAGCATCAGGGACCGCAATGATCCTCATGAGAACACAGGCATGCTGACAGCGTTGCGAAATGGGCTGTACCTCAAGTCGGGAATCCTGGGGACCGTCTTGATACTG
>Ga0181573_10002659_pt1 | contig 16431 bp, 9 predicted proteins | sample 101ome_25_FD_148643 | JGI IMG/M metagenome (GOLD analysis project Ga0181573, IMG submission 148643) | Coastal salt marsh microbial communities from the Groves Creek Marsh, Skidaway Island, Georgia - 101409BT metaG (spades assembly) | ecosystem: Environmental > Aquatic > Marine > Intertidal zone... | reverse complement strand
GGTTCCTGGGCTCGTCCATCAGGAGTAGACCGGGCTCCTGAAGCAAAATTTTTCCGAGCGAGATGCGCATCTGCCAGCCACCCGAGAAGGACGCGACGAGCCTGTCGTTGTCCTCGGGGACGAACCCGAGCTGGGGCATGATCTTGTCGATGGCGCGCTCCATGTTGAAGAGGTCGAGCCTGTCAGCCTGCTTCTGGAGCTCGTCGAGCTTCTCGAGGAGGATGGTCATGAGCTCCATGTTGGGTTCGTTCTCGAGCTCCTTCTGGATGCGTTCGGTGTTCTTGATGACCACGCTCTCCTCGCCAAACGCGCTCATGAACTCCTCGCGCACGGTGTTTGACTCCTTAACCTCGAACTCCTGGGTGAGGTAGCCGATCTTGACTTTGTCCGCGAGCATGACCTCGCCCTCGTCAGCCTCCATCTCGCCAGTGATTATCCTCAGCTGGGTGGTCTTACCGGCACCGTTCCATCCCACCAGACCGACTTTCTCGCCCTTCTTGCAGTCCCAGGACACGCCCTTGAGCACCTCCATGCCCTTGAACGATTTCTTGACTCCCTCCATCCTCACGCCGGTGGTCACCGTGCCGCTGGATCGACGCTTCGAGGGTTTGGCATCCTTGGCGAAGATATCGCGCAGGTGCACGGGGATGGGGTTGCCGTCGTCAACCTCCTCGTCCGGGGCTGTCCAGTCGATCGCGGCGAGTCGCTCCTCCTCCAGTCGCGCCTCCTCCTCCTCGGCGGCTCTGATGGCCGCCTTGGTCGCCTTCTCGAGCGCGGCCTCGTCGATCTCCTCAACCTCCTCCTCGACCTCGGGCTCGACCTCGGGCTCGGGCTCGGGCTCGGGCTCAGGTGTTGCTGCAGCAGCGGCCCGGGCAGCCTCAGCCTCAGCCTTGGCCTGGGCAGCCTCAGCCTCAGCCTCAGCCTTGGCCTTGGCAGCCTCGGCCTCAGCCTTGGCCTTGGCAGCCGCGGCGGCTGCAGCGGCGGCCTCAGCCTGCGCGGCGGCTGCTGCTGCTGCTGCTTCGGCTGCCTTCGCTGCGGCCTGCGCAGCCTCGGCGGCGTCGGCGGCGGCCTCCTCCTCGACGACCGGTTCGGGCTCGACCGCGGGCTCGATGACCGAGGCGACGGGCTCCGGAGCTTGCTTGCCCTTCTTGCCCTTCTTGTCCTTCTTCTTGGATGCGGGCACGAACTCCTCGTTCTCCCAGTCGGGCACCTCGGCGATGACGGGGGGAGGTGCGGGCTCGGCCCCCGCCGCGTCGCTGCCGCCGCCCTTCTTGGGCTTCTTCTTGTTCTTCTTCGCCTTGCCCGCTGGCACGAAGTCGTCGTTCTCCCAGTCGAGCGCCTCAGCCTTGGGCGCCGCCGGTTTCGATTTCTGCTTCTGCGCCTGCGCCGCGTTGCCGCCCTTGGTCTTCTTCTTCTTGTTAGCCTTGGACGCCGGGACGAAGTCGTCGTTCTCCCAGTCGAGCGCCTCGCCCGCGCGGACGGGCGGGGGCGCCGCGCGAGGGGCGGGGCGACGCGCGGAGGGCGCAATCAGACCCGCGCGAGAGCCAACGGCGCCTCGGAAGCCGGTGCCGGCTCTGGCACCGGCGGGCGCGGGGCGAACCGCGGGGGCGGAGGCCATCGCCGCGCCGGCCAACATGTCGACGGTCTCTCACTCGGTGTCGCGAGTCAAGTGTCGAAAACGCAACCGCACCTTCGGGGATGCGTGCGCTGCCGTGCGTCGCAATGGCCGCCCGCGTGCTGCAGATAAAGCGCTGTCGTGGAGCCACAGGATTTTCCGAGACCCACTCGAAAAGCGGTCATTATTGAACCTCCTTCCTCCTCACTGTTTGCCCATATGTATTTGAACTAGTAAATAGCCTCGGTAACCCATTTATTGCATCTTTCGGTCCAATTTCTATGGTTATGTGGTGCACGAACGACGATTGGATAAAATGCCGAGCAGAAAATATCAAGGCTCCAGTCTCCTTGGCGCGCCCACGACACGCGTCATGCCTCTCGCCATGCCTCTCGCCATGTCTCTCGGATCTCGCCATGCGTTCGCGGCTACCCTCCGCGCGCCCAAACGCGTGGGCACGAACCGCGCGCGCCCCGCGATGCGCGTCGTCCCCCGCGCCTCCGCGCTGAACGAGCGCATCATTCAGGATGCCAACGCGGCGTTCTCCATCCCGGGCAGCGTCGTCTTCGAGGAGGGCAAGGGTGGCCTACCCGTGTGCAAGCTCACCCACAAGAACGGTGGCACCGCGGAGGTGTATCTCTTCGGCGCGTGCGTCACGTCGTGGTGAGCGATTTAACCCTGAACGTCCCCGACGCTCTGCCCGAGATCATCTTGACAATATCATTTTTTTTTGGCTCACCGTGCCTTCCTCACCCTTGTCCATGCACAGGTGCCAACCGAGCGGCGACGAGGTTCTCTTCGTCCGTCCCGACGCCGTGTGGGACAAGTCCAAGCCCATCTCCGGTGGAATCCCAATCTGCTTTCCCCGGTTCGGCCCGTCTCCCGAGATGCAGCAGCACGGCTTTGCCAGGAACGTGGACTGGGTCGTGTGCTCCTCTTCTGCGGATCCCAACCCGGATGACCCGGAGCCGTCCGTCATGTTCAAGCTCAAGGACAACGACTACACGCGGGAGATGTGGGACGTTGGATTCGAGGCGACGTACGAGGTGACATTGCGCAGGGACAAGCTCAAGATCGAGTTCTGCGTGCGCAATCCCCCGGGTGCGGAGAAGCCCATCGACTTCACCGCGGCGGTTCACACGTACATCGAAGTTGTCGACGCGGCGTCACCGGAGTGTTTGGTCAGGGGGCTCAAGGGCAAGAGGTACATCGACAAGGCGATCGACACCGACAACCTCGCGCCGGAGCCGTGTGCCGGAGACGTGACCTTTGGGACGGGACTGATCGACCGGGTGTTCCAAGAGACGGAGCCCGAGGCGCTCCTCCACGTGGGCACGGGCGCGGCTGTCTCTGTGGAGAACACGCGCGGGTGGACGGACACGGTCGTGTGGAACCCTCATGAGACTTTGGACAAGGAGGGCACGTGGAAGAAGTTCGTGTGCGTGGAGAGCGCGGCGATCTCGAAGAAGGTGACTCTGGATCCTGAGAAGGTGTGGAGAGCCGAGACCAACCTATGCGTAATAGACCTGTAGTGCACGCGGCGACGCCGGTCTCAAGTGAAAGTCAAGAGAATTTGCCAAATTTTTGAAATTCCGCGTTCACTCCAATGCTCGCGTCGAGGGACATGCGGGACCCGGCGCCAAAGTGGGCGCCGGAAACCGTCGAGCGGAGTCCTTACGGGCCGCTCGACGTCGGCGATGAGCTTTTTTCGCCGCCGTCTACCAGCGGGGGGTGGGACTCGGAAGTGCGCCAGAGGTGGCAGGCGTATTCAGATGGAGCTTTTGGCAGCGTCGAGCCGAACGTGAAGACCGCCGCGGGAGCCGAGGACACCGCGAGAGGATATGGCGTCCTTCCCAGAAGCGTGATGGACGACTACGACGACGTCAACACGAGCGTGCGCCCGCGTATCATCGACGCCGAGACCATAATATCCTTCGCCGCGGCCGCCGCGTCACCGGCCAAGTTCGAATCGTCGGAAGTGCCGACCGCCAAACGAGTCGACCCGTCACCGCCTCCTCGCCGAGCCTTGGATTTTGCGCGCTACGAAGCATCCGCCCAACGCGCGCGAACTGGGTTGGAGGCATCGGCGGCCCGGCCCGTCGACGCTGAGATGGCCAAGGAGCAGGCGCGCGACGCGCTGCTATCGTTCCTCGAGCACAAGACTCGCCTGCGATTGAGCCGAGGCTTGCAGCGACGTGTGTTCTCTATGTGGCGGTCCTTCGCGGCTGAAGCCGTCGCGGTGCGCCTGCGTCCCAGGCTCCAATCACCGCCGTCGACAGCACCCGCGCGCGTCACGCGACCCGCGTCGCCGCCGGATTCGCCGCCTAGGACCTACGACGAGTCGCATCCGAGCTACGGGGTGATGGACGAAAAACTGCGACGCTGGCTTGGCACCTATGCGCCGGCGTCGGAACCCGCGCTGCCCGGCGACGTCCCGAGGCGCTCGCACCGCGTGGCCGGTAGCGGCGCCAGTCTCGACACCCTCGAGACCCTGTTGGAGGCGCTGCACGCCGCGGAGGACCGCGTGAAGGACGTCGAGGCTGAGAACGCGGCTCTCGGCGACGACCTCTACGCGGCGTCGGTGGTGATGGAAGAGATGGAGGCTGAGTGCGCCGCGTTGAGGGAGGGCGTGAGGCGAGAGAGGGATCGCGCGGATAAGTGGGAGGCACGGGCGAGGGAGGCGGAGGAGGCGGAGGAGGGTCGCGCGGACGAGAACTTGAAGCGCGAGGTGGAGAGGCTCGAGGACTACGCCCGGTCGCTTCGGACGCGATGGCCGGTTGCGGTGGAGCGAGCTGCGCGGAGGATGCGACTCGAGGACGAGGACGCGCGTCGGCACGAGGAATGCCGGGGACGCGCCGACCGTGTTGACGATTACGGTTAGAACTAAACGGTTTAGACTAAGTTAGTAGGTTATTTATACGATGGCGGATTGCACCCGGCTCTGTTCGTCATCCGACGTTGACGACGACTGCGGTGATATCATCCTTCTTGCCACCAGAGTACACCATGTCGAACCACTCGGTCGCCGCGAGCGAGTACGGCGTGGTCCGCCTCTTGTCCATGCTCGCGGTGTACGCCGCGGAGACGAGCTCCCTGCTCGCCCTGTTCATCACGCCCTGACTCTCTGCGCCCAGCCCCGCGCTCGCGGAGCTGCCCTGAAACACGGACTCGATGACCTCGAGTATCTCGATCTCAGACAGGTTATCCCAGAGTCCGTCCGAGCCCATGACCACGATGTCCCCGGGCTCCAACGGGAACGCGGTGAGCATCGCGTCTTCCGGCGTGTCGCTGTTGGCGTGGTGGCCGAGCTGGAAGGGCCGGCCGAACTCGTGCTCCTGGTGCGGCGACCGGTGGCACACCTCGCGATTGCCCGGGTCGCCCCGGACGATCATGAAGCCACTGTCGCCGACATTCGCGCTGCGGAGCAGGCCGTGCGTCTGGTCGATGGTGGCGATGCACGCCGTCGTGCTCCCCTGCACGCCCTCCTCCCTTACTCCGGCGTATGCAGCCTTGAGCAGGTGCTCGGGCCGGTTTTTTTCAAATTCGTGCTCGTTGCTCTCGCTCTTCACCTCGGTGAAGCCCGAGAATACTTCCGAGGCGAGGCCCATCAAACGCCGGCTGAACTCCCCGGCGTCGATACCCTGCCACCGCCACATGTACACGCCGTCGGCCACGCCAAAGGCGACCACGTTTTTCTCGCCGTCGATTTTGGACGACTTGAAAAAATAGGCGTCCTCGCCTCCGTGGCCCCACTCGCGCTGCATCACCGCCCGTATGCCCTCCTTGGTCTTGTCCACGTGCGGCACGGTGGCACCCGCGGCGGAAACGGTCAGATTCACCACCGGCAGGTCCGCGCGCGTCTCGCCCCTCTCCCTCTTCCCGGGGCAGACGTCCATTGCGAGGAGCTGCGAGAGCGGCCCGTCCCTGCCGCCGCAGTCGCTCTCGCCGAACCACTTGCGGCTGTTAAAGTGCGACACGTCCCCGGTCTCCTCGTTCGTCACCTTCACGTTCTCCAGTAGCCATCCGTGGCCAACCTGGGACATCTCGGGGATGAGCCGCACCTGCATTTGGCTCAGCCGCCCCGGGTCCATGTAGCTGGTCACTCTGAACGGCAGGGTGGTGCCCCGCTCGAACCTAGGCGTGAAACCCGTCGCGTACTCCAGCTGTATGGGCGGCGAGACGCCCTGGTCACCGATGAAGGTGATCTCGACACTTCCCGAGGTTCCCGCGCCGCGAACCGCCGCGGTGGTGACCTCTATCCGGTAGTGCCTGACCGAGCCGAAATCGACCGACGCGAAGGTCGGGTCGCCGTCGCGATCGATCGTGGCCGACGCCGGGCCGGACGCGACGGGCCGCGGGACCATGCTCAGGTCCACCTCGACGAAGCCCATGTCGTCGTTGGCGGTGTCCGCGAAACCCTTGTACGGCGACCAGCCGTGAAGGTGCGGATCCGATGACGACGATTGACCCCGCCTCCCACCGCGGCTCTCGGGTTCCCATCGTTTCCGCCCCGTCGCCGCGGCTGCCCGGACGTTCGTCCACGTCGGGGCAGACTCGGCGGCGGACTTGGACGTGCACGCCAGCGCGTGGGTTAGCGCCCGAGACGCCAGGCGCGATGACCTCAACATCTCCCCAGCCCGGTGCGCTCGAGCCCGCACGGTGGATCTGGGCACGTGCTCCTTTTTTGTCGTCAGTCTCGCGGGAGATTCAAAACACCCGAAACGTCGTCTCCAGTGGGGTTGACGCTGGCGATACCTCGCGGGTTTGGACGTCGATACGGCTCAGGTGGGTCGTATCAGCCCCAAGAGCTAGTCAGCGCACCCTCTGCACAGGTGGGCGCGCCCTCGGGGAGAGTGGCCCCGCCCTCGAATCGAAAGGCCCGAAAAGTGCAACAGAATTCGACGAAGAGCCGCGTGAGATGTGTGAGACGTGGACCGGTTCTCAGTCACAAAAATGAGCATGTCATGAGACCAAAAATCATCAGTTTTCCTTGATGGGTTTCCGCGTCGCACCCGTTTTCCACCTACGCCGCGAACGACGCCATGGCCTCCGCTAAAATATCCTCCGCGGCGGCACCCCTCTGCGCGCCCGCGTCCGTCTTCAGAACCACCCGCGCCGCCCTCGCAGCCGGGTTCACGACAGCCTCCACCAGAAACAGACCCGCCCCATCCTCCGCCTGAGCGTAAAAGTAGTACTTGATGGCGGGCGGAGCTCCGCCGCTCGCCATCGTCGCGAACCCGCGCGTCGCCAGGTGCGCCATGAGCGGCGGAGGGGCCGTGAGCACCGCCGCCGCGTTCGCACCCAGGGTAAGGACGCGCGAACCGCCGGCGCAACCCGGCGCGGGGGGCAGAGCCGCCCACCGAGCCTGAAACGAAGCCGCGTCGATCGACGGAGCCGGGCGCAGCGACAGCGCCGGAGGAGGCGGTGACTCACCGGGCGGGCTCGCCGAATCCATCGGAACGTCCAACAGGTCCAGGAGGTTGTGCGAGCTCCCCGGTCCGCTTCCCCCTCCCCCCCCCCCGCCGCCGCCGCCGCCCGCTGGCATTCCCAGCAAATCGTCGATGGCGCTCCGAGAAGACGACGCGCCCACGGGTTCGTCCCCAAAGTCTATCAAGCTGTCCCCCATCATGGCGCTCCCACCGCCGCCGCCGCCCGCCGCCTCGATCACGTCCGGCGTTCGCGGCACCTCCACCGGTTTATCGTCGGTGAACAGGAAAGCAGGTTTGCGATAGAGCACAGAGAGCGAGTTGAACTCGTCAAAGATTTGCTCGCCGAATTTATCGGCAAAGCCCGCACCGTCTGAAAAGTTTGCGACGCTCTCTTTGTACCCGGCGATAACCCTGGAGGCAGCCTCCGGATCTTTGTGCAGCAACCTGGCGTACATCAGCGCGCGATCGTGGACGTCCTGGTTGGCGTCGTTGGTTCCCGCGGCGAGCGCCTTTCCGAGCATGTCTCTCATTTCTGGCGCTCGCTTGAAGAAGAGCTTCATCGCAGACGCCAAGAGTTCGAGCCGCACCTCCTCGCTCTCCTCCTCGTCAAACTCGTCGAGCAAGGGTTCCAGCATGTACGGCGCCTCGGGCATGGCCTGACCGAACTCGCCGTAGAGGTACACCAGCGCCGCCTTGGCCTCGGGCTCCACGATGGTCTCAAGCTCGATCCCGCTCACCGCAACCACGCACTGGTCGATCCACCTGGGATGCTTCCGGACGAGATCCTTCACTTGGACCAACGTCTCGGCGGTGATGTGCTCCTGGTTGTACTCAATAAACTGCAGGAGCCGATCCACGATACCCGCGACGTTCTGATCGCCGTCCAACGCGATCCGCCCGACGGCTCTCACCCCCTCCCTCGCGATGACCGCGTCGACGTCGGTGACGTATTCGCAGAGTTCGGACACGATGTCGTACGTGTTGACGTCGTCCGCGACCGCCGTGAGCATCTCGATCTTCAGCTTCTTCACCGCGGGCGCGTCGGAACCCCGGCAGAAGAACGACTTGTAGTCCATGGCGAACAGGGGCGGCGCTCGCATCGTCAGCAGGTGGAGGTGCGCCCAGACCGCGTACGCCGTCTCCGCGGCGCCCGCGTTGGCGAGGGTAAACAGCGGCGCCTTGAGCCGCTCGAAGACCTGCTGGTGCACGTCCGGGAGGTCCAGGGTGGCGTGCAGGAACACCTTCACGGTGCCGAGCACCACGGCGCTGTTGGAGCTCTGCAGCCGGTCCTCCAGCGCGTTCATGACGTCGAAAGTCTCGGACTTGTCCGCGGGTTTGTACAGCGCGACAGTCTCCAATATCGTCACCTGCGACCACTGGGTGAAGTCCTTGATTCGGTTTATCAGGCCGTACACGTTCTGCTTCGTCGCTAACGCGCGTTCCCCGTCGATCTCGCGGAGGACGATGAGGCAGTTCGCCACCACCGACGCGTCGCGATCGGAGATGAGCATGCGGCGAACCTCCTCGAGGATCTCAGTCTCCGCGAGTGCCTCAGGCGCGAGGTCGTGAACCTTGAGCACGCCCAAGGCGGCAGTCTTGCGAGGGTAAGGGTCGGCATCTTTCAGGCCGAGGCGGATGGCGTCAATCTGCGGGGAGATGGGCGAGTGAATGGGGGACGGGTCAGTTTCCACCAGATTTAGGGTTGACAAAAGAATAATGTCAAATTCCGCGTTCCGCTGGGCTCGGGTGGACGCGCTTTCTCGAGACTCGGCGCGGGGTTCGGCACGCACCAGGTATTCCACGAGGTCTGGGACACGCATGGACGCCATGGACCGCAGGGCTAGCCCACGAATGACCGGATCCTCCTCGCGGCAGTCTTTCTGCAGCGTATTCACCGTCAGCAGCGCCAGATCCGCGTTGGCCTGCGCGTAGTGCGTGATGTAGTGATAGAGCATCTTCTTCGTCGCCACGTCCGTGGTGTGGGCGTTCATGATGACATCCGAGAATATCGGGCTCATGTCAATGCCGATAGTGAGGTACTGGATGACCTTCTGAAACAGTTGGCGACGCTGCGCCTGCTCCTCCTTCGTGGGCCTGCCCTTCGACGCGAACGTCCGGAGCGCGGCTGAGATGTCCGTCATCTCGCTGCGTTTCGTGCGAGCTGCCGCCATCGTGCCTTCACTGAGTTCCACACGATGACGACGGCCCTCTCCTATCCGCGAAGGTCGGCCCCACGTCCACGCGCGGCACTCTGCGCCTTCGCGTGCCGTGTTGAGCATTTCGAAAAATCCAGATCACTCAGCAGGGCAGTCTGAAGGTCGCGTTGACCGAGTGGTACTTGTTACGCGACGACGAGGGGATTTAGCTGCTGGCAGCGAAAGAGAGGGATGACACGACACACGCCGGCAGCTAAGCTCACACGTACTCCGGAAGCTGGTTCAGCACGTCGTCCAGCTCCGACTTGAACTCCTCCTTGGCCCGGTTGCTCCTGCCCCCGACGTGGAGCACCGTCCCGCCACCCCCCTCTGACTGCACCGCCCACACCTGCGAGTGAGACAGCAGGCTCAGGAACGAGGTGACCATGAGACCCGCGAAGCCCGCGTACACCCACGGCACTCCCGGGTCCGTCTTGAGCTCCAGGCCCGTGCTGCCCTTCATGTCCTCGACCACCAGCCTCAATCCGTCCACCTCGATGGGCCGCCCGCTCCCAGGTCGACGCACACCCGCGAAGGAACCGTCGGATGCGTATATCGCCACCGATTGAAAGTCCCTCGCGAGGAGCGTCACGCCCCGCTTCGCCTCGACCGGGTCGCTCGAGTCGGGGTTGAGGGGTAGGAACGTGCCCCAGATGCGGCCCTGGAAGTTGCCCTTGCCCTCGAGGTTGGCCATCGGGAGGCTGAGGCTCTCGCCGGCGCCCTCGGGCAGCTCGACGGATGCCGAACCCGAAGTCGCCGAATCCTCAGCCTCGGGCGCGGGACCCGAGTCGCCCTGGGACGTCGCGGCGGCGTCTTCGGTTTTAAATCCAACCTCCGCCACCCTCACCTGCATGGAGGCGATCTCCCAATCCGTCTGGTACATCGTCACGCCGCCCTCGCGCAGGGGCACGTTGACGGAGATGGTCTTTCGCTGAATCTCGCGTCCATTCTTGGAGTCCACCACGGAGAGGTCCGAGAAGAACTGCGAGACCTGGCCATTCGGCAGGTACTCTATGGTGAAGTCGTTCACGCGGACGATATCCTTGGCGACGGCCGGAGTAGGCGCGAACGGGGCACCCCTTCGAAGCCCGGCTCCGATCTGAAACTCTGTCCCCTCGGGAACCATCACGCTGCCGCCCAGTCCGCCGAGACCAGAATACGCCGCGCCTCCCAGGGTTAGCAGGAGCCCGGCGTGTACACCTATGGGCGCAAGTCTACCGATGAGCCCCTTGAACGCGTACATCTTCTTCCCCTTCACGAAAACCTGGTAGCCGCGCCTGGCGAGGAGGCTGGCAAGATCTGAGCTCCGAGCCCTTGGCAAGGTCTCCGACTCCTCCATCTTGAGCAAGGTGGCCGGTCGGTCCAGGAACTTCCAGTCCGCGCTGACCCTCCACACTGGGAGCTGGCGCGTGAACGTGCAGGCCGTCAGAGACGCGGCGAGCGCGCCGAGGAGCGCGAGAAAGTACCACTCGGTGTATATGTGATCCAGTCCAAAGTTGAGGATGAATGGATAATCGATGAAGCCAAAGGCGGGCTCGTCCACCGGGTAGTTCTGGACGTACCACGCTGCTCCCTTGTTCTGTTCGATGACCGTGCCGAGCGCGGAGAAGCCCGCGATGACCAGGAACTCGCCGATTGCGAGCGGCAGCGAGGAGAGGGATCGCGCGATCGTCTTGCCGCTCTTCGGTAGCTCCTTATCGAGGAGCCAACGCCGGAACGCCTCGCCCTCATCCTTCTCGGGGCCGCCGGGTGCGCCGGGGTCGGGCGCACGCGTCTCGCCATTACCACCGGGACGCGGTGCGTTGGCGTGGACCGAGACAAGACGAGACGTCGCGGAAGACCTCCTCATCGTGGTCAGCGTCGTGGCCAACCCCAAAGGAAGGCACGTCATCTTACCCTCAACTGTATCTCCCCGACAGCCGCTCGCAGTCGCGCCGATGAAGCCTCGGCCGGACGTTCCCGCCGAGTCGCCGCATCGCGCACGCGCGACGGGAGTTTCGGCGCGAGTCCAACGCGGGCTCGCGGCGAGGGGGGAGATCGCCAGCGCCATCGCGAGGCGTCCAATGACCTAGACCCTGTAATAAATTTCGCGTCTGGTTGGATCTGCTGACGAGGTTTTTCAGTAAAGCATCTGAGGACGTTCGCGCTCCATTGACGCAGCCGCCCGACCAAGGTCGGCGCGTCTCCAACATCAAACAGGGCGTTTCTCGAGGCTTTACGTCACGGATGACGGGTCCCATGTACGCGCACGGCGCGGGGAGGGGCGGGAGAGGAGGGGGTCGCGGAAGAGGCGGGGGCCGGGGCGGCGGTTTTTCGGGCCGAGGCGGCGGGGGCGGCCGAGGAGGTTTTCATCAGGGCGGTGGCAGGTGCGGCGGCAGGGGCGGCGGCGGCGGCAGGGGCGGCGGCGCCAGCAGGGGCGGCGGCGGGGGTGGCCACAAACGATCCCGCGACCCCGCCGACGACGAGCTCGGCGAGGGCTACGACGGCTTCTCGCAAGAAGCGTTCGACAACGCCAAGCTGCAGAACGAGAAGTTCGACGAGTACTACCAGCGCCAAGGGGTGGTGCCGCCCGACGAGTGGGAGGACATGATGCGCGCGTTCCGAACCCCGTTACCGCTCACGTTCCGCATCAACATGAGCGGCAAGTACAGGGAGTCGGTTCGTCGCAAGCTCACCCACGTGCTCTTCCCGAAGATACAGGCGGATGTGAGCACGATGGCGCCGCCCAGGGCGCTGCGGTGGTACCCTCACGGCCTCGCGTACCAGCTCGACATACCCAAGGACGCCCTGAAAAAGTCGGAGCACATGCAGGCGCTGCACAAGTTCATGGTGCAGGCCAACGAGGTGGGCGCCATCACCAGGCAGGAGGCCGTGTCCATGATCCCGCCGCTGCTCCTGGACGTGAAGCCGCAGCACAGGGTGCTCGACATGTGCGCCGCGCCGGGGAGCAAAACCTTTCAGCTCCTGGAGATGCTACACGCGCGCGCCGAGGAGAGGGACGAAGGGAGCCTGCCCACCGGCGTGGTGGTGGCCAACGACGCGTCGCTGCAGCGCGCCAACCTGCTGACGCACCAGACCAAACGGAGCAACTCGCCCGCGCTCATCGTGACCAATCACCAGGCGCAGAAGTTCCCGCTGCTCTACCCGAAGAGCGGCGAAGGCGACGCGAGACGCGAGCCGTACAGGTTCGACCGCATCCTCGCGGACGTCCCGTGCTCTGGCGACGGCACCCTACGAAAATCGCCGGACCTGTGGAAGAAGTGGTCGCCGGCGTCGGGCGTGGACCTTCACGCGCTGCAACTCGACATCGCGTCGCACGCGGCGCGGCTCCTGAAGGTTGGGGGCCGGCTGGTCTACAGCACGTGCTCGCTGAATCCCCTGGAGGACGAGGCCGTCGTCGCGGCGCTGCTGAAACGGGCCAAAGGCGCGTTGCGGCTCGTGGACGTCAGCGGAGAGCTCGAGGGCTTGAAGCGTAAGCCCGGCATGTACGCGTGGGAGGTTGGCGACGCGTTTGGGTGGCACGAGAGCCCCGACGGCGGCGGTCGACGGCAGCGAAACGTCGCCGACACCATGTGGCCGCCCGGATCGTCCAAGGCTCGCGAGATGAACCTCGAGCGTTGCGTGCGGATCATGCCCCACCTCGACGACACCGGAGGGTTCTTCATCGTCGCGATTGACAAGGTGGGCGAGCTTCCGGAGGAGATGGAGTCGGCGGCGGACCCGGAGGCGTCGGGATCCAAGGATGGTAAAAAGTGGAACGAGTCGAACCGCGTCGCGCCGGTCATCGCCGTCGAGAACGCCGCGCTCGTCGAGTCCATGCGCGCGCAGTACGGCTTGGACGACGCCAAGGCTGGCATCAGCGCGGGGCTCATGACCAGGCGCGCGGGGGAGCAGGACAAGGCGACGCCCAAGCGCCTGTACTTTGTCAGCGGCGGGGCGAGGAAGCTGCTGGACGCCGCGGCGGACGGCGGGTCCGGGTTGCAGGTCGTCGCCGCGGGGGTCAAGGCGTTCGAGCGGCAGGCGGCGGAGGGCGCCGCGTGCGACTACCGCGTCACGCAGGAGGGGCTCGACGCGCTCTTACCCCACCTGGAAAAGCAGGTGGTCCGCGCGGCGCCGAGGGAGATCGAAGCGATCCTGTGCCGGCAGCAGGGCCAGCCGCCGTCGAAGGAGGCTGCGGACGCGGACTTACTCCGGCCCGAGGACGCGCCGGAGGGGTGCTGGGAGAAGGACACGCTGGCGGCGATGAAGAACGTCACGCCGGGATGCGTGATTCTGGTCACCCGCGTGCACACCCCGACCTCGGGGGCGAGTGACGGGAACGACGTTAAGGGCGCGGACGCGGAAGCGAAGAAATCCAAGAAGGACAAGAAGGACAAGAAGGACGCCAAGCGGGAGAAGAGGGAGGGCGGGAGCTGGTCCGGCGTGGCCTGCTCGGAGGATCTCGCGGTGGCGTGTTGGTACGGTCACGGCGATAAGGGGAAGAGCCTGAGCGTGCTCGCGTCCAAGGCGGAGGGATCGCACTTGCTTTATCAGCTTCGAGAGTCCATGACCAAGAAGTGACGTTTATCCGGGAGCAAGAGTAGTCTAGCTAGTACGAAGGTAAAAGTTACCCTCGCAGGTACATTCCTCCGTAAACTACCTTCGTAAGTGACAAAGTAGTGCTCTGGGTGACCTCTGTTTCAAGGCGACGCGATGGGATTTCCGGCGTTGTCGAGCATCTTGCCGCTTCCACCGAAATCGGTGGGGACATCTGCGAACTTTGGGAGGTCGTCGTTCACCTTCCAGGTGGCCTCGGCGTAATTGATGTGCATGGCGGGCTTGAACTCTTGTTCGAGGATGCCGGAAACGATGTCAGTGAGACCCATCGTATCGGGATGGTCATTGAGCACATTTGAGTGGCATTTGGCGCAGGTCTTCCTGTTGGAGCCCTTGGGCTTACCCTCAGGCGGCGGATTGGTGAATTCGACGAGATCGCCTTCGACCTTCACCTGGTCGCAGGGATAGAGCGTGGCCAAGTTGATGCTTCCCCACTGTCGAGCGAGCGGGAACGGATCGTGAAGGTCATTTGGCGAATATTTGGCGGAAACGAACAACGACATTGATTTGAGTAGTCTGCGGACCTTCGCGCAGCTCCTGCAGTGGCACACGGCCATGACTTTGGGTTCCCCCGTGCAGGTAACCTTGACAGCGCCGCAGTAGCAGCTTCCGGATACGCTCATGTTTCAGACGGTGTTTAGATACGCTGGTCAGATGTGGCCGAATTAGATCCGATGCGGGCTCAAGAGTCAGCATGACGTTATTAGCGAAGGCGTTATCACGGCAGTGTACGGTCGGTTAGTTCTTCGGTCGGTCCCTCCTTTTTCAAACCGAGCTGTCGAGATTGGCCCCTGCGGCGAGGGGCTCTCACAGCGACCCGCGCCGCCTCGCGCGACAGGCCGCCGCCAGGCAGGCGAGTGCGGCATATCGAGGCAGAGCCGTCGCCGGCAAGTAGGTCGCGGGCGAGCGGGCGTCGGATACGCCTCATCTCCGGTGGCCTTCGAGCGTCGGGGAACTACTCGAAACAACAGAAAACGGCACGTCCAAGGTTCAGACTTTGACTGCCGAGATGGCGGCACGACGTAACGCGAGGATCTTCCTCGGAGGTTGCGAGGCGATCGCTTTCGCTCTGGTGTTCATCGCGACGTTCTTGATGTGCCATCTCGCGGGGGTTGTGAGCTCGGCGGAGCTCGGTTCGGACGGACACGGGGCGGCGATTGAAGCGGTCAGAGATGATGGAACCCCCCGGCAGCCATCCTTCGCCACCGGGCGCGCGCTGCAGCACCTTCAGCTGGACACGACGTGCGCCCCGGGTACGGCCGTGACACACGAAGAGGGCGCGGGGACGTGCGTGAACTGCCCCGCGGGCCACTACACCAGCGGGCGGAAACCCGTGTGCAAGCTCCTCGACCTCAACAACTGGGATTGCTCGTCCTACTTCAACCCGACCACGTTCCAGACCAAGTACGGATTCGACGACGTCGTGGGCGTCGAGTGCGACTTTGGAACGGCGAAGACCACGTATACCCTCTTCGAAAAGTCCACGGCGACGTGCTCGTTCGCGGACGTGGCGTTCAGCGACTGCACGGGCGACGCCGCGATCGATAACTCTGACGCGGTGACGTTTAGGTTGAGCTGCGACATCGACGCGGGCGACATCGTGTTCCAGACGTGCCGCGATAACCTGGTGGGCGAGGGTTCGCGGGTGACGTGCACGTGGGAGGGCGGGATCGAGAACTGCACGGCGTGTCCCCCGGGCACCTTCTGCGAGGGGACGAACACGATAGACCCGCCGCCGTGTCCCCACGGTCACGCGTGCGACGGCGCCAGTAAAACCGCGTGCGTCGCCGGTACGTATTCAACCGGCGGACTGGCGACGTGTCTCAACTGCCCGAACGGCAGCACGTGCCCGCTGGCGGGGTGGGGGGAACCGAGCAAGTGCCCGGCCAAGTACTACTCCGGCGCGGGCGCGACGCAGTGCGAGGAGTGCTGGGCGGGGCACGCGTGTCCCACGGAGGCGACGGAGTGGCCGATGCGGTGCCCGAAGGGGTACTACGCGTTGCCGTTATCGGACCAGTGCTCGTCGTGCGCGCCGGGTAACTCGTCCTACGCGGGTTCGTCGGAGTGTTACGTGTGCCCCGCGGGCACGTCGTGTCCCACCCAGGCCACGCCCGACCCGAACATCTGCGCGGCGGGGTATAAATCCCTGGCGGGCGCAACGACGTGCACCCCGTGCGGGCTCGGTCAGTATCAGCCCACGGCTCAGTCGAGCTCGTGTCTGGAGTGTCCCGCGGGCGTGCGCTGCCCGCAGCAGGCGATCAGCAGCGTTCAGAACTTGGGGTGCCCCATGGGCACGTACAGCAGGTACGACCTGAAGTCCACCGCGTTCGACCTCCCCTACGACCACGAGGACGTCGCCAGGTTCCCTTCTTTGGCCGCGACTGGGGACACGGTGTGCCGGCAGTGCCCCAACGGGTACACGTGCCCGGACCCGGCCACGGCGCCGGTGCTGTGCCCGGCGGGAACCACGCGCATAGGGACCAACTACTCGCACTGCGCGCAGTGCCCGGCCGGGTACTCGTGCGCCACCCCGAACGTCCCGCCGGCGGAGTGCGACGACGGATACTACGCCGTCGGGTCTCAGGCGGAGTGCACG
>Ga0181573_10002657_pt1 | contig 16439 bp, 13 predicted proteins | sample 101ome_25_FD_148643 | JGI IMG/M metagenome (GOLD analysis project Ga0181573, IMG submission 148643) | Coastal salt marsh microbial communities from the Groves Creek Marsh, Skidaway Island, Georgia - 101409BT metaG (spades assembly) | ecosystem: Environmental > Aquatic > Marine > Intertidal zone... | reverse complement strand
GATTTGCTGCTTGAGTGGACCCGCGTCGCTCGTGCCCATCGAATTCTGGCCGATCTGGGAGAATCCAAAGCCGTCTGCGGAGGAAGGAAGGAAGGGGAGGTTCCGTGAGCGGCGGCGGCGCGGGGCAGGTTTCCGTAACCGTACTGGGTCGGCGTAGCGTATCATGCGACGTACATTTATTGAGGACGCGCTTCTCGTTGAGGATGGCGCCGGCGTTGCAGACGAGCAGAGAGGCCTGCGGAGGGTATAGGGGGAGGTTAAGAGGTTAAGAGAGGTCGATCGGTGGCTTCGTCGTCCAACGAACCTGAAGGAGCGTCCAGAGCGTCATGAGTCGTACGGTATAGCTGGATGACGTGTATGCCTTGCTTATCGCCGCATGGCGAGCGCAGTTGACGGATTTAGAGGTTTTTTGTGTCGACCGTTCTCCTTCTTCTTCATGCACTGGCGGTCTGCGCGCCTGGAACGGCGCGGCCCCAGGGAGCTGGCGCCCGCTCCCGGGGCGGCAGCCGGTGCCAACGCGCCCCGCTCGCGGTTGTCATCGGCAGGCGGGAGCCGCACGCGACGCTCGTGCTGCCCATGGCGCGCTGCGCACGCCACCCCACTGCGTGTGGGTACATCGAGTGGGACGAGACGTGCCGTGGCGATGCCGGTGGCCTCTAGGAGGGTCGACGTGTCGAACAGCCTGGCGAGTAGGGGAGCGATGGCGCGATGGCGCGATGGCGCGATGGCGCGATGGCGCGATGTGTGAGTGAGCGGCGCTGATGGGAGCGGGCGATCGTCTCCGATCGGGCAACTCGCCGGCCGTTCCTGCGCATCCGGGCGTTTGCTTCATTCCTATTCGTTTGTTGTTTCGGCCGATCAAGTTACCTTCATCGTGCCCACGGAACAACCCCCGAGGAGAGCGCGAAAGAAAGCATTGCGGCGCACCCCCAAATCCCAACTCTTCGAAATCCCCTCGTTGAAACTGAAGCATGGCCGAAGCCGAGTACAGGGAGCAGGTGCGTAGTGTGTCGAATTCATGCATGCAACGCATTGAGCGTGCTGCGGGCGGTGAAAAGCCGTGTTATTAGCCCCGTTTGCGAGAACCGCCGCGGTTTCCTCATTCACCACGAGGCGAGCGAGGTCGACGTCCTCGTCGTACTCACGCACTCACGCACTCACGCACTAACGCGCGTATTGTGTACCCCCACCCCAGTGTGCGCTGGAGAGGCAGGAGCTCCTGTCCAACCCGGACGTGGTCACCAAGTACAAGGCGGCTGCGAAGATTGTCAACGAGGCGATCGTTGCGATTGTGGATGCCGCCAAGGCGGGTACGCTGGTTACGGATTTGTGTGACCTCGGTGATAAGTTCATCAGCGAGGAGGCCGGCAAGTTGTTCAAGAAGGCCAAGGACGAGGAGAACAAGGCCCTGGAGAGGGGCGTTGCTGTGCCGACCTGTATCTCTGTGAACCACTGCGTGGGGCATTGGACGCCGGTGGATCCCGAGACGGTGGTCCAGACGCTGAAGGACGGGGATATGGTCAAGGTTGACCTCGGATGCCATATCGACGGCTACGTGTCCCAGGCGGGGCACACGTTTGTGGTCGGGGCGACCAAGGTCAGCGGTCGCGATGCAGACGTGATTCAGTGTGCGAAGGACTGTTATGAGGCGGCTGCGCGTCTGATCAGGCCGGGTAACCGCGTCAACGACGTGCCGCCGATGCTGGCGGAGATTGCGACACACTATGGGTGCTCGCACGTGTCGGGCGTTATGAGCAACTCAATGAACCGGTTCGTGATCGACCAGGGCAAGATGATTCTCAACCGCAACCCGACCAACCCAGAGGATAGGATGGAGAACGCTGTGTTCGAGGAGGGCGAGGTGTACTCGATCGACTTGATTGTGTCGACCGGGGATGGACTCCCAAGGCTGGCCGACGAGAAGGAGACCACGGTGTTCAAGAGAAACTGGGGCACCTACCACCTCTCCATGAAGTCGTCCAGGCAGCTGCTCTCGCAGATCGACAACCGATTCTCGATGATGCTGTTCTCTCTGAGGAACCTGGAGGGCGGGGCTGCCGCTGCCAACGACACCAAGGTCAAGATGGCCATCAGGGAGCTGACCAAGGGCCAGATGATTGCGCCGTTCCCGGTGACGTGGGAGAAGGAGGGGGAGAAGGTCGCGCAGGTCAAGGGAACGTTCATTACCATGCCCAACGGAAACGACAGGCTCAACGGGTTCCCCGGGCAGGACGTGGAGAGCGACAAGAAGGCAAGCCTGCCGGAGGACGTCAAGGCGCTGCTGAGCACCAGCCTCAAACCCAAGAAGAAGAAGAAGAAGAGCAGCAGCTAGGATTTTTTAGTGCATGCATGCACTCCACACAAGCCTTGGATGAAATTCCAGTTCTCTCTCTGAAACGCCCAGTTGAAATCAGATTCGGTCAAACGCGAACGCATCGACGTGTGGATTGACACGACCATGAATGTGGCGATGATTGCGGGAGGTGCCGGGGGAGCGGCGGGCTTCAAACTTGTTTCGAGCGGCATTCAGCAACGAGTGGTCCCGACCACGTTGTCGTCGTCGTCGTCGCCGTATTCTCGTGTCGCCGACCACGCCGCCGGCGATCACGCGCGCCGTCGCGTCGTCTCGATGGCTTCGGCGTCATCGTCCGGTGGCGGGGGGTCTGGTCTGCTCGACCGGACGCTGACGCCCAAGAAGGATACCGTTCGAAAGCGGCCGCCGATCTACAAGGTGCTCCTCCATAACGATGTGGGTATTGACCTGGACCGATGTGCGCTGGCACGCACACACGAGCCCCCCTTGTCTCACTCGCGCTACGCGCTTCGCTCGTTCGCTCGTTCGCTCGTTCGCCCGTTCGCAGGACTATAACAAGCGGGAGTACGTGGTCCAAGTGCTGCTCAAGCACGTAGAAGGTGGGGTACTGACCTCGGCCGCCGCGCGCTCGCCCTGACTCTCTCACTCGCGCTACGCGCTCGTTCGTTCGCCAGGGTATACGGTGGAGGACGCATTGAACGTGATGCGGGAAGCGCACATATACGGCGTGGCGCTGGTGGTCGAGTGTAGCCAAGACAAGGCAGAGTCGACGTGCGAGGCAATCAGGCTGTCCGGTTTAATCAGTACGATCGAACCCAGGTAGGTAGGGTACATGTACACGTGCACGTACAAGTACGTATGTAAACGTGGAACGCGTTACTACTCGAGACGCAGACTGCTGGCCAAGTAACTGATCTCCTTGCGCTCGTCGACCCACTGGCGGAACGATACCGCGTCACTGCCCTGCTGCCTTCGCTCGGCCTCGTAGAGGTAGGCCCGGAAAGCGATGAGGTAAAAGTACCGGAGCAGGTAGTGGAGGCCGAGGCGCTTGGCGAAGGAGGCGTCGCCGATCTGGAGGCCGACGGCGCCGTCGTCCTCAGAGATGACCTTGCACTGGAGGATGTCGTGCATGATGTTTCCGATGGACGTGCAACGGTCGATGGCCTCGTCGATTGCTTCTTTGGCGTCGGTGCCGCGGGGCAGCGCGCGGAGCAGGCTCATGATGCCTGGCGAACGAGCGAAGCGCGTAGCGCGAGTGAGAGAGTCAGGGCGTGCAAAGAGCGAGCGCACGTCGGTCGAGGTCAATACCCACCGCGGTACTCGCCGTTCTCGACGGAACGAGACAGGTCAAACGCCCCCGAGTCGACCCGGTGCATGGAGGAATCTCCCGACGACGGCGCTGGTCCGCGGTCACGATCAATCCGGTCGTTGCGGTCGGCGACTTCGCTCGCGTCCCGGCCGAGCAGGCAGCCGCAGGCAAACGTCGCGGCAAACCTGGCACTGCTACCGTTCGCCGTGCGGGAGACGAACGCGTGGATGATCTTCTTGTCGGCGCACGACACCTCTGGGTTCATCTGCACGAAGAGATGATCGAGGTCGTCCGTGCGGGGCGTCCGTTCGCGGGACATCGGCACGCGCTTGTACTCGATGCTGTAGCCCTCGGCTGCCAGGCCCAGGAACACCTCTGCAGGGGTCCAGATGCCAGAGTCAATGTCGGCGTCGGTGCCGTCCCCAGTGCGCTCCCAGAATGCCGCAATGAGGGTCGACGTCTGGTACGACGTCGTCTTGGTGATGTCCTCGTACGAGGCCGACGACGCGTGGAGCGAGTTGGCGGTCGGATTGGCGCTCGCCATGCTCGCAGAGGTGCTCGCATACGCGTTGCCGCCGTGAGACGAGCCATCGTTGCTCCCGGTAGAAAGCAGCCTCTTGTCAAAGTGCCGGAGGCTGAACGTCCGTTCCGTCTCGAACGACAGGCGGGACGGCGTGAACGGGCGGTCGCCGGGCTTGTCGGTGTCCAGCTCCCGGTGCAGCAAAATTTTCCCGCCCCATGAGACAGCTTCGTTCATAACGTCGGTGCGCAGCCTGCGCTCCAAGTCCTCGAGCTTGACGGCCTTGATGCCCGCGTGGTGCAGGGCGGCGGCGGCCATCTCGACCTCGCGGCGCATGTACGCCGTGCCGTTCACGTATATCACGAGCTCCTCTCGCAGATCGGTGAAGATGATGTGCGCGTCGCCCCCGGGCAGCGCCCCAGCCTGCTGCAGAAATTTGCGCAGGCCGGCGATGGAGGCGTTCCCGATCGTGAAAATGGGCAGGCCGTCCACCCCCTGGATGTCCGAGATGCCGTCCACCATGAGCTCTGGAGGCACGTTGAGACCATGATGTTCTCCCCGAATCGTGTAGCTTTTCAGGATCGTCTTCTTCCCGATGGTGTTGCCGCGGCGCCGCATGAGGATGGCCCGCGCCTCGATGAGCGAGACGTCCCTGTCGGTATCGAACGACCTCGAGGATCCCGGAGACAGGCTTGACAGGCTCTCCACGTTCCTCATATCTCCGGGAGTGAAAAACCCCGAAACGCTCGGGCCGAGCGGCACGGGCGCCAGCGCGCCCGCCGGGTTCTGGTGGATCCCGTCAACGACCGCCGTGATGTCCGTCCTGGTCGAAAGCCAGTCCTCGAACGACAGCGTCCTGCCCTTGTGGCGGCACTCATGGAGATACACGGAGAACGCCATGAGCATGCAGTACCGTTCCATGTACGTCGAGCCCCGCTGGAACGCGCTGTGGCGACTCTGCAGCTCGGGCCGGAAGAACGTATCGGTCGACTTTGGCTTCCTGTACCGCATGATTGCCGTGCGCAGGTTGACGATCACGCCACACGCGTCAATCACCTCGTCCACCTCGGCCTTCACCTCGCCTCCCCGCTCGAGGGTGCGGGTGAACCTCCGCACGCCGAGGTACTCGCCGTTCTCCATGTTGACCCGCTCGCGGTCGATCTCCGGCGCGTTCGCACCCCGCATTCTGGACGCCGTACGAGGCGTCTCCTTGTTGGGATCCTCGAGAAGCAGCTCTGGATCCTCGCCGTCGCCGTCGCCATCGCCATCGCCATCGCCATCGCCGCCGTACCCCCAAGGCGCCTCGACGTCCTCCGTTGTGAACCGCGGCGAGGCGCCAAGGTCCTCGTCGAGACGGAGAAGACTCGCTTCCCTGTCGAACGAGGAAGTCGTGGGGATCGCCGCACCATTCAGGTGCATGCGGAGCAGCGTGCCGATGCACATGCCCATGGTCGTCCTGCCGCCGCCGAGCTGGCAGGTGTAGATAAGGGCGTCGTTGGGCCTGGAGGCCGCCGCGGCGCCGTAGAACGAGTCAAAGTCCCTCGGCTTTGGGCATGTCCCGTCGGTCAGCGGGATGCGGATGAAGGTCACCCTGTATCCTTCGGACTGGAACTTTTCCAGCACCTGCCGCGGCGTCTCTACGACGCCCTGGTCTGCCACTTTGATGATCTTGTCCTTGACGCTGCTGACGCCGGACGCGTCCTTTTCCTCCACCGTCACGATGATCTCGCCGTTCATCATCGCCGCCTCCTGGATGACGTCGTCTTGCAGGCGTTGCTCCATCTGATCGAGCCGGAACGCGTCGATGCCCCTGTACTCCATGAGGTTCTTGAAGGGCCGCGAGGCCTCCCGAAGCACGTACGGATCGCCATTGATGTACACGACCGGTTCCTCGCGCATCATGTGCCACACGGCGCACGCCTGCTGCTCGTCGTCCGGCCCGGCGCCGACGGAACGGAGCACGCGCTCGATGCCCTCGACGGTCGCGATGGCCCCGCCGAACACGTGCAGGCCGGGACTCGACATGCCCCGGAAGTTGGGAGCGCCGTCGATTTCATTCACAAGTCGCGAGCTCTGACATCCCTTGAAGTGGTCCAACTTGAGGATGGTGTGCGGCCCGAGCACCGACCCGGGCCTCGTCGCGATGTGCTCCGCAAAGCTCTCCTTCCTGTTGACCGCCATGCTCTCCAACGACGACCGGGCGTTACTGTTCTGTGACGCATCGATCTGATCGAATGCCAGCGCCGACAGCGGGTTGGCCCGAAGGAGCCGCTCCAGGATGCCCCGCAGCTCGGGCCTGTCCCCGACCCAGCGCGAGAACGGCACGTGACTGCTCGTCCCAAACGCAAACCCGGGGTCATCCAGGTAGGCCGCAAACACAATAAGCGAGTAATATCGATCCAGATACTCCAAGCACACTTGCAGCAGCGACTGCCGCCGGATCTCGTTCGGCTCGAGGAACACCCGCTTTCGGTACGTCGCGATCGCCTCCCGCAGGTTCTGCATCGCCGCGCACGCATCCAGAATCAAATCCAGCGCCATTTTCGCGCTTTTCCCGTTCTCCAACGCCCGCATCACGCTCCGAATCGACAGAAACATGCCATTCTTGAGGTCCTCCGCCGGGTTGCCCGTCGCCCCAGCCTTGGGACTCGCCAGGTCGCTAAAGTCCTCCTGCGAGCACCACCATGCCGGAAACCACTCCTGAGGCAGCGCCGGAGGCGGCGCCAGGTGCCCTTGCGCCTTCCTCAACAGGATACAGCACGCGATCACCATCCCCGTCGTCGTCCGCCCCCGTCCCATCTGGCAGTTGAAGATGATCGACGAGCGACCCCCCTCGCCCTCCCCGTCCCCCTCTGCGTCCAGATCCCACGCATTCCGCATCAAAACCTCAAAATCATCGCCCATCGGCGCCTTCTCGTCCGTAATCGGCACCCGCACGTAGTGCACATTGAACCCGTCCCGCGTCAGCTCCTCGTACACCTCCAACGGCGTCTGCACGTCCACCTCCGTCACCGGCTCCCAATCTTCCACCACCTGAAACTGATCATCCTCATGCGCCACCAACACACTCCCGTCGTATAGGCTCGCCTCCGCCAGCACGTCCGCCTTGAGCCGCTCCTCCATCTCCACCACCCTCGCAGCGTCGATCCCACTGTACTCCAGATTCGCAAACGGCTTATCCGACTCCCGCACCACATACGGCGACCCATTCACGTATATCAACGGCTCCTCCCGCAGATTTATCCACACCAACCGACGCCCATTCTTCGCCGTGATGCCCAGCTGCGAGAGCACGTTCCGCAGACCCAGGACCGTGGGTATGGCCACGCCGTACACCGGCAGGCCGTCTATCTTCCGAAAATTCGGCGCCCCGTCTATCAACGGCTTCAGCTTCAAGTTCTGACATCCCGGAAAGTGATCTGCACGAAGGGTCGAAGTAGGGGGGACGTGAGCGAACGAACGAGCGAGAGCACGGGCGGGCGAGCCAGCGAGACCACGCGACTCCGACTTCCGACGACTTCCGACGACTTCCGACGACTTCCGACGACTTCCGACTTCAAACTTCCGAACGACGTACCAGACTTGAGGAGCGTATGTGCCAAGAGGACCTGGCCTGCGCGGTTGGCAACGACGCCCTCCGTTGTCTGCTGCTCGGACTGGGTGCGACCGACTGAAATCGACCCGACCTTTGGCGGTCCGTTGTCTGTCTGCGTTCCCGTTGCGGGTTCCCGCTGCCTGTCTCCCGACGTCTCTGTCTTTTCTATCTGGCTCCCGCTATCCATGATAGATGGGGCAGCATTTCGCGTGCTTTGAACGAAAAAACGAAAAAAAAGCGTGGCTCGAACTTCGAACTTCGAGTCTCGAGTACCACGATCCAATGCACCACGCCAGTCACCGGCACCGTATCCGCTGTCAGTCGGACCGGCCGACTGCGCCGGTTCCGGCTACCACGAGGCGACACTGCCTTGGGTTGGGTCTCTCGCCGTTCGTCGCGTTCGCGTCACCCACCCAGTCCCCTCCTCCCAACAGTCCCCCCCTCAAGAATTCGGCGCTGGACAGGCTATTTGCCGAGGCCATGCACAGTGGGATGGAAGACTATGAAGCTCGACTGGCGGGGACCAAGGAACGGCTGTTCGCTGACGCGACTTCCATTGCACGGCAGGAAGCTGCGACGGGAAGCCGACCTTTGGCGGTACCACCGCGATACACCTGTCTGGAGGTGGGAATCGGCACGGGGCCAAATCTGAGGTACCTTCGGGACGTTCCGAACATCCGCGTGCTGGGGTTGGAGCCGAACGAATACATGCAGCCGTATCTCGCCGCTGAAGCCTCCAAGCAACAAGTCGAGATGGAGGTCATTCCAGGGTACTCGGAAGAGATTCCGTTGGAGGACGGGGCCGTGGATCTGGTCGTGTGTACGCTCGTTCTGTGCTCTGTGCGAGACGTCGGGAGGTCGCTGTCGGAGATGGCCAGGGTGCTCAAACCCGGGGGGCGACTGTTGGTGATCGAGCACGTGCGGAGCAGCGATCCAGGTCTCGTGCGGTTGGGACAGGCGGTGTTCAATCCGCTGCAGCAATTGCTGGCAGACGGCTGCCATCTCGATCGTGACGCATTTCGGGATGTGCCCGAGGCGCGGGAGCAGTTTGAATTGGCCCGGTTGGAGCGGTTCGACGTACCAGGGCTCGGGGTACTGAGCCCCCATGTCGCCGGACTGTTGCTGCGAACGAGCGATGAGAATTGAGAATTGAGAATCGAGTCTGGGCGTGCGACCGCCCACTCATTTCCCAATTTCCCAATGACATCATCGACAGGGGATGTCTTCACCATTCCAAGAGAGCTCGAGGCTCAATTGGACCGCCTCGACGAGTGCCTCCGCAACACAGAGCAAGGATGCAGCACCTGGATGAATTCCACCCAACACGGCGCCCACCCGCTCTCTTCCGCCCAAGTGTACCAACACGCCTCCCACCTGACCCTCACCCTCGCCAAGCTCGTCTCCCACTGCGCCGGGAAACCCCTCGAGCAGCTCAACGCCTACAAGGCCAAACTCGAGAAGAAGCAGCAACGCATCGACCGGGCGCGGGCGCGGTACGAGCGCCAAGGGCAACGGTTGGCGCGGCCAACCGTCACACTGGGCATCGACGACGCCAACAGAGTCATCGCCAGCGTCAAGCACAACAAGCGGGCCACCGCGATTTCTCCTCCCAAGCTGACGACGCAGACGAGGACGAAGAAGGGCGGGAAGAAGAAGCACGACACGCACAACGAGCTGGCCTTTCTCCGCACCCTCAACGATCCCAACGCATGAAAATTCATTACAACCGCCCTCCCGTCAAAGAATCATCTCTCGTGTCTCTTGTCTCTCGTCTCTCGCTCGGAACATGTAAAATTGAAACGTGGCACGCCGTGGCACTCCTACGCCAGGAACCCGAGCCACTCCCCGTTCTTCTTGGCCAATCGAATCAGCCCCTGTGCCTGCTTGGACTGCACGCCAATCTCCTTGCAGAAGTCCTTGATAATCTGCGAGTGAAGCGAGATGGCCTTCCCGCGGAACTGATTGAATTCCTTCGTCCCCATGGCGTTTCGCGTCACCCGAACGATCGGCGCAAAGATACCGTTCTCCCCCTTGTTCCCCGCGACCACGCGCAGCGACGACGCCTTTCCCGTTCTATTCACCCTGAAGCGCGCTGCCGAGTCGAGCGTAGAGAGCGTAGAGAGATACAGTGAGCAGCCGGTGCGCTGCCAGGGAAGTTAGAAGAAGGCCCAGCAGCCGATTCGATCGAGCCGGCAGCGCCTGGGTCTCCCCCGCCCGCCGCCCGCGACGCCGTATTCGATATTCGGACCGCGTCCCCTCCAGTGTTCACGATGCCACGCCAGCGATCGGGACAATCGCGCGGTCATTTCCGCGCTTCCACGTACCTCCATTATTGACGCCGAGCGATTCGCCCCGATTGGCCACCACGGACGACAGGCCCGGTGCATTGTTCGATCTATACGTGGGCCGTCCCACACTCGTCATGAAGGACACCGCCATGTTCGATCTCTGCGTCTTCGGCAACGATACTGATGCCCCAGACAGAATTGCTGAAATGGCTCCTACAACGCTCGAATTTGACTCGACGGGTGCTCAGTGAGCCTCCTATTGTGTACTCTACGAAATGAAATGAGAATGAGATATCGTTCTGGGGGTGGGGGCACTGGATGCCGGCTGTGGAGGCGCGGAGGTGTGGATGGGTCAGTCCTGACGTCTGAGGTCACCCGAATGGGTCGCACCACAGCTGGCTGGCCTCCCGTCCTGGTTGGCGCGCAAGGGGCTCGCGATGGCCCCGGATCCTTCAGCTCCTCGGCGTGCTCTGGACGTCGTCTGGATGGCCTCGCGCTGGAGCGGGCGTCCCTCGTGTTGGTGACTAGGTTCATCGGGTCACCGAGCACGCTTTCGGCTGCTCGGCTCTTTTACCTGGAGCACTTCGACGTCGATGCCGGCCTTCTCCAGCTCGTGTATCCAAAGGATCTGCTTGTCGCTGGCGATTAGGAAGGAACGAGTGAGCCCGGGTCGTCGTGTCGTCGTGTCGTCGTACCGTACCTCAACGAGTCCCGCTGGCTCTTGACTTCGCTCAGCTTGGCGGCGCGACGGTCTGCGTTCCAGAGTACCAAATCGGGCATGCCGGCGGTCATCGCGTGGTAGTCGCGGCAGAGGATGCCCAAGATGCTGGCAGTGGCGGCGCCGCCGAGGCAGCGGACGATGGTTTTCAGCTGGTCCAGGTTCCACTGGTCCCAGTTGCCGATGCCTCGGGCGGTCACGCCGTGGTGTGTCGTCCAGCGCTCTTCGAGGAGCCTCGGCGCGTGGCCGTCGCGGACGGCGGCCAGGATCTCGTGGATCTTTGCCGCGCGGCACTCGGAGAAGCCCGGGGAGTCGAGGTCGAGGGGCGCGGTCTGGAGGGAGGTGCGGAATGCGTCTGGGACGGGGATTTCGAAGAGAGCCGGCCACAGGAGCAGGGTGAAGAGGGTGGTGAAGATCCTGCCCTCGGTGTGGATGCCGTCCCAGTTGCCGCCAGTGTCCGAGGCGTAGTAGTCGAGTGCCAGCTGTTCGACCGAGATCGTGGTCGTGGTCGTGCTCGTGGTCGTGTTCGTGCTCGTGCTCGTGGTCGTTGGTGTCGCGTATGGAGCGTAGCGGACGCGTGCTTGCGGGGCGGTGGATGGTTTGGCGGCGGCGTGGATGGTGACGATGCGTGGATCGGACGGCATGTCGTCCTTCCACGCGGGTTTGAGCCAGCGGCGTGGGGGTTTGGAGAGTTTGAGGACTCGTTTGCGGAGGGTGAGGCGTTCGTGGTCGGCGATGGCGGGGTCGGCCAGGGCCGTCTCTGCGAGCTCCAGGGCGTCGGTCGGCCGGCCGACGTGTTCGAGGTCGGTCGACAGGCGGATCCACCAGTGCCCGCGTCGTTCGCTGCAGTCGTGTCCGCCGAGCAGCTGTTGAATTCGCTCGATTGCGGTCGGGTAGTTCTTTTGGCGTTCGAGGATGCTGACGCCGACGGTTGCCTGGACGCAGTAGAGCCAACGGGCGCTGTATTGCCGGAGGAACGCCGGGACCGTTGGGTCCGGTGGGACTTTGTTGGATTGGGTGTCGAGGAAGTGCCACGCTGGGGCGAGTGCCGCGGTGAGGATCTCGTCGCTCGCGTCTCTGCCTGCCTGCCGATGGGTGCCCGCCCGGTCGATGGCGCCGATGAGCGCGTGGGCGTCGAGGAGCGCTTGCTCGTATTCGAGGAATGCGCTCCGGTCCGGGAAGATCGCTCGGGCCCGAGTGATGGGAAACGTCGGGTAGCGGACGGTGCCGGCGTCGAGGGCGTACAGCGTGCCCAGCGAGTGGCCCTCGTTCAGGAAGCACAGGCGGATGGTGCGGTGAAAGGCGAGGAGACGTCGGCTGTCGATCTTGAAGACGGTACCGCATGCGTCCGACATGAGTTTCGCGGGGGCCGACGCAGACGTTCCCGTTCCCGTTCCCTTGGCCGTCGCTCCGACTCGTCCGACGACGAACGACCACTTGAGCTGCTGCTGGCTGCGGACGCCTCGAGCGACGCCTGCGACGAGCTCATCGCGCTTCGAGTTGGCCTTGGTCGGCTTGTTCATGGCTGCGAGCATGTCGATCAACTCGGCCTTGTTCGAAAAGACGTCGTCGACGACGGCTGTGGCGAGGGACGCCGGGCTCCATTTGAGGTCCATGACGTCGACCGGCACGCACAGCTCGGCGGCGAGGAGCTCACACACGGTCTTCTGCACGTCGTGAACGTCGCTCGTGTGGATTTTATTGGACGCGAAGTACGTCTTGTTCCGCAAACTAAGCCGCGCGAACAGAAGCTGCGCCGGCGGCGTGAGGCGCTCGAACGCCCTGAAGAGCGCCAGCTCGTCGTCTCCGGTGGCCCGAGGCTCGGTCATTTCGACTGTCTGGAAGACGTGCTTGAGTCGATCGAGGAACCGACGGGATGCTTGGGTCAAATTGTCCCGGTGCTCTTTGGCGATGGCTCGGAGCGTGTCGACCAACGCGTCCTGCGCGTCGAGGTCGATGGGGGCAGCGTCGGCGGCAGTTGGCGTGGCGTCAACATTGGCACTGTGGAATCGGACGGTCACCGATACTGGCGCGTTTTCGAGCTTCGGAGCGTCGCGCGTTGTCACGGCCGTGAGGCTGAGAGCGCGCGCTCGGATGAGCGGCGCGAGCTTGGCGGCGACCGGCGCGGGGAGGAATCCGATGGCCGCGCCGGAAGGCGTCGTGCACCGCAACGCTGGCGTACGAACGAACGAGCAGGAGTGAGGGAGTCGGGACGAGCGAGGGAGCGAGCGCACGCGGGTGGAGTTCAACGCGCACCGTTGGGATCGTGCGGATTGTTGAGTTCGAGAGATATCCGTATATCGATACCGCGCGTCAGCGCGCCCGTGCCTCCGGAAGCGTAGCGCCTGCCCACGACGACGGTCGAGAAGGACAGCCCCGACAGCGCGTCTTCGCTGTCGAGGCTTTCGTCGGGTTGGGCGTCGGCGTCGGGTACGGGTTCGAGGCGAGAGTCCCGTTCGTCGTTGCCGTTCCGGTCGCACAAGCAGGCCTCCACGTGGCGAGCCATCTGCGACTCGCTCACGACCTCGCCAAACGGCTTGCCACAGACCGGGCAGCGGATCTGCGTGTCGTCGTCGAGCTCGGCTTGCTCCTCTGCAATCCTGGCAAGACACCGGGATACATGGCCCACGGTCGTCTTCGAAGGGCCAACGCCGACCACGGCGGTGAGGGTGCCGAGGCCGCGCAGCTGGCCAACTGCTGCTGCTCCCGTAGCAGCTCCCAACGACATTGGAGACAGGCCCCCACTCGCTCACAACGCAACGTCCATGGAGCGCACTGACGCCGTGAACACGTCGTGGTCAGTTAGCTGTTAAGCGACCGCGCCACAACGAAACGCGCGCGAGGGGCTCCGGACTTCGGGCGGAAAAAACCCAATGGGCCAGTCACACACGATCGACGGGTCACGCTTTCACGGATCACACACACACAGATGTTTTCAGTCTCCACTCAGCCTCGGACGTTGGGGTCGAGGAGCCCGTCCCGGGCCAGGTCCACGACTGACCGCGGCGCGACGTACGCCGCCAGCTTGTCGATGAGCGCGGCCGGATCCTCGTCGGCCAGGATGATCCCCCGACTCGCCGGGCGGATGAACTCCTCGTCCACGGCGTGGTCCAGAAACTCGATGAGCTTGTCGAAAAAACCGTTCACGTTGAGCAATCCGACGGGCTTGGTGTGTAGTCCTAGCTGCTGCCAGGTGCTGATCTCGATCGTCTCGTCCAAGGTGCCGAGGCCGCCCGGGATGGCGATAAACGCGTCTGCCACTTCGAACATCTTCGCTTTCCTCGTGTGCATGTCCTGGATCGTGGTGGTCATTGCAAGCGAAGGCCGTGAGATTGCCGAACCCATGCGAGGCCGTGGGGCCGCGACTAGAACGACGACGACGACGACGACCGCCCCGTACCTTGACGACGATCGTCTCGCCCACCGTCGTGCCGCTCACTTCTCGGTCCTCCAAGTAGTCTGGGATGACTCCGACGACCGCCGAGTCTTCGCACCCGTGTCCCTTGTACACCGTTTCGGCGATGACGCCCATCAACCCGACGTTGCCACCGCCGTAGACGAGCCCAATGTTCCGCCTGGCCATCTCCTCGCCCAAGGCCACCGTGGGGGCCGTATAGGCGCTGTTCCTCCCGATCGATGATCCGCAGAACACAGCGATCTTCTTGAACTCGGCCCGCGGGCCTGCCGTGGGCGGGATCGTGCTGCTCATCGGGTTTAAATTTCGTATCAACCCAACACCCGATCCAGCTGGTGCACCTTCGAATTCGCTCGGGTCGCCATGGCGACTCGCCCGCGAACGCCAGATGCCCTCGTTACGCCGGCGGGAGCGGCCAACGAAGCGGCCGCCACGCCCTCAAACGCGCTCGCCTTGGACCGTCTCCTCGATCGACGCTCGGTCCCGTTCTCCGTGCCCATCGCCGTATCCATATCCGTATCCGTGTCCATCGGTTGCACCTGCACGCCGAACAGCAGTCCTCCCACCGGACGTGCCCCGGGCGTCGCGTCGCCAGACACGTCCGGCACTCGGACGTCCCCGTCAAACCCTGCGTCGCGCTGCGTCAACGCGCCCTGGTTTGCAAGTGCGCACACCTGGCCAAGATACGTGTCCCAATCGCTCTCCGGATCCAAATCAATCCCCTGCACTTCCCGCGAGGCCTCTTCAGCGCGCCCCCGGATCAAATAGTACAGACACAGGGCCTTGCGCCGCTCGCTTGCATCGATCGGGCCGACCCCGCCGACCTCGCCGCCGTCTCGTCGGAGCCATTCGACGACGTACGCTTCCTCGTCTTTGGCGGCAATCGGCAGGCGGATCAGCTGAAAGAGCATACCGCGCGCCGCGCCCGCCTCAAACATCGTCTGCCAGTAGAGCTTGGCCTTGCTCTGGTAGCTCTGGTTGCCGTGGGCCTTGGTGTACATGCTGTTCTTGGTGTCGCGCAGCTGGCGCAGATACTGCTTCACGTGCACATAGCACTCGATCACCAGATCCTCGTGCATAAGAATCTCGATGCACCCCAGAACGTCCTCCACCACGTTGGGATCGATCCACTTCTGGTAGAGAAGCGACAGCACCAGCGCCGACTGGCCCAGCTCCAAGAGCGCCATCAAGTACGCCATCGGCATCCGGCGGCAATCCAGCGCACCGGACGAGATGGTCATCAGGGCCGCGTGAAGCGGCACGTCGTCTCCGTCCATCAGCGACTCGTCCAACAGGGGCGCAAGGGCCCAGACGCGCAAGTCCTCCTCGCTCCCCGGAAAGTACTTTGCAAGCACGTCGATCACGTTCTCGTGTGCCCCACGTGACGTCTCATCGCTCGTCGGACGCAGGCAATACACAAACAGGGCCAGCAAGTCCCGCTCGCTGCAGCTTCCGATGCCACGGCCGACACCGCCGCGCCTCCGCCCCTCCAAGTACCACATCGCCAGCGCCATCGCGCTCTGGACCGCACTCTTCCCCTCCAACGATCCCGTGAAGCCGTACCGCCTCAACACGCCCGCAAACAGACTCGTCTCAGCCTGCCGACACCGCTCCAACCGCCCGGCCCCCCTGACCTCCGACACCCCTGACACCTCCAACACCGCCAGTTTGCACTTGATCACCGCACAGATCCCATCCGCGACCCCCGCGAGCTCCTTAAAGCTCTGCACCACGGACTGCGACATCGGCCCAGACAGCATAGACGACGACCCCTCCCGACCCCCCTTGATCTCCTTGATCTCCTTGATCTGATGAAAGCTCCGCTCCATATCCTGCCACGACAGCGCATACAACGCCGCCTCCCGCGCCGCCTCACTCCGTACCAAATGCTCCCGCAGCGACGGATCGCTCGCCGCTGCCTCTTCGAGCTCTGCGGCACACGCCTCGACGGTCCGCGCAATCCACTTCAGCACGCACTCGGCGGCCGTGATACCGCAGTGCTCTACCGTCGCCGCGGGACTCGCCTCCCGAAACGTATCAAGCACAACGGAAGGAATGCCGTGCCGCGTGCTCGCGTCGAAGACGTCCATCAGCTGTTCCAGCACCTCGTTCTGTCTTCCAGGACGCCCTGTCGCGTCGACGAGCTCCGCACCGACAAGCGCCTCCCATAGTTCCGTGATGACCAACCCATCCGACGCCGTCCGCGAGAAGTAGGCGCCCGGCGACGTCGACACGAGGAGGGTCAAGGCCATGGTGTGGAAAAATGTAGAAATTCGATGA
>Ga0181573_10002656_pt1 | contig 16453 bp, 14 predicted proteins | sample 101ome_25_FD_148643 | JGI IMG/M metagenome (GOLD analysis project Ga0181573, IMG submission 148643) | Coastal salt marsh microbial communities from the Groves Creek Marsh, Skidaway Island, Georgia - 101409BT metaG (spades assembly) | ecosystem: Environmental > Aquatic > Marine > Intertidal zone... | reverse complement strand
GCCGCGGTATTGACCACGCGAATAAAGGTTTGCGCCCAAGACAGATCGTAAATAGGGTTGTCCTGATCATGGACGCAGTTGAAGCCATCCATTTGCCGATGGGTGCGATGCTCAGGAACAAAGATAGGCCGTTCTATAACGATGTCATTGGACCCTGTGCCCTGTAGACCCATGACGTTCCAAGTGTCCTCGATGTCATACTGTGCCTTTGGGATCAAGAAGGTGCGATAGCCATCACCGGGTATCACACCGCCCAGCAGAGCCCAGGAGCAATGGTCCGAGCCAGAACTCCAACCCCAGCGACCGCTTAGCATGAAACCACCCTCGGCCATCTCGGCTTTGGCACCGACGGGGTTGTAGGAGCTGCTGACCAGTGTATTGGGGTCGTCGGCGTAGACCTCTTCCTGCGCGGCTTGAGACATCAATGCGATTTGGAAGGCATGCACGCCAATAATGCCGCAGGCCCATGCGGTGCTCATGTCGGCTTCTGCGATGAGAATCTGTTCGCGGAAAAAATCCTGTGGCTTTCTCTCCAGTCCACCCCATTGTTTGGGTAGCAACATGGTAAAAAAGCCCGATGCCTTCAAGGCATCTACGACCTCTGTAGACAAACGGCGATTGTCCCGCTGCTCGGTTGACTTGCTCTCTATTAAGGCCTGAATCTGTTTTGTTACCAGTGGCTCATAGCTGCTCATAGTCGAACTTCCATCCTGCTTTTGCCTACTCGAGTAAGTGCCACTCTAATCGGATCGTTACTGACCCTGTAGCGAGGCCCTTAATCAATATGTAGTAAGCCGCGACGCTAATTAGTCCGTCTGACCTACACTGAAGTCGTGTCCCCAGTAGCTGGCGGCCGTGCTCTCGAAGACCGCATAGCTTGACCAGTCGTCTATGGTTCGGCCCTCGGCACCATATTCAATATCGAATCCTGCAGGGCTGCGCATGTAGAACGAAACCATATGGTCATTGCAGTGTCGCCCGAGGGTGCCGCTGAGGTGCGCGCCGGACTGGATGCGCCGATCGTTGCAGCGTCCAACTTCATCTATCCCATCAACCTCCAGCATCAGGTGAACGCACCGGGCTGGCATGGGCATTTCGAAAAGTCCGAGGCTGTGATGTCTGCGATTACAGTGCATAAACCATAGCCGCTTGATGGGTTCCTCAGGATCTGGCGTGAACCGGATTTTCATGAGATCGGACAGTCCAAAGTTAAGCACCTCAGTAAAAAACCGAGCCATGTCATCAAAGTTTTGAGCTGGGAGGACAACGTGACCCATGCCCTGGTCGCCAGTGACGAAACCTGACACACCGACAGGAGAGTTAAATACCGCAAAATCCGAGATGCGCCCCCAAAAAGCCTCATGCCGCATGCCCGATGGGTCTTCGAAGGAGATCAGGCTTTGCACGCGTCGCACAGCACATAGCGCTGGGGAGCCCCATGTCCATGGTGTGCCCGATTCACTCAGTCGATCAGCAACGTTCTGGAGAGCGTTCTCAGAGACGGTCTCCCAACCGATGAGGTTCAGTTGATCAGTTTCTGCAGTCTCGGCGAACAATCTGAAAGGCTGGTCATCCATTTTGAGGAATACGGTATCGGCATTGTCTGTCATTAACGGGCTGACATCCTGTAATCCGAGTACTTGTGTGCCAAAGTTTCGCCATTCTTCAGTATTGCGGCTGGCTATACCGAGATAGCCCAAGCTGTTAATTGCCATTGTCGATTCCTCTATGCTTATTGCGATGTCTGAAGCATTTCGCGCAGTGTGGTTTTCAAAACTTTGCCCGACGCATTAATCGGTAATGCATCGACCCATCTTATCTCCCGTGGGATTTTGTAATTCGCCATTTGATCGCGGCACCAGCTGATGATTTCCCTCGTGTCAGGACGTTCAGCGCCCGAGGCCACGACAAATGCGATACCAATTTCCCCCAGCCGGTCATCGGGTTGCCCGACAATCGCCGCCTCGCTGATTCCCGGGTATCTGGTTAACAACTGCTCAATCTCCGCGGGATAGCAATTGAAGCCGCCAGAGATATACATATCCTTCAATCGATCGGTGATGGAGAGGTTGCCTTGCCCATCCAGAGAGCCGATATCACCGGTATGCAGCCAGCCCTCCTCATCGATGGTGTGTTGAGTGGCAACTGGGTCGCGCAGATATCCCCGCATCACGTTGTATCCGCGCACGACAATTTCCCCTGTTTCACCTGGCGCCAGGTGCTCCCCGGTTTTGCCGACGATGGCGACCTCGACGCCAGGGATAGCGCGACCGGAAGTACTTGCGATTGTATTGGCATCATCGCCACGACGGCACATCGTCACCAGCCCACAGGTTTCGGAAAGTCCGTAGGCCGTGATAACCGTTTCTATTCCCAGAACGGTACGCATATCCACGATCAGCTGCCGGTGAATGACTGCGGCACCAGTAGTTGCCTTGGTGAGCGACGCCAGACGCGAAGGGTTGAGTCCGGGATGGCTCAGAATGGAGTGAAACAGCGTGGGTGGTCCTGGCATGCAGGTGATTTGGTGCGTCTCGATCCTATTGATCAAGGCGTCGACATCGAGCACCGGCATCGGATGGGTCTCGGCGCCCACCAGCAGACAGGCCAGCCAGCCAGCCTTGTACCCAAAGCTGTGAAAAAAAGGATTGATGATTAAGTAACGGTCTGACTCATTCAAGCCAAGGAGCTCTGCAAATGTCGCAAACGCTCGCAAATTTTGGCCGTGAGTTGTCATCACTCCCTTGGGTGCACCCGTTGTGCCCGAGGTAAACAGAATGTCGGACAGGTCGTCGGAGGAGACTGCATTACGGGCTGAAAGCAGGGCCTGGCTAATCGCACTGGTAGGCTCCGTCAGTGCTTCTCTGCCTTCTTTCAGCAGTGTCGAGAATCCGTCCTCTGCCGGGTCGTCCAGAACGACTGACAGCGAGAGCGCTCCGCAGTCCTCGTTGGCAAGGAGTGCAGGATAATCGACGCCGAGAAACTCGCCCGCTGTGATCAAGGCGCTGGCGCCACTGAGGCGCAGAATTTGGGCTGCCTCATGGCCGCGGTACCGGGTGTTGAGCGTAATAAGCGTGCCGCCGAGGTAGTGTGTCGCTAATGCAGCGACGATCCACTCCCAGCGATTTGGGGCCCAAATGGCGACGCGCGCACCTGGCTGCACACCCCGCGTGAGTAAGCCTGCGGTTGCCCAGCGGACGTGCTGTAACAATTGACCAAAGGTGAGGGAGAAGTGCTCTTCGCGCACAGCGACACGATCACTCCATTTTGAAGCGGCAAACTCGATCAACTCAGCCGTATGGGCGGCGGGTGGGGTCATTGCCGTTGGGTCCTGTTGCACCATCTGTGCCTAGTTGGCTCGCAAGTTAAGCAAGGAGCGGCCTACTGTCATAGTCTCAATGGGGGATGATCGTCTCTTTAGCGACTTTGATACTGCCCAACCTATCCCAACCGTAAGGCGAATCCATGAATAAACTGACCAGTGCCGAGGAAGCGCTGTCTGTCATTCAGGACGGCATGACCGTGGGTATTGGGGGTTGGGGTCCCCGCAGAAAGCCGATGGGGCTTGTTAGAACGCTGCTCCGCAGCGATGCGCGCGAGCTCACGATCGTCGCTTATGGTGGTGCCGATGTCGGACTGCTGTGTGCTTCCGGTAAAGTGAAGCGCGTGGTTTTTGCCTTTGTATCACTCGATTTTATGCCGCTGGAACCTGCGTTTCGGCAAGCACGAGAACGGGGCAGTGTTGAGGTAACCGAGATCGATGAGGGGATGATGTTGTTGGGTTTGCGTGCCGCCGCTTGGGGGTGTCCATTTATTCCCACCGCCATTGGATTGGGGACCGACGTGATTAAAAACGCGCCGGAGATTCAGGTGATCGAGAGCCCCTATGACAACAAAGACTGGGTGGCGATGCCGGCACTGAATCTCGATGTGGCGCTGGTGCAGGCGACGCGGGCAGACGCCTCGGGGGTTTGTGAGATCGCCAGCCCCGACCACTACATGGATGATTGGTTCGTCCGCGCGGCAACACACAGTATCGTCTCAATCGACGAGGTGGTGGAAAGCGAATATTTTCAAAATCCGGATGTGGCGAGAAAAGTTTTTTGGGAGCGAAACTGCATACAATCCGTGGTGCTTCAGCCCGGCGGTGCGCATCCGACCTCCAGTGATCCGCTGTATGGTTTTGATGTGCCTCACTTCAAGCGTTACGCAGAGCTTATTAACGAGGGTGGGTTTGCCGCGTGGGCCGACGCTTTTCTCGGTTCAGATGAAGTCGCCTATCAGCAGTCCGTCGGCGGGCTCGATGCGATTAAAGCGTTGCCTCTGCCGGTCTATTGAGGTGCCGCTGTGACATTTTCCCTCGCTGAGCTAATGATTTGTGCTGCCAGCCGCGTCTTTGACGAGGACGGCGAAGTACTCGCGACCGGTATTGGTTTATTGCCGAGATTGGCCGCGAGTTTGGCCATGTCTACAACAAACCCTGACTTGATGATGACTGACAGCCAGGCCTTTATGTTGTCCAAGCCCAATCCTGTGAGTGGGCTGACCGACCACAATGCCCAGGCCAGCGAGAACTGGATGGGTTTCTCCCGTATTTTTGACAATGTGTGGAGTGGTGCGCGACATGCATTGGTGGGTCCCAGCCAAATTGATCGGTTCGGGCAAACCAATATATCGGCGCTGGGCGGTACCTATGGAGCACCCAAGATTCAACTCCTGGGTGTGCGGGGTTTTCCCGGTAATTCCATCTGCCACGCCAATTCGTTTTTCGTACCTCAGCACTCCAGACGGGTGTTTGTTGAGGGGGAGTGCGATGTCGTGTGCTCGATAGGTTATAACCCGGCGCGCTTGCCGCGGGGTTATTCCTTCGAAGATATTGATATCAGGCAGGTGATCACTGATTTGTGCGTCATGGATTTTTCCGGTCCCGAGTATCGACCCAGGGTGGTGTCCCTGCATCCTGGCGTGGCGTTGGATGAGGTGCGCGATAACACAGGATTTGATGTATTGGTGGACGATGCGTTGCCGTTGCCTGAGACGGTAATGCCCACGACGGAGCAATTGGCCATCATCTCGCAGTTAGACCCTAAGAATTTGCGGTCTAAACAGTTGAAGGGTGATCCGCCGGGACTGAGATTGCCCGAGCGTGAGTCGACCTGACAGTTTTTGGCGCGATAAGTGGCTACGGAGAGAGTCGAATGAGCGATAAAGAGACAAATGAGACCGCTGAAGAGCAGGACATCGTGCGCTACGAAGTCGTTGACAGCGTCGCATGGGTAACGATGAATCGGCCGGAGTATCACAACGCTCAAAATGGGCGCATGACTTATTTGTTGGACGACGCGTTCAAGCGAGCGGTTGCCGATGATGACGTCAAGGTCATCGTGTTGAGCGGAGAGGGAAAGCATTTCTCGGCTGGCCACGACATTGGCACCCCGGAGCGTGACGTCCATTTAAGTCAGGAGCGGGTCACCATGTGGTACGACCACGCGAACAAAGAGGGGGGCGAGTTCCTTTACGTCCGGGAGGCAGAGGCTTACTTGGGCATGTGTCGCCGCTGGCGGGAGATACCCAAGCCAACAATTGCGGCGGTGCAGGGAGCCTGTATCGCTGGCGGTTTGATGCTGGCGTGGGTATGTGACCTGATCGTGGCCACCGACGATGCTTATTTTTCTGATCCGGTGGTCAGGATGGGTATTCCTGGCGTGGAGTACTTTGCGCATCCCTATGAATTGAATCCGAGGATTGCCAAGGAATTTCTTTTTACGGGGAATAAGATGGGCGCTGAGCGGGCGTATCAAATGGGCATGGTTAATCAGATCAGTTCGCGCGACACCTTGCGCGACGATGTGACGGAACTGGCTATGAAAATCGCAGCGATGCCGCGACTGGGTCTCGCACTCACCAAGCAAGCCATCAATAACGTCGAGGATTTGCAGGGTAAGCGATCCGCAATGGAAGCGGCATTTGCTTGGCATCACTTCACGCACGTTCACAACGACCTGACAACGGGCAACAAGCTCGGCGGTATGGATGCCAAATCGATGGCAAAAGCCAATAAGGAAGACGGCTGAGGCATGGATCTGAGCTATACCTTAGAGCAAGAGGCTTTCCGCGCCGAGGTGCGCGAGTGGCTGGCAGAGCACGTTCCCACCGAACCGCTGACCTCTTTTGATACAGAGGCCGGTTTCGCGGCACACCGAGAGTGGGAGCGAACCCTGGCGGCCGGCAACTGGGGGATGGTGACCTGGCCGGAGGCTTTCGGCGGTAGAGGCTGTGATCTTATTCAATGGCTTATCTTCGAGGAGGAGTATTACAGAGCGGGGGCCCCGGGCAGGGTCAACCAGAATGGCATCTTCCTGTTGGGTCCGACGTTGATGGAGTATGGATCCGAGGCGCAAAAAGCGCGGTTTTTGCCGGCCATGGCTTCTGGTGAGGAGATCTGGGCGCAAGGCTGGTCCGAACCCAACGCGGGCTCAGATATGGCAGCGATACGATGTCGGGCTGATCGTGACGGCGACGCCTATGTGATCAATGGCCAGAAGATCTGGTCTACACGCGCCGTCTATGCGGACTGGGTATTCGGACTGTTCCGCACGGACCCGGAGTCGGAACGGCACCATGGTCTATCCAAGATTCTGGTACCGCTGGATGCCGAGGGCGTAACAGTCAGGCCGATTGAGCAGCTGAACGGACTGCCGGGCTTTGCGGAGATTTTCTTCGATGATGTCCGGGTACCGGCCTTTCACCTGCTGGGTGAGGAGGGCGCCGGCTGGCAAATCGCCATGGCCACGGCGGGTTTTGAGCGAGGGCTGATGCTGAGAAGCCCGGCGCGATTTCAGCAGGCGACCCGTCGGTTGGTCAGTCTCTATCGTGAGCACAGCACGGACATACTCGACCCATCGGTAGAGGATGACGTGGTGCGGTGTTATATGGACGCAGAGGCCTACGCGCTGTCCACCTACCAGACCGCATCGCGACTGGTGAAGGGCGGCAGCATTGGTCCCGAGGCGAGCTGTAACAAGATTTTCTGGTCCGAGCTGGATCTGCGTATCCACGGCACGGCCATGCGCATTCTGGGTCCCCGGAGCGAGGTGGAGCCCGAAACGCCCGCGCTGGCGGACGAGTTGGGCACCTGGCTCGACGGCTTTCTGTTTGCGCAGTCGGGTCCGATTTATGCCGGGACCAACGAGATTCAACGCAACATTATTGCCGAGCGGGTGCTCGGCATGCCGAGGCGCTAGGCGGTTATGGACTTTACCTTCAGTGCCGAGCAACTCGAATTCCGGGACACCCTGAGCAGTCTGCTCCAAACAGAAGTGACGGGCGAGCGCATCCGCGCTCGCTGGGAGAGCGAGTCGGGGAGAGACGCTGCGCTGGAGCAGCAGTTACTGGAGATGGGGGTGTATAGCCTGCTATTTCCTGAGTCGCTGGGTGGCTTGGGTATGAATACGATCGACGCCGTTTTGCTTGCAGAGGCCTGCGGCAAGGCTGCGCTGCCGGAGCCCCTGGCTGAGACGATGATGGTGGCCTCGCCACTATTGGTGGATGTATTGGATCGGGGTTTGGGTAATGGCTCGATCCAGTCGATCATTGATCAGCTGATGGACGGCAACACCCGGGTGGCGGTGGCGCACCCCATCAATCCTTATCTCAATTTCGCGGCCAGCACAGATTGGGTGCTTACCGCTTCTGGAGACGCGTTGTACCTCTTGCCCAGCGATGCGATCACGGTGCGGGCGCTGAAAAGTGTGGATCCCAGCCGGCGTGTGGCGGCGATCGAATTTGAACCAGCGCCGGAGCACCGGCTCGCTGAGGGTGAAGTGGGGGCGGCGCTGCTGCGCGCAACGCTGAACCGAGGTGGGTTGACGTCGGCGGCACAGCTACTCGGGTTGAGTGCCCGGCTGGTGGAGCAGAGCGTGCAACACACGCGGGATCGCAGTCAGTTCGGACGGCCGGTGGGCGCGAATCAGGCGGTCAAGCATTTGCTCGCGGATGTTGCGGTGCAGTTGGAATACGCCCGCCCCGTCATCGCCCGGGCGGCTTACACAGTCGGTGTCTCGCCAGAGCGGGCGGACTTTGCGGTGTCCCACGCCAAGCTCGCTGCAACCCGCGTGGCCACGCTGGCCGCACGACAGTCCATACAAGTGCACGGGGCGATGGGGTACACCTGGGAATGTGACGTTCAGATCGCCGCCAAGCGCGTTTGGGCATTGGCTAACGAGTGGGGTGATGAAGGCTTCCATAAAAACCGCATCCACGAGTGGCTGTTGCAGCCCAATGCGCTACTGGGGCCTGAATTCACTTTCGGGCGTCGGTCATTGGTTGCCGGGTAATGATGCTGAGGCCCGAATTGTTTGCGATCGAACAATTCCCACTCAGTCCGTGATACGGGTCTAATGCGGGAGCGACAGAGGAGAACACGATGATGCAACGAGCAGAGGCTTTTATTGTCGATGCGTTGCGGACGCCCACGGGCCGACGCCGCGGCAGCCTCGCGCAGGTGCATGGCGCCGACCTGGGCGCCACCGTACTGAAGGCGCTGGTAGCGCGCCACGATATTCCCGAGGATGACTATGACGATGTGATCTTCGGCTGCGTCGATACCGTGGGCCCGCTCGCAGGAGACATCGCGCGAACCTGCTGGTTGGCAGCGGGCCTATCCGATGCGGTGCCGGGTACGACGATTGACCGGCAGTGTGGCTCGTCCCAGCAGGCGGTGCATTTTGCGGCGCAGGCGGTCATGTCCGGCACGATGGACGTCGTGGTGGCAGGGGGCGTGCAGACGATGAGCAGCATCCCGATTTCTTCGGCGATGTTGGCCGGCCAGCCGTTGGGCTTTGATGACCCCTTTACCGGCAGTGCTGGCTGGCGCGAGCGCTATGGCGACGGTTTGGTGACCCAGTTCCGCTCCGCACAGATGATTGCCGACAAATGGGCGCTGAGCCGCGAACAGATGGAGGCTTTCGCGCTTGAATCCCATCTCAGAGCTCGTGCGGCGACAGACGGCGGTTTATTCCAGCGCGAAATCGTTCCAGTCAACGATTTGAGCGTTGACGAGACGATTCGCGACACGACGCTGGAGGCGATGGCTGAGCTCGATCCCCTCGCGCCGGGTGGCACGATTACTGCCGCGGTGTCGAGTCAGACAGGTGATGGTGCCTCTGCTGTGTTGGTGGTCTCTGAGACGGCGTTAAAACGCTACGGACTGACGCCGCGGGCTCGCGTTGTGCATATGGAGGTTAGGGGCGACGATCCCATTTGGATGCTGACGGCACCAATACCCGCCACGCAGCGGGCCATGAAACGATCAGGCCTGAATCTGCAGGACATCGATCTGGTCGAGATTAACGAAGCCTTTGCATCGGTGCCGATGGCCTGGCTGGCTGAAACTGGATATCCCCATGAGCAGACCAACGTGAATGGCGGCGCCATCGCATTGGCGCATCCCCTGGGTGCCACGGGTACCAAGCTGATGACGACGCTGCTGCATGAAATGGAGCGCAGAGGTGCACGTTACGGGCTGCAGACCATGTGCGAGGGGGGTGGTCAGGCCAACGTCACCATCCTCGAGCGGCTGTAAGGATCATAGAGCAGAGGGCCCCAAATGAGTTCGATCTGTGAAGGCCGAGTGGCCATTGTGACCGGGGCTGGCGGAGGCCTCGGTGCCGCCCATGCCCGCTCGCTGGCCGCAGCGGGCGCCAAAGTGCTGGTCAACGATATCGATACCGAAGCGGCTACGGCTGTTGTTGCCGAGATTGAGGCCGCGGGTGGTGAGGCTCAGGTTAATCAATCCGACATTACGAATTACCAGAGCGCGGGTGAGGCGGTTGAGCAGGCGCTGACGGCTTTTGGAGATCTCCACTGTGTGATCAATAACGCGGGTAACAACCGTGACCGCATGTTTGCCTCGCTCAGCGAGGCTGATTGGGATGCCGTGATGGCCGTGCACCTCAAGGGGCATTTCTGCATCAGTTCCCACGCCGTTCAATATTGGCGTCATCAGGTGAAGGCCGGTCATGCCGTCAGCGCCCGCATTATCAATACGACCTCGGGTGCCGGGCTTCAGGGTTCGATCGGTCAGTCCAATTACGCCGCCGCCAAAGCGGGTATTGCCGCACTGACCATTAATCAAGGTGCGGAGCTTGGGCGCTATGGGATCACGGCCAATGCCATTTGCCCCGTGGCGCGCACCGGCATGACCACTGCAGTCCCGGAAATGGCCGAGCGCATGGCGCCGCCGGCGGACGGCAGCTTCGATCATTTTGCCCCCGAGAATGTGTCGTCGGTCGTGGTGTGGCTGTGCTCGGAAGCGAGCGCCCACGTGACGGGCAAAATTATTGAGGCCGAGGGCGGACGCATAGCGCTGGCGGATGGCTGGCGCAGTACAGAAGGCATTGAACAGCATGCGCGCTGGGAGCCGGAAGAGGTGGGGCCGGTTATGACGCGACTGCTGGAGCAGGAGCAGCCGCCCCAAAAGGTATGGGGCACCTGATGCATTCGATGCTGCTTGGCAGGAGTGCGCGGTGAAGTTTCGTTTCACCGAGGAGCAGCGGATGCTGCAGGAGAGCGCTGAGCGTTTCCTGCAGGAGCATTCTTCGACTGCCGTGGCACGCGCTGCTGCCCACCTGCCCGCAGGCCTCGATCTCTCTTTGTGGCAACAAATCACCGGCACACTGGGTTGGCAGGCGGTCGTGGTGCCTGAGGATCAGGAAGGTTTGGGGCTCGGTGTCGTCGAGTTAGCGGTGCTGCTGGAGCAGTCGGGTGCTCGCCTGTCCCCTGTCCCACTATACGCCTCTGCGATATCGGCATTGGCGCTCAGAAGCACGCCTGCATCCCCGACGCGGGATGGTTTGCTACGAGCGATTGCGTCCGGCGAAATCGTTTCACTGGCCCACACCGACGCCCGGCCCCACTGGGATGATCGAGGTGTCGACGTGACGGCCACGCAAGCTGAGGACAACTGGTGCCTCAGTGGCTCTGCCCGTTTTGTCAGCGGGGGTGCGGCGGCAGCGCATTTACTGGTCGTCGCACGGGTGGACAATGTGCCCGCTTTGTTCGCGGTGCCCGCTGATCACGCTGGCGTGTCGGTCCGACACCAGGTGACGCTGGACCAGACCCGTTCTATGGCCAACGTGACCTTGAGCGATGTGACCTTAGGCAGTGATGCCGCGCTTGTCCTCGATTGGGGTCGGAGTCTGAGCACGGCGCTGGATCTGGCGAGAGTGCTGGTGGCGGCTGAACAAGTGGGCTGCGCGCAGCGTGCGCTGGATATGACACTCGAGTACGTCGCCGAGCGGGTGCAGTTCGGTCGCACGATCGCCTCGTTTCAGGCAGTAAAGCACAAGGCGGCCGACATGATGCTCAAAGTCGAGTCGGCGCGCTCCCTGATGCTCTACGCTGCCTGTACGGCAGACGCCTGGCTTCGTGACGCAGTGGACGACACTGAGCTACGGGAGGCTGCGGCCATGGTGGCGAGCTCGGCGGGTGACGCCGCTTTTTTTGTCACCGGCACGGGCATTCAATTGCACGGTGGTGTGGGCATCACCGAGGAATATGATATCCAGCTCTACTTTAAGCGCGCCCGCGCGCTGGAGTCCTACCTGGGGCGTCCCGATGAAGCCCGGGAAACCATTGCGCAGCTGTTACTCGATGAGCCCGCGTCGAGGGGTGCCCCCCGTGCAGCTTGAATTTAGTCGGGAAGATGAGCAGTTCCGCGGGCAGGTCGCCGACTGGCTGCGTGACAACCTGTGCGGGGCGTTTGAAGTCATCCGCGGGCGAGGCGGCCCGGGTGACGAGCATCACTTTGTCGAGGAGAGAAAGGACTGGGAGCGCTGTCTCGCCGAGGGCGGCTGGACCTGTATTGGCTGGCCCGAGGAGTGGGGCGGTCGGGGCGCGAGCATCGAGCAGCAGGTTATCTTTAATGAGGAGTATGCCCGTGCCGGCGGCCCGGGGCGTATGGGTCATATCGGTGAAACGTTAACCGGCCCGACGCTGCTGGCATTCGGCTCCGATGATCAAAAGCGCCGGTTCTTGCCGGATATCAGGTCAGGGCAGTCGTTCTGGTGCCAGGGGTATTCCGAGCCCGCCGCGGGATCAGATTTATCCAATATCAAAACCCGCGCAGAATGGGATGATCAGGCCGCCGTGTGGCGCTTCTATGGTCAAAAAGTGTGGACGTCTCTGGCCCATGAATCCGATTTTATTTTTGTGCTGGCGCGCACCGACCCCGCCGAGCGAGGGCACCGGGGACTGGGATTTTTCCTCGTGCCGTTGGCGCAGGAAGGCATCGATATTAGGCCGATTAATCAGCTGACCGGGACGGCAGAGTTCAACGAGGTATTTTTTGACGGCGCAGTCTGTGGTGCGGATGACCTCGTGGGGGAAGCCGGAGACGGCTGGCGCGTGGCGATGGGCTTGCTGGGTTTTGAGCGGGGTGTATCAACCCTGGGTCAGCAAATGCTGTTTCAGGTTGAGCTGGATGAGGTTGTGCGGCTGGCGAAACTCAACGGGGCAGGGCAGCAGCCCGCGCTTCGTCAACGTATTGCGGAGGCCCACATCGGGCTTCGTACCCTGCGTTACAACAGTCTGCGTATGTTGTCGGGCGAGCAGGATGGCTCCCTATCTCGGGAGGCGATGATTTATAAGCTGGCGTGGTCGAGCTGGCATCGCAATCTTGGCAAGCTCGCCATGGACGTCTTGGGGCCGGATGCAGAACTGGTTGAGTCAGGCCCTTACGAACTCAACCGGCTACAGTCTCTGTTTCTTTTTACGCGGGCCGATACGATATACGGTGGGACGAATCAAATTCAGCGAAATCTGATCGCGGAACGAGCACTGGGCATGCCACGCGAGCCTCGCGGCGATCAGTAGGGGGGTTACGAATGGAAACGGGTAGTCGAGCCCTGCCGGCATACGTGCCGGGGCACCAGCTCTTGTCGGGACGCACGGTGCTGTTAACCGCGGCGGCGGGCGCAGGTATTGGTTTTGCGGCGGCGAAGAAGTCCCTCGAAGAGGGCGCGTCCTGTGTGGTGATCAGCGACATCCATGATGGACGCCTTACGCAGGCGGTAGAGGCGTTGCAGTCGATAGCGCCGGATGCGGCGGTCGCGGGCGTGTTGGCCAATGTAACCGATGAGTCGGCAGTGCAGCAGTTGGTGGCTGAGGCGGAGCGGGTCAGCGGTGGCATCGACGTGCTGATTAACAACGCGGGCCTGGGCGGTACCTGCTCGCTACTGGATATGACGGATGAGGCGTGGACTCAAGTGATGGATGTGACCCTCACTGGGACGATGCGCATGACGCGCGCGATGCTCGGTCCCATGCGTGAGCGCGGTCGTGGCGTGATAGTGAATAACGCCTCAGTACTCGGCTGGCGAGCACAAAAGGAGCAAAGCCACTACGCCGCCGCCAAGGCGGGTGTGATGGCATTGACCCGCTGCGCCGCCTTGGAAGCCGCCGAGTTTGGCGTGCGCATTAACGCCGTGGCGCCCAGTATTGCGCTTCATGATTTTCTTCGTAAAACGACACCCGAAGACTTACTGGAAGAGCTGGCCTCGCGTGAGGCGTTTGGTCGGGCAGCGGAAGTCTGGGAAGTGGCCAACGTGATGATGTTTCTGGCGTCTGATTACGCCAGCTACATGACGGGTGAGATCGTCTCGGTCTCAAGTCAGCATCCCTAGGGCTGATTGCAAGGAAGGCCGCCAGTGAGCGAGAGGGGGATAGCATGACCGAGGGACAGTGGGATCGAGAGGTCGACGTACTGGTGGCGGGCACGGGAAACGGTGGCCTGACAGCGGCACTGTGCAACTGGGAAATGGGCTGCAAAGACATCCTGATCATCGAAAAAGGCAGCAAGGTGGGTGGCACCAGTGCCACTTCGGGTGGCGGGATTTGGGTTCCTAACAGCCACTATGCAAAGGCTGCCGGGGCCGAGGATTCGCAGGAAGCGGCCAAGGACTACCTTACGAATACCTTGTTCGGCGAGGATGTGCCCGAGGCGTTGATCGATGCTTACCTCGACAATGGCCCCAAAATGCTTCGCTTTCTGCACGACCGTACCGATGTGCGGTACGAGTCGCTGGAACACTATCCCGACTACTACACCAACATGCCGGGCGCGAGAGAGGGGCATCGATCGCTAGAGCCTTCGCCGATCATGGCCTCGGAGCTTGGCCGGCAGTGGAAAAATATGACTTGGACGCATCACATGATGCGCATGTTTAACCGAATTCACTTCACGCAGGTGGAGGCGCACACCTTAATGGTGCAGCTGCCGGGCTGGAAAAAGCTGCTCGCCGGCATGATTTGGGACTACGTTCGTGACATTCCATGGCGATTGCGCACCTCGATTTCACGCCGCCTTTGTTGCGGCTCGGCCGGTGTGGCGAGACTGTATCTGTCTGTGCTGAAGCGACAGATACCTATTGAATTCAACGCGCGCCTGAAGGGGCTCATTGCCCAAGATTCTGCGGTTGTCGGGGTGGAGATCGAGCACGGCGGCCGATTGGAGCGGATTGGCGTGCGCAAAGGCGTGGTGTTGGCTGCAGGTGGCTTTGAGAAAAACCAGGCTTTACGCGAGGCGCATTTACCTGCGCCTACCAACACCGAGTGGAGCGCCGGCAACCCGCTGAATGAGGGTGACCCGCTGCAATGCGGTCTGGCGCTGGGTGCGCGCACGCGGTTGATGAATGACGCGTGGTGGACCACCACATTGGTTGTGCCGGACGAGCCCACGCCGCGACTGGCGATTATGGAGAAATCCTTCCCAGGGTCCTGTGTAGTGAATCGCGATGGCAAGCGCTTTGCCAATGAGTCACAAAACTATATGGCCTTCCAGAAGGCGCTGTTTAAAACACATACCTCTGAGCATCCCAACGCCCCCGCTTGGCATGTTTTTGACGCACGGTTTCGCAAAAACTATATGGTCGGTCCCATGATGACAGAGTCGATGAAGCCCGACTGGCAGTTACCCAAGAAGTGGTTTGAGACCGGGTTTGTAGCCAAGGCGAACACGGTGAGGGAGTTGGCGGAACAGTTGGGTATCGATCCCGATGGTTTGGAGCAGACCATTGCCAAGATGAATGCCTATGCGCAGACGGGTCAGGACGAGGAGTTTGGTCGGGGAGATTCGGCCTACGACCGTTACTACGCAGATCCGGCGATCAAGCCCAATCCCTGTTTGGCGCCAATTGATCAGCCGCCTTACTATGCCATGCGGATTGAGGCGGGCGACTTTGGGACACTGGGTGGGCTCGATACCGATAGCAACGCCCGCGTGCTGCACGAGAGCGGTGCGCCACTGGCCGGGCTCTACGCTGTCGGCAACTGTGCGGCAGCGATCCTACCCACCTATCCGGGGCCGGGAGCGACCTTGGGGCCTGCCATGACCATGGCGTATCAGGCAGCCAAACATATCAATGCGTATCAGGACTGAGGTGACGATGTTGGATCTCGAGGCAATTGAGCTCATCAAACAACTGAAGGCGCGGTACTTCCGTTTCGTCGACACACGCGATCTGGCCGGGTTGCAGTCGGTGTTCACCGGGGACGCGACCGCCCACTTCAAAGGCGCTGATTATGAGTTTGAACTCAACGGATGGGAGGCGCTTGAGGCGTTTTACAAAAAGTCCTTTACCCCCAACGCCTTCGGGATGCACAACGGGCACCACCCTGAGATCAGCGTTGACGGCGATACAGCGACCGGTATCTGGTACCTGCAGGACATTTTTGTCGAGCTAAATCACAACGTCACCATTATGGGCAGTGCCCTGTATGACGACGCCTACAGAAAGGAATCCGGTGAGTGGAAAATTGCTCGCACCGGTTATCGCCGACTGTGGGAGGAGTATCATCCGCGCGGCGACGACATCAAACTGCGACTCAAGCCCATACCTGAGGCCGAGTCGGGTTGAACGGCGGTTTTCATTGCCTGACCTAGGGGAGTTGTATTGTGCGATTTGATGTCTTCAACGGCGATGCCGACGGCATCTGTTCGCTGCTTCAGCTGCGGCTGGAGGATCCCGTTGAGTCCCAGCTCATCACTGGCATCAAGCGCGACATCGCACTGTTAGAGCGAGTCGCAGCTGAAGAAGGCGATCATGTGACCGTGCTGGATCTTTCAATGGTGAAAAATCGCGACGCGCTGGACCGGTTATTAGCGGCAGGTGTCAGCGTCGATTACGTTGACCATCATGCCGCGGGGGATATCCCCGACCATGCCAACCTCAGCGTCACTATCAGTGAGGCGCCCGAGGTCTGCACCGCGCTACTGGTGAATGGTCGCCTTCGCGGTGCGCAGGTGGCATGGGCGATCACGGGTGCCTTTGGCGATAATCTCGACGAGCCGGCCAGCCAGGTGGCGAGAAAAGCCGGCCTCTCCGAGGGTGATACAGCGCAGCTACGCGAGCTTGGGATCTGTCTGAACTACAACGGTTACGGGCCGTCCTTGGAG
>Ga0181573_10002655_pt1 | contig 16454 bp, 14 predicted proteins | sample 101ome_25_FD_148643 | JGI IMG/M metagenome (GOLD analysis project Ga0181573, IMG submission 148643) | Coastal salt marsh microbial communities from the Groves Creek Marsh, Skidaway Island, Georgia - 101409BT metaG (spades assembly) | ecosystem: Environmental > Aquatic > Marine > Intertidal zone... | reverse complement strand
CCTACCGACGCAATCGCCTCATGTACAATGAATATTGTACATGGTAATCCGCAGTCTGATTCATGAATGCCTGCTGCATTATCCTTGCCGAACACTATTGGCGGAGAGCTTGGGATTTCGTTCCCGCAACCAGCCCGCGATATTGCGGCAGAAGCCTCCCCTCCTCATCCCAGTTTCAACCGCGCCCCACCGCTGGGGGCCGGTGGGATTGGGGTTTACACGGCGCGCAAGGCAGGGAGAGAATCACGCCGCATGCCTTAAATTCAGCTGCCATGAATCGATTCCTGCCCCTCATCGTGTTTCTTCTCCCGGCAGTCGCGTCCGCGGCGCCGCACATCGTCGAGGACGGCCGCCCCAATGCGGTCATCGTGATTCCGGAGAATCCGCCGCGTTCGACGCGCTGGGCGGCAAAGGAACTGCAGGAGACCCTTGAGAAGATCAGCGGCGCGAAACTGCCGATCGCGAACGAGCCCGGGGCTGGCGTGGCGGTCTATGTCGGCGAGAGCGCGCATTCGCGGAGGCTGGGCGTCACGGCGAAGGGCTTGAAGCACGGGGCTTATCGCATCGTTTCCGGGAAAGACTGGCTGGCGTTGATCGGCGACGACACGGACTTCACGCCGATCGAACCCTGGGCAAAGAACAACAGCGGCCGCAAACAGCTGCAGACCCGTTGGGAGGAATCCAGCGGCCTGCCCTACGGCGTTCCCAACGGAGGCATGTACAAGAACCGCGAACGCATGCCCAAGGACATCGCCGACAACGAACGCGAATACTTCTGGGGCTTCGACGAACGGGGTTCCTTCAACGCGGTCTGCGGCTTCCTTCGCGACCTGGGCGCGCGCTGGTATCTGCCGGGCGACCTGGGCGAGGTTCTGCCCGGGCTGCCGACCATACCGTTGCCGACGGTCGACAAGACCGTGGAGCCCGATTTCGAGATCCGCCAGTTCAGCGCGCGCTTCGGGACCTGCGACGACGAGGTGACGCGTTGGCTCATGCGACTCGGGACCCGCAATGTGAACGGCCTCATGATCGCGCACGGCATGGACACCATGACGCATCCGGAGGAGCTCAAGTCGAGTCATCCCGACTGGTTCGCGCGCTATGGAGGCAAACGCGACACCGTGACCGGCAAGCGGTTGAACCACCTTTGCTACTCCAACCCGGAGCTGTTCCGGGAAACAGTGAAATGGGCGCGGGCGCAGTTCGATGTCTATGACTACGAAGGCGTCTCCATCATGCCGCCCGACGCCTATATCTCCATCTGCCAATGCGAGCTTTGCGCCGGCAAACAGATCGACGAAATGGGTTCCCGCGGCAAGTTGTCCAACCATGTCTGGGACTTCGTGAATCGCGTGGCCAAGGAGGTTGGCAGGACGCATCCGGGAAAGCTCATCGTCTGCTGCGCCTACGGGGCCAACACCGATCCGCCCACCAACATCAGGAAACTGGAGCCGAATGTGCAGGTGGTCATCGTGGGCGGCCGGCGGCCGCGCAGCAGCCTGCCCGAACAGCGCGGATACATCGACAAGCTGCGCGCCGGTTGGGTGAAGCTGGCGACGCGGCCGATCATGATCTTCGAGAATTATCCCTTCACCGCGCGCGGGACCTACGTCCCCGCCTATGTCGCGCGCGTGAACGGACAAAGCATCAACGCGACCAAGGGGCTTTCACGCGGCGAGGACATCTGGTTGAGCTTTCCGCGCTTTCACGACGATCCGAACATCGGCTTCGACCACTTCCAGATCTACTTCACCGCGCGGATGTATTGGGGCGGCAGGGACGCCGATGTGGGCGCGCTGCTGGAAGAGTATTGCAACAGGTTCTACGGGCCGGCCGGCTCCCGGATGTTGGAGTTCTTCGACTACTGCGAACTGAATTACCAGGCGATGCACGATCAATTGGAGCCGGTGGAGAAGGCGTTGGCCCTGTTCGACGCCGCCCAGGCCCGCGTGCGGCCGGACTCCATCTTCGCCCGACGGTTGGGGTTGGTCGATTCCTTCCTCGAGCGCCTGCGCAGCAAGGCCGCGCAACTCGCCCAGGGCCGCGGCCCCGTTCCCCGTGTGCGCACGGTCTGGGAACCGCGCACGCCCATTGTCATTGACGGCAAGCTGGACGACGCCTTCTGGGAGCGACATCGCAACTGGACCGTAAACCGCCTCCGTGAATTGCAGACCGGAGGGCGGCCGGTCTATGGAACCTCGGTCCTGGCCGCGTGGGATCGCGGCGGTCACAACCTCTATTTTGCCATCCGCTGCGACGAGCGTCCCGGCGGGAAGCTCAACATCGCGGCGAAGGATCATGACGACCAGTCGATCTGGTATGGCGACTGCATTGAGATCCTGCTGGAGACCGACGCGCATCGCTACTATCAGATCGCGGTCAATCCCGCCGGCGCGGTCGTCGATCTGGATCGCGGCGCGGACAAGGCGGCGTGGTTCCGTTGGGAATCGCAGGCGGAGGTCGCCACCCGGGTTGCGGACGATCACTGGACGGTGGAGATCCGCATTCCCGTGACAGAAGACGAGAACGATCCGCTCAACCAGGTCATCGGACACAAACCCTCCCAAAGTCTGCCTTGGCATTTCAACATCTGCCGCCAACGCATCCGCGACAACGGCGCGGAGCTTTCCGCAATTTCGCCGACGGGGGCCTCGAGCTTCCATGTCCCGCTCAAGTTCGCGCACTTCTACGATGGACGCTCGCACGCCTTTGACGTCGATGAAACCGTCACCGACTTCCTCATCGAATTCAACCGGGCCGCCAAACTGAGGAGCGGCCGCAAATTCAAGGAAGCCATCGCGGCCTTCGAGGCGCTGGCGGTCCGCCCCGAGGCGACGGATCTTCAGAAGTCGCGCGTCTTGGCCGAGGCCGCCGCCTGCGCCCGTTTCCTGCGCGATCATGATAAGGCAGCCGAACTCGCCGCGCGGATCCCGCTCGCCCCTCAGGCCAAGATCGCCCGGATGGAGAACTTGTCCGCGCAAAGGAAATGGACCGAGGCGGTCAAGGAATTCGGCGAGGAGGATCTGAGCCAATGGCCCTTTACGGAGATTGGCGCCGCTGCCTCCGTCCGCGGACGGGCCCAATACGGGGCGAAGAACGGCGAAGCCGCCGAGGCTGACTTCCAACTTGCCCTGGAATATACCGGCGATCCGCGCGCGCGCATGGGCCTTCTCGGAGCCATTGCCCGCAATCGCGAAGGCGTTCTAAAGGACGAAATCCGCGCCCTGGCAGCCTGGCGCGAAATCGCCGACTCCAAGACGAACACCGGCGGAGCCGACTACTTCGCCGGCATCCAGGGCGCCGCGCGATTGCTGACCGGGCAGCGGCGGTTCAACGAGGCGCTGGAGATTCTGGATCGCGTCGACGCGGGGAAACTCGGCGTGGCCTGGTCCGCGACGATGCTCTTTCAACGCGCCGAAACCCTCTCCGAGGCCGGGCGCAGGGAGGAGGCTCTGAAGGCCTGGCGCGCCCTGCTGGAGAACAAGGCCGCAAGCAGGGCGCTGCGCGAAAAGGCGGAGGCCTTCCTGCAGAAACACAACGGCAATTGACCCCATGAAATTGAAAGCGATTCCCCGATGGTTCACGGCGTGCTGCACATCGTGTATTCCGTCGGGAAGGACGATTGCGGCCTGACAACCGCGCCCCTTTCTTCATTGAGGCTGGATTGAGTCCGCGGAACGGTCGGGCGTTTCGGAGTCCTGCGGATCGTCGATTCCGAAAATCTCCCGGGCCAGGACGTTGGCGACAAATTCGTGGCCGCCGCGCGCGCCGCCCTCCCAGTGGCCGTCCTCCGGAATCACCAGGCTTTCGGGGCGCGTTTCGGAGCGGAGGATCTCCTCCCTCAAATCGACGAAGCGACAGCCGGCTCCGGCGGCCCAATCGCGGAAGATCCCATTCATCCTGAGGTATTGGTAACGGTCGGTCGCGAATCCGGGCGCCAGGATCAATGGATGAGACACGACAACCAATTCCGCGCCGCTTTCCCGGCAGAGGGCGACGATGTCCAGGAACGCCGCGCGCCCGAGCGCGAAGTTCGGGAACCTCGCGTCCAACGCCTCGTTGTGACTCCCGCGGGGATTGATCGGGCCATGCGGTCGCAGCAGGTCCAGTCCGGGCAGAATTTTCCGCAACGCCGGTTTGACGCGCAACTCGAGGAACCAGGATCCGGCGTCCTTCAGCCAGATGTCCGGATTCCGCTCCAACATCCTGCGATCGAAATCGTTCACGTAGAGATTGAGCGTGACGATGTCCGGTCTGAGGCGCGGCAGGTTCTCCCGCAGGCTGTCCCGGTATTGCGGCAGGTTGTAGCCGATCACGCCGCCGTTCACGTTCACAACGGAGGGGCCGAGCTTCCGGTTCAGCCGAGCCGGAAATGGCTCGCCCTCGCCCACATTCATCCCGAAGACAAACGAGTCGCCGACATGAAGGACGATCCGCCCGCCCGCCGCCCGAACCTCGGCGAGATCCGGCAACTCCGCTCCGCGAAATCCCGCGCTGTTGATCCGGTATTCGAAGCGTCGTCCGGTCGGGACGGAATAGGCGTGACGGTCGTGGAATCCGGGGGTGTTCCGATACTGGATCGGATCGTGCGTCATCTGGAACATGGCGCCGTGTTGACCGTTGTAGGCCTCGACAATCCTGGCGAAGGAGGCCCGCTCGACCTTCCGGGTGATCATCTCCGCCAAGGGGTATCCGAGCGCCGCGGCGATCGTGAAGCCCGTCGCGGCGAAGGCGATCCGCAGGCGCGTTCTTCGCGCGCGTTGGGCCGGGGAATGCCGGGCAAGATCGGTCTGACGGCGGCGCGCCAGGGACCCGCCCCAAGCGTCCAATCGTCTCCCCAGGGCGGCGAGAATTCGACTCAGCGGGCGCCCGCTTCCGGCGGAAACGTCATTCCTATCCGCGACGCGCCGGAGCCCTTTCGCCAGTCTTGTCGCCGCGCGACTGACCAGGCTGTCGCTGTTGTCTTCTCCTTCGCGCATGTCCGTGGGCCAAGGCCTGACCCGCAACCAACAGCAATCGATGCCCCGGCGCAAATGTTTTTGGAGACCCTTGTCCCTACCGCGATTGAAACACCGGTTGTTGGCGGGACGCGTTGTAGAGTCGGCGCCAGAGATCGGTTCCGTCATCGGGGACGAGTTCCGTGTGGGCGCCGGGTTCGTAATAGGGGATGAGGCCGGCGTTGGCCGCGTTGAGGAGGAAGTTCACCTTGCCGCTGTTGGCCACGTACATCTTTCGTCCGGAGGTCCAGGAAGTGACCATCAGGCGTTCCGGTTCGGGGCGCGAGGCGGGCTTGTCCACCTGGAAGCGGTTGACGGCGTCCCAGTCGATTTCGTGCCCGATGCCGGGTCTGTCCGGCACGTTGGCGGAGCCCTGTTTCACGAGGATGGGCTCGGCCAGCAGATCGCGTTGGTAGAGTTGGTGGCAGTTCACGGCGGGCCAAGTGGCGTTGCGCAGGACGCCGCCAAAGTGCAGCGACCACGCGGCGGTGATTCCCGTGCCGACCAGTTGCAGCCAGAAGGGCAGTCCGTGTTTCCCGCTGAAGCGGCCCTGTTCCAGCACGCGCGTGGCGCCGCCGCCGATGACAAAGCCGTCGCAGACCCCCTCGCGCACGGCGATCTCCGGGTCGGGACGTCCGAAGTGCATGGCGAGTTGGACGCGCGTCGCTTCGCGGATCTTCCGGTTGCCCGCAAGGTCGGTCTGCGGAATCGGCGATTCGTAGATGTCGACCTGCGGATACTTCTCCAGAGCCTTGATGATCGGCATTCCCTTCTCCGCGGTCAGCAGCGTGCTGTTGAAGTCCATGTCGATCTTGAACTCTTCGGGCACGACCGCGGCGGACTGCCTCAATTGTTCATGAATGTCGAACCAGGGGCGCCCCTTGGTCTTGTAGGACATGTAGCCCTGCTCAAAGGCGAGCCGGCACTCCGAGGCCATGTCGGCGGCGGGGGTGTCGATGTTCCACCAAGAGAGCGGCGTCCGGTCGTGGACCTTCTTTCCGAGCAGCGCGTGGACCGGTTCGTCCAGGGTCTTGCCGACGGCGTCGAAGAGCGCCATCTGCAGGCCGGCTCCGAGCGAGTCGTCCCACATGATTTCGCTCGCATTGCGACCGATCGCGCGCTGCACGTCGTCGTCGTCGGTGACGCCCCAGGTGTAGTAGAGCATGGTCTCGCCGTGGCCCTTCATTCCCGAGGCGAGCGTCACGGTCAGGATCTCGGAGTAGCGCCAGTGCGGCAACTCCCGGTCCATCGAGCGGCGCGGCGTCTCGCGATAGGGAATCCGGACGGTCGTGCGATCGATGGACCGGACGGTGAAGAGACGTTTGTCCAGGGTTCGGCGCGCGCCGTGGCGGGTTCCGTTGGCGGCGCAGCCGCCGAGAGCGAAGGTCGCGGCCGCGGCGAGGGAGGATTGGAGGAATTGGCGTCGGTCGGGCATGGCGTGTCGGCTGGGAGACTTGCGGAAGTTGCGGGATCGATCAAGCAGATCGGCATTGATCGCGGCGGAAATTGAGCGGAGACTTGGTTTCGCCTGTCCACGGGATGATGACCGTTCCTCCAATCTTGACTCGATCGCCGCGCGCCCTGTTTGCGTTCGTCGCATTGGCGTTCGCCGGTGGTCCCCCGGTGTCCGGCGCGGAATTGGGGGAGAAGGCGCCGAAACTCACGATCGCCAAGTGGATCAAGGGCGGCCCGGTCGATCTTGCGGACAACGGCAAGGGGCTCATTCGGGTGATCGATTTCTGGTCGAGTTGGGCGGGGCCCAGTCGCTCGACGATCCCTCACATCACCGAGTTGCAGAACAAGTATGCGGCGAAGGGCGTGCAGTTCATCGGCATCAGCGACGAGCCGCCCGGGACGGTGGAACGCTTCGTGGAACGCATGGGCAGCCGCATGGACTATACCGTCGGCGCCGACGCGGACGGGGCGACCACCTTTGCCTATCTGTCCGCCTTCGGCGTGCGGAGCATCCCGCACAGCTTCGTCGTGGACCGGGAAGGCCGGCTGGTCTGGCACGGGCATCCCATGGGCGAACTGGAAGCGGTGGTCAAGGGCGTGCTCGAGGGGACGTGGGACGCGAAGTCCGCCGCCGTGATCGAGACGGCGAGGCGGAACCTGGGCGTCTACTTCGGCGGTGTGACGCAGGGGCGGGACTCCGAAGACTTGAAGAAGCTCGGCCTTGAAACCGTGGACGGCCTGAAGGACGATCCCACGACCTTGAACCAGGTCGCCTGGTTGATCCTCACCGACGAACGCGTGCTTACCCGACACCTCGAGGTCGCGCTGAAGGCGTCGAAATTGGCCTACGACGGCTGCGAGGGCAAGGACGCCGCCATTGTCGACACCTACGCCCGCGCCCTCTTCGACACGGGCAGGAAGAAGGAGGCGGTCGAAATGCAGCGGAAAGCGATCGACCTGGAGGACAACCCGATCGAGAAACTGGGGCTGCAACGAACCTTGGACCGCTACCGGAAGGAGAAGTGACGGACGTTTTCGACGCGTTTCCACAACCACAACGCGGGCCTGGGCGCCCGGGAGATGCGTCCCCGGTTCCAGACGACAACAACCGATGGGAGAATTGCAGGACAACGATCGTTTCCATTTTGAGCGCGAAGCCCTGGCCGCAGCCGGCGTTGCGCGCATTGCCGGCATTGACGAGGCGGGGCGCGGCCCCCTGGCGGGACCGGTCGTCGCAGCGGCGGTTGTGCTGCCGCGCGCCTGGACGAATTCGGGCGTGCCGGATGAACTGGCTGGATTGAACGACTCCAAGCAGGTTGCCGAAAAGCGGCGCGAGCGGTTGTTCGAATTCATTTCGAAACATGATGAGATCGATTCCGCCGTGGCGGTTCTGGACGCGGCGGTGATCGATGATATCAACATCCTGCGCGCCACGCATCGTGCGATGAACGAGGCCCTGACCGGGCTTTCCCAAGTGGCGGATCACGCCCTCGTCGATGGGCTGCGTGTCGAATCGCTGAGCCTGCCGCAGACGGCGATCGTGAAGGGCGACAGCAAGAGCTTCTCCATCGCAGCCGCCAGCATCCTGGCCAAGGTGACGCGGGACCGAATGATGGTGGAGTATGACGCCCGGCATCCCGGCTACGGCTTCGCCAAACACAAGGGCTATGGAACCAAGGCGCACCTGGCGGCCTTGGCGAAGTTGGGGCCATGCCCGATTCATCGACGCAGTTTTGCCCCGGTGCGCTCGCAGCAGTTGGAGTTGATATGAGCCTGCTGAAGAAGTTGGGCCTGGTCGCTGACGACGCCGATAAGCCGGCGCATCTCCGGCGCGGCGAAATCGGCGAAGCCGCCGCCAAGCGACTCTTGAAGAAAGCGGGTCTCAAGTTCCTGACCGCCAATTTCAGATCCAAGCGCGGGGAGATCGATCTGGTCTTTCGTGATGAGGATTGCCTGGTCTTCGTCGAGGTGAAGACGCGTTCCGATGAATCCTGGACCCGGCCCGCTGCCGCCGTGAACGCCAGGAAGAAGAAGCTGCTTTCCCAGACCGCGTTCGATTACCTGAGACTGCTCAAGGACCCTCAGGTGAAGATCCGCTTCGATATCGTCGAGGTCTTGCTCGACGAGGATGAGCAGGTCAGCGAAATCCGGCATCTGCCGAATACGTTCAATCTCACGCCGCCTTATCGGCATGGGTGAGTCACGCTGATGAAGACGTACGCTTGTCTCAAATGCGGTGAAACTTTCGAGTCCACTGAGTGTTCGTGTGACAATAGGCGTTGGATTGTTCGACAATTGTGTCCCCAATGCGAAACGCCGATTTGCTTGTCCGGGGCTGCGTTCATTGTTGGCGGAGCGCTATGGCTCTTGGTCTTCGGGTTGATCTTATCGTACGAAGCGCAATTGCTTGGTAAAGTGGGCGGCGGCGCGCTGGGAGTGTTTGGATTGTTTCGGTTGGCTGAACAATGGCGAGCCAAACGTAGGGCAGTTCGGCCGAGAAATCGCTGACGACGGAATCCGATGGTTATGGCGCCAACAAGGCTTCGGACACGCGACGCATCGCTACGCTCGCACGCTGAGAAATGGGTATTGCGGCAGCAATACCCCACCTGGGTGGGGCAAACCTGTCGGTTTGCCCGTTTCTCAGCCAGAGCGAGCAACGCGATGCGCGGCGTCCCAAACAACACGCCCAATACATCTGAATTGGACTACGATGCCTGAACTCCCCGAAGTCGAAGTCCTTGCCCGACATCTTTGCCCGTTGATCAAGGGAAAGACGATCCGCGAAGTGGAGGTGCGCCGCGCGAAGAGTCTGCGCGGGACGTCGGAGAAGGCGTTCAAGGACGCGCTGACATACGCCAGGTTCATCGGCCTGCGTCGCCGCGGCAAATACCTGCTGTTCGAACTCAAACCCAAGGGCGGACGCGAATCGTTCGAAATGCTGGGACATCTTGGCATGACCGGCCGGATGTACCTGCAGCCCAGGTCGGCGGACCTCCCCAAACACGCCGTCCTGCGATTCGCGCTCGGACGGCATGACTTCGTGTTCGAAGACACCCGCTACTTCGGCCGGATGACCTTGGATACTTCCGCCGTGAACAGCCTCGGTCCCGAGCCGCTGGGCGATGAGTTTGACACCGACTATTTCGCGGCTCAGCTCAAGCGATCCGCTCAGGCGATCAAGGTGAAGCTGTTGGATCAGTCCCTCGTTGCGGGCATTGGGAACATCTACGCCTGCGAGGCCTTGCATCGATCCGGCATTTCACCACGCAAGCAGGCCAGGAGACTGACCCGCCCGCAGGCGGAACGGTTGCGGGAGAACGTCCGGGACATCCTGACCGCGGCCATCGAACTGGGCAGCACGATCCGTTTGGATTTCGCGGGTTCCGGGAAGAAGGACGGGCTTTTCTACTACGGCGGCTCCGACGCCGCGCCGGATACGGTGTTTGAGCGGTTTGCGGTTTACGATCGGGAGGGGGAGCCGTGTCCGGAATGCGGGGCTGCGATCAGGCGCATTGTCCAGGCGGCGCGCAGCACGTTCTGTTGTCCGACGTGTCAGCGAGGGTGAAGGGGGGGCGGATAAGGGTATGAGGGGATGAGGGGTATGTCGGGTGCGGTGTGGTTCTGCTCTCTCAGGCGGACTGCGGGTCTGTGACCCGCAGCAACCGTCGATCAGCCGCTGCGATGAAACGGCCCATGCCTTGGCGTTTTTCGAGGTTGTTGCGGGTTGCCGACCCGCGGTCCGATCGAGTATCCCGGTTTCGAGTAGGAGCCCGAGCACGATCCAGGAAGTCCCATACTCCAGCGCCCCCATCCCCTCATACCCCTCACCTTCAAAAAAACTTCCACAAATCCCTTGTCAGGCGGCGGTTCATTGCTAGATTCCCCGGCTCCTGAATTATGAGAGCTGACATTCATCCAAGCGAATATCGTCCGGTTGTCTTTTTGGACTCGGCCTCCGGAGCCAAGTGGCTCGGCAAGTCCTGCGCCCGGACGAACAACACGGTCAAGCACGACGACGGCGAGGAATACCCCTGCGTCACGCTTGGCATCAGCAACGTTTCGCACCCGTTCTACACCGGCAAACAGACCTTCGTGGACACTGCGGGCCGCGTTGACAAGTTCAAGCAGCGTCTGGCGAAGTCGCAGGCCGCCAAGGAAGAGGCCGCCGCGCGCAAGCCGAAGAAGAAGCGCTAGTTCGATTTCCACCAATACACCCGCACGGAAGCCTCCGTGCGGGTGTATTTTTTTTATGGACCTGCGATCCCATATAGAGCGTTTCAAGAAGCGGCTGGGCGAGACCGAGGCCGCGTTGGCCGATCCGTCCGCTTTTGACGATCAGGCCAAGGCGCAGGAGCTCACCCGCGAATACAGCCGGGTGAAGGGCCTTGCCGCGGCCGGCGAGGCCTGGCTGAAGGCGCAGGAGGAACTGAAGGAGAATCGCGAAATCCTCGAGAGCGAACCGTCGGATTCGGAGCTGGCCATCATGGCCAAGGAGGAGATCGAACGGCTCGAGGCGGAGGACAAGCGGCTGACCCAGGAGATTCAATGGGGCATCGTGCCGCCGGACCCCACCGATTCGCGCAACACCATCATCGAGATCCGCGCCGGCGCCGGGGGATCGGAATCGGCGCTCTTCGCCGCGGATCTGTATCGGATGTACACCCGTTACGCGGAGACCCGTGGTTGGAAGGTGGAGAACATCGGCGCCAGCGCGTCCGATCTTGGGGGCTATCGCGAAGTGGCCTTTCAGATTTCCGGCCAGGACGCCTTCAAGCGGTTCAAGCATGAGAGCGGCGTGCATCGCGTGCAGCGCGTGCCGGTGACCGAGGCGTCGGGGCGCATTCACACCAGCACCGCGACCGTGGCCGTGCTTCCGGAGGCCGAGGAGGTCGATGTGCAGATTAACCCGGAAGACCTGGACATCAGCGTCTGTCGGGCATCCGGGCCGGGCGGTCAGGGCGTGAACACCACGGACTCCGCGGTGCAGATCATCCACAAACCCACCGGCATGATCGTGACCTGCATGGACCAACGTTCGCAGCTCAAGAACAAGGAACGCGCGATGAAGGTCCTGCGTTCGCGGCTGCTCGACCAGAAGATTGCCGAGGAACAGGCGAAGTATGCGGCGCAACGCAAGTCGCAGGTCGGCACGGGCGAGCGCAATGAACGCATTCGCACCTACAACTTTCCGCAGAACCGGGTCACCGATCACCGCATCGAACTGACGCTGCACAGCCTGCCCTCGATCATCGAGGGCGACATCGACGGCCTGATCCAGCCTCTGCTCGACCACGAACTCAGCGAAAAGCTCGCCGCGGCGGGAATGTGATCCGATGGCGATCCAGGGACTCATCTTCGACTTCGACGGCACCTTGGCCGACACCATGCCGCTGCATTGGAAGGCCTGGGGGCGCGTGATGGAAAAGCACGGCATCACCATCACCGAGGAGCGCTTCTACTCTTTGGGCGGCGTGCCCGCCCGTGACATCATCCGCATGCTGGCCGACGAGCAGGGCGCGGAGATCGACCATGCGTCGGCCATCCGCGACAAGGGGCAGTTCTACCTCGACATCCTGCACGAGGCGGAACTGATCGAGATCACGATGAAGGTCGTCCGGGAGCATCACGGAACGCTGCCCATGGCGATCGCAACCGGCGGTTCGCGGCGCATCGTCACGCAGGTGATCGAGAAACTCGGCATCGGCCAATACTTCGACGCGCTGGTGACCAACGAGGACATCGAGAATCAGAAGCCCGCGCCGGACATCTTCCTCGAAGCTGCGCGTCGCATAGGCGTCGCCCCGGAGAACTGCCGCGCCTACGAGGACACCGACCTGGGCATGCAGGCCATCCGCGCCGCCGGAATGGAAGCGATCGACGTCCGGCCCTTGCGGGGGATGACGGTCGATGTCGCGTAACGGCAGGCATTCCCGGCATGGTCCATTGGTTGACGCTTCAGCCCTGATTGGGAATTGCGGGACGGTGAGACGTGGTCTACGTTGACGGCATGACTGCGGTGCAGATCATTGAAGAGATCAAACAACTTGCTCCGGAGGAACGCGCCAGAGTGGAGGATTTCGTTGTGTTGGAACGCGCCGACGAATCTCGGCAACTGTCGGGGAGCGAGCTTGGCGGACTTGCGGAGCGCCTGGTTGAAACGGACGACCTGGAAGCCAAGGCCGTCTTGCGCGAGGAGATCACCAAGGGTTTTTACGGACTCTGATCAATGCCGCAGATTCGGCGCGCCAATCTTCCCCCAAGGTTGTTTCAGCATCTGCTGCAGCGGGTGGAACAGAGGGAGATCTCAAGCAGTCAACTTGTCTTGCTGGCGGATTGGCTCGCCGCGAACCCGGAAGTTCCAGACGGCGCCTGGCACAAGCGGTTTCCTGAGATGATTGTTTGCGGTGAGGGAGAATGGGTGAAGACATTTCTACAATGTGACCAGTCACCTTTGGGTGAGGAAGTTGTCTGAACGCCGATTGCACGAAATCAACGCCCTCCCCGACCGGCGTTTCGATCAGACTTGCGCGAATGGGCCGGTTGTTGGAGTTTGTCCACAGATCGAGAAGTCTTCTGAATTCCAACCGCTGATCCGATGAACACTGTTTCCGCTCAACCCGTTCGTTCCCGCCGTTTCCTCTTTCGCAGCGCGCCGCTGTTCGCGTGCCTTGCGCTGATGCTCCTGGCCATCCCCTGTCAGGCGCAGGACAAGTCCACCCGTTGGGAGGGCTCCTGGAACAACAAGAAGTACAACACCAAGGGCCCGCTGCAGGCTGTGATCACGCCCGCGGCGGGCGGCAACCTCAAGGCGAAGTTCACCGGCACCGGCATCCGCAGCAAGTTTTCCTTCGACGCCGACATCACCAAGTCGTCCAAGAACAACCGGGTGACGCTCTCCGGCAAGACCCGGATCAACGGCGACGACTACACCTGGACCGGACGGGCCGGCGGCGCGACCCTCGTCGGCAACTATCGCTCGCGTTCCGGCAACAACGGAAGCTTCACCATGAAGCTGGTGAAGAAGTAGCGCGCCGGTTTCTCCTTCGGGCTCCCGCCTTCAAACAAGCCCGGCGCTTCGCAACCACGCCACGCATTCCTCCGCGTGCGTCATGGCGATGAGGTGGCCGGCGCCGGGCAGGATCTTGTCCACATTCTCGGGAAGCGGCACGACGAGATCGCGGGCGCCGTGGATGCGAACGGGCCGGATCGCGTCCGGATCCAGTCCGCCCCAACGGAAGACTGCGAGACACATTGCCCGAACGAATTCCGCGTCGACGCCGGTAAACATCCGGGCGAGTTCGCCGGGGACACTTGCGGAGAGACTCCCCAGGAATTGGATGGGCGTCAGGTTCGCCAACGGATGCATCAACCTTAGCAAACCATTGATCTCATCGGGATGGCAGACGCCTCCGGTGAGAATGAGTCGCTCCGGCTTGAGCAACGTCGCCATCTCGCAGGCGATCATGCCGCCGAGTGAAGAGCCGATGATCGTATCCCCGTCTGAGATGCCGTTCTCCTCGACAACGCGGATCGCCACTTCACGAAGCTCGGTCTCGCCGCGATAGGTTGGCCAGTCGATGAATCTGGAATCCGGGATCGTTCGCCAGGGGCCGGAGTACATCCGACCATCCGCGCCCATGCCTGGAAGGAAGTGGTTCATGACATGAGCGGGTTTCCGCGCCTGACTTACGGAGTCTTTTCCAGGGCCGCAAGCTGCGCCCAGATCCGGTGGATCTCCCTGAGGGTCTCCAGATGATGCCGCCGTTCCTTGGTCAGTCCAAGGCGGGCGGCTTCATATTCGTCGCGGCTCGACTCGCCGGCTTCGAACAAGGCCCGCCGGCGGGCGACGATGCGTTTGTGGTGCGGCAGGATTTCATTGCGGATGTGGTCGTTTCGTCTCAATGCCGTTTCCAGGTCGGCGATCAATCGCCCGTAGGTGAGTTGGGATTGCTGGCGGAGCCTGCTCGCGTATTGGCGGGAGGCTTCGGCCTCGGCTTCAAAGGCGCGGGCGGCGGCCTGTTTGTTGTCGAACAGGGGCAGGGAGATCCCGACGTTGACGTCCGCTCCGCTTTGTCGGGCGGCGAGGTCCCGGCGGTGGAGCAGATTCAGGTTCAACGACGGAATCCGCGAGGCGCGGGTTTGGCGGGCGCGAAGTTCGGCAACGATGGCGGCCTGGTCCGCGGCGCGCGCGGCGGGCAGGTTCTCCAGTTCGGCGGCGATGGAACGAATGGTCTCCAAGGCCAGATTGGTTTCCAGTTCGCCTGTCACCGCGCCGACGCGCATGTCCGGCCGGCCGATGCCGGTTGCGAGCGCGGCGAAGGCCTTGCGGCGCAGCGAGGCGGCCTCGTCACGTTCAAGCAGTTCATGATCCAGCGCCGCGTGGGCGAGTTCGCCGAGTTCGACGGTCGCGTCCCCGGCTCCGGCTCGGGCCTTGGCGAGTCGGAGTCGGTTCTTGAGGATCACGATGCGCTCGGAGAACAGGTCCTCATTCTTCTGGGCAAACAGGGCGGTGGCGAAGGCGCCGCGGACGCGCTGTTCGAGCTTGAGGCGCGCGGCGTCGACCTGCAGGGCGGCGCGGTCGCGGCCGGCCTGCGCGGCTTCGCGATCGAGCCTGCGTTCCCTGCCGATCGGAATGGTCTGCGACACGCCGGCGATCACCTCGCCGCTGCTTCCTCCGCGGAAGCCTTCCGTCCCGAGAACGACTCGCGGATTCTGCGGCAGTCCCGCGGCGCGGGCGCGTTGCTCGGCCGCGATCTGGGTTGCGATGGCGCCTTGGAGTGCCGGGCTGTGTTTCTCCGCCATTCGGAGGGCGTTATCCAGATTCAACGAGACGCTGTTGGTCGACGCGGCATCCGACCGAGCGGCGAACAGGACAACGGTCAGGATCAACAGGGTGACGATCCTACGCGAAGACAAACGAGACCATTCCAAGCCTTCTGTAGTCGCTGTTTCGTCCGATCTGTCTTCGCGACGTGTCATTCGGACCGCGGGTCTGCGACCCGCAGCAACCTTGGAAGGCGCGAGGGCTTGGGGCTGTTTGCCGGCGTTGCGTGGTCGGAGGCCGCTGCGGGTCACAGATCCGCGGTCCGTGCTTGAGGCGTTGCATGCAGTCATATCCGTGTTCATCCGTGTTGATCGATGGTTGAGCCATTCCGCGGTTCCGCCGGTTTGCCGAAGCGCAGGTAGAGCGCGGGGACGATGGCCATATTGAGCAGCATGGAGCTGGAGAGGCCGTAGAGAATGACGATCGCCATGGGCGTTTCGATCTCCTTGCCGGGCTGTCCGCCGCCCAGCGCCAGGGGAATCAACGCCAGACCGGTGCCCAATGCGGTCATGAGAATCGGCGCGAGGCGTTCGATGGCGCCGCGTTTCACGGCTTCGAGGAAGTCCGTCACGCCCTCCTCCTCCTGCAGGTGGCGAATGTGCGACACCAGCATGATCCCGTTGCGCGTGGCGATGCCGAACACGGTGATGAAGCCGATCAGGGACGCCACACTCAACACTCCGCCCGAGAACCACACTCCGGCCACGCCGCCGATCAACGCCAACGGCAGGTTCAACATGACCAGGGCCGCGTCGCGGGCTGAACCGAAGGCCATGTGAAGCAGGAAGCCGATCCCGATCACCACGCCCACGCCCAACCAGCCGATGGTCCGGGTCGCGCGCGCGGCGCTTTCGAATTGGCCACCGAATTCCACGCGATAACCGGAATGCCCGGCGATGATCGGATCGATCAACCTGCGGCAGTCGTTGACCACCGAGGTGACGTCGCGTCCGGCGACGTTGCAGGAGACGACGATCTTGCGTTCCACCTGTTCGCGACTGACGCGATTGGGGCCGGTGAAGCGCTCGATGTGCGCGACATCGCGCAGGGGGATTCGCGCCCCGGCCGGCGTGGCGATCAACAGGTCGCCGAGGGTTTCAATGCGCCAGTCCTCGTCCTGTTCGAGTCGCACGACGAGGTCGAAGGTGTTCTGCCCCTGGATGACCTCGGAGGCC
>Ga0181573_10002651_pt1 | contig 16466 bp, 5 predicted proteins | sample 101ome_25_FD_148643 | JGI IMG/M metagenome (GOLD analysis project Ga0181573, IMG submission 148643) | Coastal salt marsh microbial communities from the Groves Creek Marsh, Skidaway Island, Georgia - 101409BT metaG (spades assembly) | ecosystem: Environmental > Aquatic > Marine > Intertidal zone... | reverse complement strand
CACCTCCCGACACTAGCAGGGGCGGTCGCGTGAGGGGGCACGCGACACCTCGGGGCGGCGCGAGTGGCGTATCGCGAGGACCGCCGACATGGCAAAGGCGGTGGAGCCCCCGCCGAGGCCCCGGCGAGACGTGGCGGACAGGGCGGGCACCCTCCAAGGGCAGCTTCGCGCGCTCGCGAGACAAACCTTGACGCACTCGAGATCGTCGACGTCGGCGTCGGGAGGCCGCGGCGAGGCCGCGGAGGTTGACGCGACGAGGGTGACCAGGCTGCAGAGAAGAGCGCTGGAGGTGCTCTTGCGCATGGACAAAGACGTGGAGGTGAAGGAGCCGTCGTCCGCGGAGGAGCGAGCCGAGGCCAACTCGCTGCGCCTGGGCGCCGCGCTGCTGAGGATGCGCGGAAAGGGCCACGGCGACGCGGCCGACCTGCTCGAGGGCCTCCACGACGCGTTCACGCGCAGAAGATCCGCGTACCTCCCGCGCGTCCCCTTCGCGGTCGGAGCGGGCGGCCCGCATCCCGCACCCAAGTCCGACCGACACGATCGCGACGGATCCGAGCGCCCGAGCGGCTTCTTCGTCTACGACGGCGACGACCGCGGAGCCCCCGCCTCGAACGACGCCGCGTCCACGATCGTCGAGCACGCGTCCGTCGTGTCGCTACTCCTCGAGCTGGCCGGGACCGGCGGGACCGGCGGGACCGCCGACGCGGCGAGGAGCGCCTTCGCGCATCTGGCGGCGACACAGCTGGCGGCGGACCCGTCAATTTCGCGATCCTTCGACGATGACGCTTCGTACGACGACGAACCGGACGTGCGCACGGCCGCGGCGGCGCGCGCGGCGAGGGCGGGGGACTGGCTCAGACTCGCCCCCGCGTCGGAGCTCGAGGCGACGCCGTCGCTGTCCTTCGCGTCGACGCGTCCCTCGGCGGATGACGGCGTCTTCAACGATGCGACGGGGCCGAACGACTCGGCGTCGTTTGATTTGGCGAAGATGTCCCGCGCGCTCGAGGCTACGCCCGGCGTCGGGGCGCTCTCGTTCGGCGCCGGTGTCCGCGGGGGCGGCATGAACGGGGCCGGCTTCGCGGATCCGTTTTCGTTCGCGTCGCGGCCGGATCGGTCGCTCTTTGGCGCGCCGGCTCGAAGCGGGGGCCGGGGCGAGGGCGGCGCGCCGGACCCGGCGGACGAGCCGAGGACGACGTCGACGTCGACGTGGACGACCGGACCTCCTCGGAGCTCGATCGATACCGACGTGGACGCGGATGCTGACATGGATGCCGAGGTGGATCCCGAGGGGCTGGGCGACGAGAACGACGACCCAAACCGCGCGTGGCTCGCGGCGGCTGAGGACGGCGAGCGGGGCGAGGAGGTTCTCGGGTGGGATCTCCTGCCCGAGGCCAGGCCCGCGTGCGGCGCGTTCATGAGCCGACCGCCGGACGCCTTCGGCCGCGCGTACGACCGGCACTTGCTCCATGTTCGGACCATGTTCGGTGGAGCCAAACCAGCGGTGGCGGCGGAGGAGGAGGTTGTGCACGCGGCTCGACGGGCGCTCGCGGGGGGACGCGCGGCGGCGGAGGCGCTCGACCCGGAACGGCGGCGGGGGGGCGACAGGGGCGACGCGTCGAAGCGAGCGCCGCTGAGGTTGCCGGCGGCGGGCGTCGGGGTCGTCGCCGCGACGCTCGGGCCGCTCGCCGACGCGGCGACGATGAGGGCGGAGCTCGAATCCTTCCTGGCGCGGCGCTCCGGGTTTGGCGGCCACGGCGAGTGCACCGGGGGGGGACTCGCGCTTCAGGCGGCGTCCGAGGCTGTCCGGGGCGTGCTGAGAAGTCAGACGGCCGCGATACACTCGCTCCCGGCGGCGGCGGCGGCGCGTCGAGCCGCCGAGCGCGCAGCCGGCGCGCCGCTATCGGCCCCCTACCGCCGCGACGAGAAAGAAGAGACGGGCGATGACTCCTCCGGCGTCACGCTTCTCGAGGCTGTCGCGCACACCCGGCGGCTCAGATCGCAGCTCGCATCGCTCCACCGGCTGTGCCTTCACCCGGATGAGCCCGCCGACGGCGTGGAGTTCATCGCGCGGCTCGTCGACGCGCTCTCCGCGGGTGGCGTCAACCCCGCGGCTCGGCCGTTGCTTCGGTACCTCGCCGCGGCTACGTCGAGGCCCCTGCTCGCGCAGCTCGAGTGCTGGCTGCACCGCGCGGACGTGGACGACCCTCACGACGAGTTTATCGTGTGCACCGCGCCGGGTTGGGGATCCGCGGCGGCTGGTCTGGAGTACTCACCGGCGGAGGCTGGAGTCATGGAATGGAGCGAGGCGCGCTCGTCCGGCGCGGCGCGGGCTCGGCTCGAGGAGGAGGAGGAGGAAACCGACGGGCCGGTGGACCCGGCGAGGTTACCCCCGTGGGAGGGCGGTCCGCCCGGCCGCACGGGCGCGGGGCACGGCGCGGCGGAGGCTGCGTGGCTCCGAGATGACGACTCGCGGCTGTCCGCCCCGCACCCCTTGCTCGGCGGTTTGGAGCGAAAGGTTTTGGCCACCGGCGTCCAGCTCAGGGTGCTGCAGCGCCTCCCGCAGACCCAGGCGTTCGCCGTGCGCATGTCCGCGTCGGTGGATGATCACGGTCCCAACACGTCTCTCGCGTTCACCGCGGCTGAACTCGCGGCGTACTCGTCGCGCCGGGGTAAGACGACCAGGTCCCTCAGAGCCGCCGCGGAGGAGTGCGTTTCGGCGATGGCATCGACGCGCGACGCGGCGGCGGCGCGAACCGAGGCGGCTCGGCGGGCGCGCAGGGCCGCGGCGATCGCCAGGAAGCTCGAGCGGGAGTCCGCGGTGGCCGAGGCGCGCGATGAGCTCCTGAGCGGGTTCGCCGATCGGATGGCGGAGCTGGTGGCGCGGCACGAGCGGCTCCGATGGCAACGGAAGAGGCGGGCCCTGGGCGAGCGGCGAGCGGAGGAGCTGGAGTCGCGAACGAAACGCGACGAGCGCATGGTCCGGGAGGAACTCGCCAAGGAACTCGCCGCGAGGCGCGGGGGCGAGGAGGGCGTCGCCTCGAAAGAGACGATCGTGGACCCGAAAGAGCCGATCTTGGACCCGAAAGATCCGATCTTGGACCCGAAAGATCCGATCGTGGACACGTCCATCGCGTCCACCGACGGCGGCTTCGAGCGGTACGACTCCCCCGCCGCTCGACGAGCCGCGCTCGACGCCGGGGACGCCGGGGACGCCGGGGACGCAGGTAGCACGCCGGGGACGGGCGCGACGAACTACTTCGACGACGTGGCGGACGAATCTTTCATCACCGCCGCGTCGGATTCGTCCCCGGTGCGTAACCTCGCGGCGGATCTCACCGGCGTAAACCTGGACGACTCCGCGATCGTCGACGAGGACGCGCCCGAAGAACCCCCAGCCGTCGACGAACCAAAGGCCGAAGACACCGGCGGCACGTCGTTCGAACCCTCGACATCCCCGGCGACGCGCTCCCCCGACGGTCTCGAGGTTCCCTTTCCCGTGGTGCTGCGCGAGTGCGTCGAGGCTGTCGTCACGGATCGCCACGACGTCGTGTCTCGCCTCGTCGTCGCCGCGATGCTGGACCACCTCGGCGTGGAGGCGCATCTCGGGGCTGTGCGCAGGTACGTCCTTTGCGGCGCCGGGGACTTCGCGACCGCGCTCGTGCAGGGGCTCGAAGCGGCATCGAGCTCGTCCGCGGCGCTCGCGGCGCGCGCGAGGGCGAGCAGGATGGGCGTGGCTGGCTACGGCGGGGGCGTGGGCGCCGGGGAACTTCGCTCCGTGCTCGACGTCGCCGTGAGGGAGACGAGCGTGTTTGGCGATCCACTCGCGCAACGCTTCGAGCTCGCGCCCGCGGCACCCCCCGATCCAGACGCGGTGTTCAGCGAACACAGCCTGGGCATGGTGGACTTTGTGCGAGGCTCGTACCGCCTCGAGTGGCCCGTCGCGCTGCTCCTCCCGGATGTCGCTCGGACCCGGCTCGCCGCCGCGCAGCGCTCGATATTGAGAGTCAGGCACGCGCGGCTCGCCCTGCAGGAGGCGCACGATCGCGTGCACGAGGCCGGTCACGTCGACGCGTCATCGCTCGCGACGCGTGAAGGGGGCGAACGCGGTCGCGCGGGCCGCGCGCTCGCGCTCCGGCGCCTCCGAAGGCTCTCCCTCCTCTCGTCCGAATTTCGCCATTTCGCGAGCGCCGTCGAGTCGCAGGTTGGCGGCGCGGTGCACGGCGCCGCGCCGGCTGCGCTCCACGCCGCCCTTCGCAGGGCCGGAACGCGCGAACCGAAACCCTCGGACCTGTACCAACTCAGAGACGTCATCGTGGCCTACGCCACGGACGCCCACGACGCGTGTCTGCTCTCCGCCAGGGACGCTCCGCTGCGTTCATCCGTCGACGAGGCGCTCCAGCTCGCGCTCGACTTTCGCGCCGCGATGCGAAGGTCCCCGCCGGATCGCTTACTCTCCGACGGGGGCGTGTACGCGGCGGTGCAGGCGATCCACGCGAGGTTCAAGGCGACGACGGGGGCGCTGTGCGGGCGGCTGAGGGAGGCGGCGGCGGATCCGGGCGGCGCGCTCGGCGGGGTGTCGCCGGAGCGAGCGGCGGCGTTGCTCGCGCGGCTCGACTTTAACGGTTTTTACCTCGGCGACGATGATTGACGCGGGGCTGGAAGGAACGTCACTCACTGGTCCGTCTACGGTTCCACCACACCACTACTAGCTAGCTAGCTACTAGACTACATGAAACGTCGAAGGACGTCTTAGTACATCGCTGCGTGCGTCGCTTGGCGTGCCTCAACGCGTTTTTTCATTCCGCCCTTCTGTTTGGACATGTAGTGTGCGAACTTTCGAAGCTGTTCCACCTCCAGCAGGCTCTCGATGGTGTTGTACCTCTCGCCGAGGGTCCTCTCGTCGGCGAACCCGTGGATGGCGGTGTGGCACGGCCTGCACACCGCGGCGACCTCGTGCAGCGACCTGTCCGGCTGGCACAGGTTGCGCTTCTTGAAAAAGTCGTGCTCGCTGGTCGGATAGAGATGGTGACGAGTCAAAGGCGTCACCCTCTCGCACATCTCGCACTGATCGGAAGACAGGTACTCCACAACGTCACCCCTCGCCTCCGCCATCGCACCCTGTATACCTTCAATCAACTCGCCGTACATTTTCACAACCAACTCGCTCGTGTCCTCATCTTCATCGTCATCGTCGAACGGTTTGAGCTCGCAGTCTTCGAGGGTGCTGCTCCACCGGCACAATGCCTCGTCGACGTCCTTGGGCACACCATCCTCCTGCACGTCCGCCAGTATACTCTCTACCGCGAAGTCGAACATATCGTCACCATCTCCGCAGTGTCTTCGAAGACATTTCGATATCTCCGCCGTCAACAGAACCTCCTCGCGCGCCTCCTCCTTCTCACTGCTCATGTCGGAATGACGTGTCGTTCGCCAAAACTTGGCATCTTGGGCTTCCGAAATTCATCAGTTGCAAACGGCCCGGACACACCACAATGGCGCAGGCCGCTCGCTTGAGCGCCGTCGCGAACCGTCTCACTTGCGGCGCCGTCCACATCCGCACATCCCGTCCACATCTGCGAGCCCCCGCCCGTCGACTCTCGATTCGAACCATGGCGACCGAGGCTGCCGTGGAGCCCTCCAACCCTTTCGTCCAGTACGTCGTCATCCGTAAGGACCTCGGTCAGGGGTTGGGTTGGCCGCTTGGAAGCATATGCGCGCAGGCTGCTCACGCGGCGGTGGCGGCGATCTGGGAGCATAAGGATCATCCGGACACGCAGGCGTACTGCGCGCCGGATGCTATCGACGGCATGCACAAGGTGGTGCTCGAGGTCAAGGGGGAGACGCAACTGGTGAATCTGGGGAAGAAGCTCGAAGAGGCGGGCGTCGCGTACAAGTTGTGGTACGAACAGCCGGAGGACTACCCGACGTGCCTGGCGACGAGGCCGTACCGCAAGGACGAGGTATCGGCGCTGTTCAAGAAGTGCAATCTCGCGAAGGGACTCATCGCGCAGTAGCAGAGTAAGGGTTAATACGACTCAAGTAGGCACCTGCACCTGGACACCAGTGACGTTTTGCTCGCCGAACTGAACAGAACTATTTTTGAATCACACAAGTGGATCCACAAGTGGGCGCCCCGACGCGACGGCGAGATGGGTGCCGGGGGGTCTAAGGTGCTCGAGCCGGTGGTTTGGCTCTTCAAGAAGCCCGATGCGCATCGGAGCGAGGATGCGGCCACGTCGGACAACCCATGGGACGCGCTCACGGACGAGCAGATGGAGGCTCTGTCCGATGAGGAGCTCGACGCGTTGCTGAGTGCTTCGGACGAGGACGAAGACGACGACGCGGACGCGGACGAAGACGAGACGAGCGATGACGACACGGTGATCACCACGCCCGCATCATCCACACCTAGGGCGGCATCCACCCCGACGCCCGCGCCGAAAAAGCCCAAGGCGACGAAGAAGGCGAAGGCGCCCAAGGGAGACGGCCCGATCGCGATCGCGCTCGGCGCCATCGGCGGGACCAAGGACGCGGTCGCGTCCACCGCGCGCCGCGCCGTCACCGCCGCGTCCACCGCGATGCGACGACGCGCCGATGCCATCGCGACGACCCCGAAGAACGAAATCGCCGCGCGAATCGCGCTCGCGAGCCTCAAGGGCGTCCGGGGCGCGGCGTTCCACGCCGTCGCCACGAGCTTCGCGGGATGTTACCTCCCGAGGCTCGCGACGACGGTGAAAGCCGCGGCGATCGCGTCCGTCGCCGCGCCGCTCCTCCGCCGCGCCGGCGTCGGATCCAAGCTCGCGGCGATCGTCCCGGTGCCCGTCGAGTCGGTGAGGCACGTCCTCGAGCTGGTCTCGCCCATCTCCCCGGACGTGATGACGGACGTCGCGACGCGCGCGGCTCCCGCCGTCGCCGGCGTAGCGCGGCTGGCGCGTCGCTACGCGCGTTCGCACGTCAGGTACCTCGTCGTCCGTTCGGTGCTCCGCCGAGTGGCGCGCGAGAAGACGCGGCGCGTCGAATACGCCGTTCGCGTGGCGCCGATCGTCGCGGCGTACGGGGTCAAGAAGCCCTTGATCAAGCGTAAGAAGCTGCCGTCGCAGAGGGACGCGGCTTGGCTCGCGATGCACCGGTGGGGCAGCGCGGAGATGCGACGGGTCATCGCCGACTTTGGGGGATTCTACCGCAAGGTTGGGCAGATCATGGGCACCGCGCGGCAGATGATGCCCGAGCCGTACATAGAGGCCTTCGCCGAGACGATGGATAACAATCCGCCGGTGCCTTTTCCGGTGGTGAAGAGGCTGGTGGAGCGTAGCCTCGGGGCGAAACTATCGGAACATTTCTCCGACTTTGACGAAAAGCCGCTCGCGACGGCGTCCATCGCGCAAGTGCACCAAGCGACGCTCGCTAAGAATAAGAAGAAGGTGGTGGTGAAAGTGAGGATCGCGGACGTGCGGACGATGGTCGGGGACGTTCGCTCGATGCTTCACACCACGCTGGTGATGAAGCGTCTCGGGTTGGATAACGGCGTCGACTTTCCGACAATATTCCGCGCGTACCTCGACGTCATCGCGGGGGAGTTTGACTTTACCGCCGAGGCGGCGAAGATCAACGAATTCCGAGAGCTGTTCGAAACGCACGGACTCAGCGACCGGGTGGCGGTCCCGGTGGTCATCGATGACCTGAGCACGTCGGAGGTGCTCGTCATGGAGAGGGTGAGGGGGGTGAAGCTGCTCTCGGTGCTCAACCGCGCGAGGCGGCGGGGGCGGCGGCCGCTCGTGCCCGCGGCGGCGGCCAAGGTGCACGTGGACGGGGGCATCGGCTGGGACGGCGTGTTCGACACCATGTTCAAGTGCTGGTCGGTCATGTTGCTGCGCCACGGCCACTACCACTCGGATCCGCACCCCGGCAACTTCATCGTCGCCAAGGACGGCCGCCTGGCCATCCTCGACTGGGGCCAGACGCAGGTCGCTCCCGAGGCTTACCGGCTTCACCTCTGCCGACTGGTAGTGTCCATGGTGGCTGAGGATTACCCGAAGATCGCTGAGGAGGTTCGGTTGCACTCGCAGGTCCAGCTGGAGAGACCGACGACGGAGGCTCTCGCGGCGCTGTGCTACGCATATTTCGACACCCGGCCGACGCCCCTCGCAGAGGTGAACATGATGGACCTGAACAACTCGCCGTTTTTGCGAAACAGGATCACCCAAAACACGCAGGAGGGTTTCTTCACCATCCGCAGCGTATTCTTGCTTCGCGGCATGATGGCCACGTGCGGGGTGACCTCGTCGATGGTGGAGGCGTGGGAGGAGGACGCGCGGGCGGTGCTGAGGGCGAGCGGGGACAGGACGGTGCCCAGCGTCATTCGCAGCCGGTCGCGGCGGATGCTGACGCGGACCTGGCTCAGCCTGCAAAAGTCCCTCAACGTGGGCGCGGGTGCGAGGCTCAACACGCTGGAAGCGTACACCGCGGGTTCGATGGACGACGCGAACGTAGGGGGCGGGAGGGCGCGAGAAGATCCCCGTAGGATGAGTAGTCTCTGGTGAAGCAGTTTCGTCTGATCATAAATTGGGTTCCTACTTGTCGTTGCCGAGCATCAAACTCTTGAGATCCTCGCCGCTCAACTCCGTCAGCCTGCCCGTGAACGCCCTCGCCGCGCCTTCCACCGCCTCGTCCGGATCCTCGAACAGCTCCGACAGGAACGGGATCGCCTCCGGCAGCAGCGCCAGGTACTCCTCCTGCAGCTTGTCCACCACCGCCCCGAGCGCGGCGAGCGCCACCAGCCGCGTCCTCGCCACCCCCTCCCGCGTGGCCAGCAAAACGCCCCTGTGCGCGGGTTTCCACAGCGCGTCGTCCGGCGCCGAGGCGATCATCGCGGCGACGCACGCCACGCACTCGCTCGCGAGCCCGCCGGGCGCCATGTGCTCCCCCTCCGCAGCCTCCGGCGTGGGTTCGCCATCCGGTCCCTCCGACGGCGGAACCGCGCGCAGCATCCGCGTCACCAGCGGGTGCAGCTGGTTGAACCGGTTCACGTCGAGCAGCGCCTCGCCGCCGTCGTGCACGAAGAGCCTGCGAAGCGCGGAGAGGGCGTGCGTGCGCATGCGCCACGTGTCCAACTCCGCGACGATCGCGGCGGGGTCCACGCCGGCGCCGGCGTTGCTCTTCTTCTTCTTTTTTTTCGACGGCGCCGGGTCGGACACGGGATCCAGCGCCGCCGCCGCGAGGTCCAGCAGCGGCGTCGCGAGGGGAACGAAAACCGCGCGGAGCGCGTCCGCGAGGGAAGACGCGAGGCGGAACAGCGCGCCCAGCCTTGTCCTCGCGGCGGGGGCGTCGGCCGCGCGCGCCTTGGCCCACTCGACAACCTGCGTAAACACCGGCACGAACGACGATTCGGTGAGCTGCAGGGAAAACGTGACAAAGGCTTGCACCGCGGCGGCTTCCACTTCGTCGACGGCGGCGGCGGGGCACCTGCCCGCCGGTGGCTCGCGGCGCACGTCGAGCGCGCGGAGTAGCAGCGCCACGAGCGCGCCGCGGTGCGCCGGGGCGGGCGGCTCCGTCGACGCGGCGACGGCGGCCATGCCCAGCGCCGACCTCGCCGCCGCCGCCCCGCCGACGCCGCCCGCCGCGAGGCACGAGTCGTACGCCTCGGCGAGCGGCTTGAGCAGCAGACGGTGGGGGATCCGCCTGGCGACAATCTCGCGCAGCGCCGCCGCGGACTGAGCCGCGTGGTACGCCGACGATTCTCTGTCGAATGCGTCCTCGCCGTCGTCGCCGCCGACGGCTGGGACGAGCGCCGGGGAGAGCAAAAGTCGGAGCATCTCCGGGAGGTACGGGCTGACAAAGGCGCTGAGCTGCTCCATGAGCGTGTCCACCGCCTTGAGCGCGGCGACGAGGACGGCGGCCTCATCATCGCGGACACCCGCCGCCTCGCTCGCCGCCTCCTCCGCCGCCTCATCCCCCGCCTCCTCCGCCTCGGCGGCGGCCCTCGCGGCGGCATCCTTGGCCTTTGCCAGTGACGACGCAGCCGAGTTGGCCGTCTCCAGGAGCTTTGGAACGGCGTTGGGTAGGATGCCGACGCATCGCACGCCCTGCGACTTGACGATGGACGCGATGCACCCCGCGCCGGCGGCGACGACGGCGCGCGAGGAACACGAGAGGGACTCAACCGCCGCGGGCGCCGCGTCGATGATGGGCTTGTGCGCGTCCTTGACGCCGGCGAACCTGGACGAAGCCGCGTCGAGCGCCGCGAGCGCGGCGGATCTGGTGGCGTAAGAACCAGAGCCCGCAAGCTCGGCGAGCTTCTCGATCAACGCGACGCCAGCCTCCGCCTCATCCGCCCTCTCCTCCTCCATTTCCTCCGCCTGCGCGTCTTCGTCCTCCGTCGTCGCCGTCGTCGCCTTGCCGCTCCGTTTCCATTTCCTGTCCTTGGCTCGGGCCCTGCTCCTGGCGTCGCGCGCTTTTTCACCCTTCCTCTTTTCGTACTTGTTCGCCGGCGCGACATCCGCGGCGGCCGCGGCGTGCAGCCTGTGCGCGATCAGGCGGAGCGCCTTGCGACGCACGCGCCCGTCCTCGTGCTCGAGAAGCGGCGCGAGCGAGCGAAGGTACGGTCCGGGGGCGAGGAGCCCGTCGAGCGCGGTGAGAACCTGCCTCCCGCCCCGTTCCATTCGAGCCGCAGCCTTGGTATCCACGGGTTGAAGCCCGCCCGCGTGCTTGGAAGATTTTCCCTTGGCCTTGGCCTTGGCCTTGGGAGATTCCTCGGCACCCGCGGTGGTCCCCGCCTGGAGGAGAAGCAGAGCGCACTCCGCGAGGTCGGCGTATCCCTCCTGGAGGCGCGCGGCGATGACCGCCGCCGCAGCCTCGGCTTCCGCGATGACATCCTCCTCATCTTGCCCCTCGGCGTTCTTCTCGACCGAGGCGACGGCCGCGGCCGTCTCGCGACGCGCAGCCTGTAGGAATGCGCGAGACGAGAGATGCTTGGAGGTGACCTCGGCGGAGAGCCAGACGATTCGGCCGCCTTCGTCGACGGCGCCCTGTGGCGAGATGGTTTGAATTGGGTCAGCGGCTCGGTTGCGGGTTGGAAAGATGTGACGGGTCCGGGTAATAAAACCCGCGGGCTCGTCTCTCAGTAGGAAAGCAGCAGATGTTTTCTCAACACGGTGCTCAACAAGAAGGAGCGCGTCAGAATCCTGACACAAGATTAGGAATTTATCATCAGCGAGACGAGCCCCCTTCAGGGGGGCGTAAACCAAAACCGGAAAAAAACAGCCGAGCCGGGGGGAAATGCTAACCTTCATGGTAGCCACCAGAGCGTCCACGGCACCGGATGCCGTCTCCCGCGACAGTAACAAAGCCGCGAGGTCCAACACCCAAGCCGCGGACTCGGCGAACGTGTTGTCCTGCTCGAACTCGGCGATCGCCTCCGCGACGCGAACGCCCGCCTTTTCCGCAGCCTTTGCCGCCTTCTTGGCCCTCTTCGCGGCGGATGCGGCGGCAGCCTCCTCCAACTTTCTGAGCTGACCGAGCAGCAGAAGCAGGACAACGGGAAGACCCTCTCCCTCGGGGCACGCGCGGAGCAGCGCGAGGCACAGCGGCGCGCGCCTGTGCTCGGGAGCGTCCGGGAGCGCGTTGACGACCTGCTCGGCGGCAGCCTTGACGCCGAACCCTCCCTCGATCCAAGCCGGAACGACGGCGGCGAGAGCCTGTTCGAGCGCCCTCTGCGCGAGGGGATCGTCGGTGGCGTTGGATGCCCGATGCGCCAGCGCGGCGCTTACCTCGAGGACGTGTTCCATCACGCCCACGGCGTCGTTCTTTGCGACGGCGGCGAGGAGCGCGAGCGCAGCCTCGCGCGCCGGGCCAGCCTCCGCCTCCGTCACGGCGCGAACGATGAGCCTCACGTCGTATCCGGCGTTTGAACTTTTTTGGCGCTTACCCGGGGATTTGTTGAACGGGGCCGAATCCGGTCCCATCGCGTCGCGGGCGAGCATGTCCAGGGTGGACAGGACCACCGCCTGCGAGTAGCCGCTCGCCGCGAGTCCCCCCGGGGAAGGAGCGACGTCCTCGTCGTCGGAGTCCCGGCCAAACTCGGCGCCGCGAGACGAGTCGCGAGCCGCCGCCGCCGCCGCCGCGTCCAGCAGGCTCGCCAGCAGCTCCTGGCACGGTCCCGCGAGGTCCGCTCGCGAGACCACATCCCCCGGCGATTTCCATCCCACGACCTCGAGCGCCGCGACGGCCGCGGCCACGGCGTCGAAACCGTCGGCATCCCTCCCCGCTTTTTGCGCTGAAACCTTGGATCTCTTGGTCGAGGGCGACGCCGCCGTCGTCGTCGCCGCCGCCGCCGCGGCGCGAACGAGGCTGACGATGTCATCCGCGAGGAGTTTCAACGCGTCGATGGCGTCCCTCGCCGCGGCCCGCGCGCCCGCGTCCGCGTCGGTACCGACCGCGGTGAAGAGGATGCGGAGCAGCTCGCCCCTCCTCGCCGCCGGGAGCGAATCGACGAAATCCGGGGTGGCCCGGCAGATGGCGGCGACGCGAGCCGGCGCGGGCGACGGAGCGACGAGCGCGGATGCAAACACGCGCCAGCTCTCGCCCGACGTCGCCCCCGATATGCTCTTGGCGTAGTCGACCGTGAACGTTTCGATGATCTCCACGGCGAGCTCCACGGCGTCGCCCTCGCCCTCGCCCCGCGCGAGGCACCACCTGAGCGCGGGCGCCAGGGCCTCAGCCTTGCTCGCGTCGCTACCCACGCCCTTGAGCGCCGCGACGAGCCTGCGACCGCCGTACGCCCCGAGCCTCGGCTCAATCGCGTCCCCGCCGCTAAACCCTACGCCGTCGGAGATGCCGAGCGACGCGAGCGGCGCGAGAATCTCGCGCAAGGCGACGTCGGACTCGTCCTTAGACCCCGCCGCGGCAAAACCGGCGGCGAGAGCGTCGCACAGCGCGGCGCCGGCGTCGACGCTCTTGGTCACGCTGCCCACGTCTGCCGCCGCGTCCTTGAGACACCTCCACACCGCGTGTGTCGGAGGTGCCTTCTTGGAACCGGCACCCTTGGGAGCCAGCGCGACGATGGCGTTCGCCGCCGCCGCGCGCACCGCCGGCTTTGACGCGGTGCACGCGACGGTGAGCACGGCGAGGACGCTCGAGTTGATCTTCTGTGACTCAACTCCAGTCTGGCCGCCGCGGGTCGCGAGGAGCTCGAGCGCGGTGCGAGGAACCTCGGTGGATCCATCCGGGCCGCCACCCGGGTCGCTCGCCGCGCGGGTGGCGAGAAAGCCGACGGACGACCCGCCGCCGCGTTCGACGGCTCCGAGGAGGGCGTCGAACGACGCGGCGAACGCGCCTTTGCCCGCGGCGCCGTCGGCGATTGACATCCTGGCGAAAGCCTCGTCGAGGACGCCGGCGGAGGCGCCGGAAGAGGGCACGGCCACCGTCTTCTTGCCGTTCCTCTTGCCGTTGATCGTCTGCATCAGTCGGTGCAGCGCCGCGCGGGCGAGCGGCGGGGTCACGCGCGGGTTGTTGCGGGCGATCGCGCGGGCAACCTCCGCCGTGACGGGCTCCTCCAGGTTTTCCTCCGCGGCGCCCTCCGAAAAATCGGCGGCGCCGCCCTCGGTCCAGCTGTCCCTGAGAACCGCCCAGAGCGCCTCCCGAACGCTCCCGTCCGCGTCCATCGCCACGGCGTCTCGCATCGCCAGCAGCAGGTTCGCCCTCGCGCCGGGTGATCCATCCCGCCACGCCTCGAGCGCCCAGAGCGTGAGCTCACCCTCGCCCCACGCGTCGACACCCGCGGCGATACCCTTGGCGACGGCGCCAATCACAACCGCGTTCGCCGCGGCGTCGCTCCTCGCGCGGGCCTCCTTGAGCGCGGCGGTGTCCTCCGCCTTTGTCGCTTCGGTCGACGCCTTCTTGCCCTTCTTGCCCTTGGTGGGCTCGGGCGACGCGGCGCCCGCGGCGTCTTGCGCTTTGGCGAGAGCCTCGTCAAAGGCATCCGTCCTGAGCTCGGCGAGCGACGGGTGGAGGTTACGCTTCGCCGCCGCGATCGTCGCCCGCGCCACCGCGCGTGTCGCGGGGGAGAAGACCGCGTGGCCGAGCGCGAGCCCCGCGGCGCGTCCGGCGAGGTTGCCGAGCGCACCGCGAACATCTTCAACGGCGGGTTTGTCGTCGGGATCCGCCTCCGAGTCCGACTCCTCAGCCTCGGAATCGGACTCCTCCCGGTCAACCTCGACCCCTTCGCCATCCTTCGCCCTGGGGAACGGCAACGCGAGGGTGCCGCACGCGAGCTTCACCAACCTCTTGGCCACGCCGCGCTCCAACTCGGCAGTCTCGTTTTTCCCCACGAAATGCGCCGAAGCGACGCGCAAGCGTTCAACCGCCGCGGCGAACAGAGCCTCGTCGTCTCCCACGGCGACTCGTAGCCCCGGAAGCGCCGCGGCGAGCGACGCGATCCTGGGGACGTCGTCCGTGACCCTCCGGAGGAGGGCGCCGGAGATGATCCCCGGGGCTGGGGGCGCGTTTGACGATTTTCTCGCTCCGCCCGACATGACCTTTGAAGCGGCGCCGCTGTTGCGAAGTTCCCGCAGCGCCGCCTCTCGCAAACCAGCCTGGGGGTGATCCAGGGCGGCTCCGAGGGACGCCGCGTGCCCGGGAAGCGGACCCGCGGCGGACCCGGCGAGCGCCTCCCTCAAAAAATCGGCCGTAGCCTTGCCCTCCTCGTTGCCCTCGCCGTCCTTCGTCGCCATCCGCCTGGCCGCCTCGCCGAGGACGTGGTCCACAGCGGCGGAACACGCCAGGGGATGCTTCACGTCCACCATACGGATCGACCTCGCCGCCACCTCCCACCCGTGCTCCGCGCCCGCGGGAGTCGCCGCCGCGGAGTCCACGCCGGAACCCGACCCGAGCGTGACGAGCTCCTGGACGAGCGCCCTGACGGCGAGATCGGACAGCTTCACCTCGTTGACGACGCCGCCGAGAACGCGCTCGTAGTTGGCGTGTTGCGTCGCGGACTGCGCGAGAGCCCTGACGAGGGGAACGACGAGCGATTCCGCTTGGTACTTTCCGCACATGTCCGCCACCCGCGAGGGGAGGTCGGGCATCTTTACCAAGTGCTTGAACGCCCGGGAAGGCAGGTCACGGATCCGCTGCGAACCGCAGATGGCGAGGAGCGCCTGAAGCGCCTGCGCGTGAAGCGGCGCCCTCGCGCCCTTCGCGACGCCCTCCAGCAGAGCCTCCGTGAGGGGAAGTGCGAGGCTCGCGCTGACGCTGAGCTGAACCCCGACCATCAGAGCCCCCGCGTATTGCTCCGCGCTGGCGGCGGGCGCGAGGCCAGCCTCCAGGTAAGGGAGCAGCCGAGGGACAACCGATGACTCAACCTTCTTCATCTCTGCGATAGTTTCGGTGAGCAGCACGGCGTAGAACGACGACGCGGAACCGGGGACGCCCTGTGCGAAGGATCGGGGTTGAAGATATCGTTGTGAGTGGTGAATGCGCGAGGGGCCGAGTCGGACTCAAGGCGGGCGGTGAAAAGTTTCCAGGAAAAATGAGAGAGAGCACTCAAGACAACTCCAGCCATTGCTATTCGCGCAGTACGTTGCGAGCGGAGGCAGTGGAGCGCCGACAGGCTATCTCATCGAGTGTATCGTCATCTCCCACCGCGAGGCTAGTCTGTCGCGGCGTGGTGTGAGCCACGAATGGCAGCCGCATCAGACGGAAGAAAAAGCGGTGGGTGCCGGGCCGCGGCGAGGATCGAACAAACTCGAGGGGTTGCGCGCGAGGTTACCAAAGGGGGAACGCTCACCTTCTGCGAAGCCGCGGTCGCCGCGGTGTCCGAAACGAACGAGAAGAACGCCATGTCCCTCAGGCATCGCTGCACGAGTCGATCCCTGGGCGGCGCAGCGCCCGTCTCCTTCACCCCCTTGAGCCAGTAGAAGGAGGTGTTCTCCAGGTTGCACAGCTGCACGAGCTTGACGAACTCGGGGGTGCTGTGGTAGGGCAGTGCGCACGTCACCGCCGCGTCGACGTTGTGCACGTGGATCTTGTACCGCCTGATGAGATACTCTAGCGTCTTCGTCGCCGCCGGGTTGAGGTAGTAGCCGCTCAGCAGACGCAGGTACCCCTCAATCTGTTGGTCGAGCTTTGCGTTCGCCTCCCTGTCCATCAGCTCGCGGTTCTGCTCGCTCCCGGCGCGACTGAACAGCGACTTGCTGTACTGCTCGAACCGGCCATCGAGTCTGGTGAGCTCGTTGAACCCTGCGAAGGGAATGGGTCGGGATCGTGAGCGCCGGATCCCGCATCGATCGGGCGGTTGAGGGGTTACATACTCGCGCGCGGCGGCCCACGGCGGCGGAACGCGAAAAGCGCAATCCCTCGAAAGTGGGCGGCGGCGGCGGTTGCGGGGTTGGATGTTTGGTGCCCGCGCGCGTCTCGGGCACGGAGATGCGACGGGCGCGGCGCGGGTTCCGATACGATGCGCGCGTACCTTG
>Ga0181573_10002649_pt1 | contig 16468 bp, 11 predicted proteins | sample 101ome_25_FD_148643 | JGI IMG/M metagenome (GOLD analysis project Ga0181573, IMG submission 148643) | Coastal salt marsh microbial communities from the Groves Creek Marsh, Skidaway Island, Georgia - 101409BT metaG (spades assembly) | ecosystem: Environmental > Aquatic > Marine > Intertidal zone... | reverse complement strand
CCCCCCAGCCCCCCCCCTCCCCCCCCCCCCCCGCCCCCTCCAGGCTCCAAAGCGACGGGCTTCTCGTCATGATACTTCCCAAGTCAAAGCGGAATCCGTCGACGTGGCACTCGGTCACCCACCATCTCAAGCAGTCGACCACGAACTTGCGCACTGTTGGGTGGTTGCAGTTGACCGTGTTGCCACACCCGCTGTAATTGTAATAGTCTCCTCGGGGGGACTGCGCGGCGGGTGGGTGACGTGGGCGGGTGGGTGGTGCGGGTGAGGGTGTGTGAGTGTGCGTGTGTGTGTCGATGTGTGTCTGGGTGGGTGTGAGTGAGAAATGGTGCGTGACCCCTTCTCCCCCTCGCCTGCATGTACCAAGCCCGGTCGTCGACGCCACGGAACGACAGCGACGGTCCGCGTTCGTCCCCCTCGGCCGTGTGGTTAAAGACAACGTCGAGAATGACCTCAAGGCCTCTCCGATGGGCGGCCTTGACGAAGGACCGAAACTCGTCCAACTCCGCCCCGGGCCGTGAGGGCCCCGCCGCGGGGCCCGGCCCAGATCCTGCGCCGCCCTCGCTGCCCGTGACCGCGACGCCCGGGGCCACCCCGACCGCCCCCGGCGGCTGTCTGGCCCCCGTTTCCGGAAGCACCTGGGCCGAGGCCGACAAGCGCGATTGAGGGGCCCAGAAGGCCACAGTCGAGTAGCCCCAGTAGTTGACCCGTTTCGGGGGATGGCCCGTCGCGGGGTCTGGGGGCTGATTTGGAATGTCCGAGAGGTACTCGAGCTCGTTGAATTCGTGGACTGCGGAGAGAGGAGAGGGTCGAAATGTGGACTGGGGGGGGGGGCGAGAGCGGTTTGGACAGCGGTTGGCCACTCCCGGCCGCCCCGTCCCGTCCCTCCGCGCCCGACCCTCGCCGGGCAGCAGCTCCACCGCGGTGAAGCCCAGAGCGGCGACGTGGTCGAGCCGGGCCGCGGCACCCGCCCACGTGCCGCGGAGGGGAGCGGGCAATCCGGAGGAGGGGTCCGCGGTGAAGCCGCGCAGGTGGAGCTCGTAGATGGAGACTTCGCGGGCGGGGAGGCCGAGCGGGCGGTCGCCCTCCCAGTCAAACTGGGGTAGACCCCCGAGGGCGTCGGCGAGGGCGGTGTCGCGCGCCGCGATGGGGGCGGGGACGGGAGACGCGTGCTGGGGCCAGGTGGGGGCGAGGTGGAGGGACTCTCTCTCTCCCGGCCGCCCCGCGCCGGGGGCCGGGTGCGCCTCGCCCCACCGCGCCCGCGACGCAACGGCCGTCGCCCACGGGTCGAGAACGGGCGCCCGGGGGTCCGATCGGTCGACGTAGGGGCCCGCGCGCTCTCCCACTAGCAGCGATTCGTCGGCTCCGGTGACCCTCCAGGCGTAGAGCAGTCCCGGCGCCAGAGAAGGCACCAGGACGTGCCATACGTCCCCCGTGCGGTTACCCGCTGTGGGGTCCAAGGGTATCTCCGCCGTGGTCTGTCCCTTGGCGAGGTCCTCGGGCGTGAAGAGGACGAGGGAGACGGCCGACGCCGAGGTCGAGGGGAGGGAGAAATGGCAGCCGCGGTGGGGGGAGCTCCACCGGGCGCCGGGAGGAGAGGCTGCCGAGCCCGCGAGGGGCTCTGTGTAGAGGCCGGCGGCGGACGCGGGCTGGCCCGAGGGGGTCTCAACGCGCGTCGACGGGGCGGCGGAGTCGATCTCGGCCACGGCACAGGGGGCGCGGTGGGAGGAGCTGGGCCTGCGAGACCGCTGGAGGGGACGGCATGCCGGCGACGGCGCCGAGCGGGCAGGGCGAGGGCCACCGCCCGGGAGGCGGGTGGCGCCCGATGCCCTCGTCAATGAGGTCTCGGGCGAGAAAAATGTGGTCCGCATCATGGGATTCTGTCGATGAAGCGAGAGCGCGAAGCCCAGGAAAAGTGCAGGGCTGCCCACGACGCTGACCAAGGAGTCCCCAGACCGTTTCTCGGTCTCGACAAAGGCTAGTGGCGCAGTGCGGTGAATTACGACGCGTGCTGTAGAATATTTCTCCCCATCTGCATGGAGATGGCCTCTTCGATGACCCAAAATAACAGCTGGGGCGCCATCTGTGGCGTCATCCCGGCCATCCGCTGCAGCGCCCCTCCCAGCGTTCTCGGCCGTCGGCGTCGCCCCTATCCTCTTCGCCTGGTCTCATCTGGCGAGCGAGAGTGTGCTGGAAGTGTGTTACGATGCGAAGTAGCCCCGAAGCCGCGCCCACCCGACCTCGGCCTCGCCCACGGTCAGCCCTCGCCCTCGCTACAACCTCGTACCCCCCCCCACCTCCCCCCCGCAGCCGCCCTCAACGCCCTGGTCGAAAAGGCCTTAAATGCAAATGCCGAGCTCCTTGCTGTACGCGAGGGACGCGACATCGTCGGGTCTAAAACCGGTGGCGTTCAGCCGCTCGTCCGCGTCCCGCTTGCGACAGTCACCACGAGGGGCAAGGCCGTCGCCCGTCTCCTTGAGAAGGAGGGCTGCCTCGGCCTCGACGATGTGCTGTCAAAAGAGACGTGCGCCGAGCTCCTCGCGTGGATCCGCGCCCACCGAGCCGAGGCGATGGACGAGGTGACGTCGGGTGCGGCACCGTTTGGCGCCCGGTTCGGCGGCGTGAACTGCCGTGGCGTCGCCGCAGGACTGTTCGGCAAGCGTCAGGACCTTTTCGTGCCCGGAGACCATCCTCTCGTGGCTCGTGCCATGTCTGAAATCGTCGCAAATCTCGCACCGTTGCTCCGTGCCGCCGTCGGGGGCCCGGACGCGGCCGTGCACGAACTGAGTTCCCTGTTCGCGGAACCAGGGAGCCCCCGTCAGTGCGTCCACGCTGACACCATCCATCTCCCCTGTCCTCAGTACCCGGACGCGACCATGGCACCGCTCTACACTTGCTTCGTCGCTCTGCAAGACGTCAGGGACGGCGACGCAGAGGCCGCCCAGTCCTCCCGCCTCCCGCCCCTCCGGAGAGGTCAACAGATGGGCCACACCGTCTTCCTGCCCCGCACTCACACGGCCGAGTCCCACCTGCTGTGGAACGCCGGATCCCCCAAAGAGAAGGAGAAGTTTCTCGCCGTCCACCCCGCGGCGCAGTCGGCCCTCAAGACTGGTGACGCTGTGCTGTTCGATTCACGCGTTCTCCACTGCGGGCGAGAAAACTCGAGCGACGTCGACCGCGTCCTCTTCTACTTTACGGTGTCCGCACAGCGCGACTGGCCGCTGCCGAACGGACTGCACGGAAGCAACTCGCTGCGACCGACGGACGCGGCGCGGCGGTGGACGCTGGGGGACTTTGGGCTGGAGGCGGACGGGTGAGGGCGGGGGGTCTCGCATGCCCACGCTCAATGGGCAGATCTCTCCCCTCGTGTATCCTCCCTCCGTCCGCGCACCCCGCGGTTGGTAGCAATGGCACCGTCTCGGGCGTTGACCACCGCAGTCGCGCGGCCCATCGCCGCGGCGGCGAGAAGACGTGCCGCGCGGTGGGCGGCGGCGGCGGCGATGACGGCGGTGGGCGGCGAGGCCGCGCCCGCCGCCGTTGCGTGCCACGTGTACGTCTCCGAGGGGCGCGACCCAATTGTGATGAAAGAACTGATTGCCTCGGCCCGCGGTAAATTGGGAGGCGAGGAAAAAAGACGCCGGGCGCCAAATTCGACCATGACCTCGGCCGCGCCCGGTTTGCCACCACGAACGCGTCGGCCACCCACCCCCCTCTCGCTCCTCGTCCTCGCAGTGGCTCAACCCTACCACTTCGTCGACAAGCCCTACCATCGTTGCTCTCTGACCCTCGCCGCGGCCTTCCCGAGCCCATCATCGCGCGCTCGGCTTGCCGCGGAGGCCAACGCGGACTCGCCGGCGTCGCCCTCTGGCTCTGCAGACACGACGCCCGCCGACGTCGCTGCGACACGCCTCGCTGGCGCCGTCGAGAGCATCGCCGCTGTCGCTCTTCGACGAGTCGACTTCCGCGCCCATCGTGCGTCTCATCCCCGCCTCGGCACCCTGGACCACGTGTCTGTGCACCCTCTCGGCTCAGCGGGCGTCGCCGACGCCGCAAGCGCGGCCCGCTGCGTTGGCGCTCGTCTCGCTGCGCTCGGCATTCCCGTCTACCTCTACGGTACGGCCGCGACGGTCCCTCCCGCTCCGGGAGGCGCGGGGGAGGGAGAGGATCGCAGTCTGCAGGCGGTGCGTCGGTCTCTTGGCTATTTTCGGGGGGGAAGGGCCGGGCGATGGGCCGGCGCCGCCTTCGCCGCCGAAGGTGGGCCCTCGACGCTCGCCTCCGACGGCCCCGCCACTCCCACCCCGACCACCGATACCACCGCCCCCGCCCCCACTTCCTCCGACGTGCTCGCCGACGACCACGCCCTCCCCCCTGTCCCCCCCCTCCCCTTTGAATGCACCCCCCGTCCGTGCCTGGGTCCCCACCCCGGAAGAACGCCAGCCGTCGGGGCGTGCACGGTGGGGGCGGTGCCGTGGGTGGTCAACTTTAACGTTCCCTTGAGGGCGCAGCGAGAGGGCGCAGCAGAGGGCGCAGCAGAGGGCGCAGCGGAGGGCGCAGCGGAGTGCGCCGCCCACGCCCTCGCCGTCGCGCGCCGCGTCGCGCGCCGCGTCGCCGCCCGCGGGGGCGGCCTCGCGGGCGTCGAGGCCGCGGGGCTGCCCCACGCGGGAGGGGCCGCTGAGGTGGCGTGCAATCTGCTGTCGGCTGCGGAGACGGGCCCGGCCGTGGGGCGCGGACGAGAGGAGAGAGGTGGAGCTGGAGGGAAGGTCGAGGATGACGTCGATCGGGGCGTAAACCTCGGCATCGTGCGCCGCGTCCAGGTCGAAATCGAGAGGCTGACTCGGGAAGAGGACGATGCAGCGGCGACGGGGGCGGGGGGGACCCGCTGGGCGGGCGGTCGAGTCGTCGTCGACCCGGGTTACGTTATCGGCGCGCGACCGGGGGACGTCCTCGCGGCGGCTCTGGGGGCGCTGCCGGCGGAGGAGCGGTAGGGATCGGAGAGAGGGAGCGAGACAGGGCAGCGGGTTCGATGCTGCGCACACAGCGCATCCGCGTTACGCTGCATCCCTTCCGTTGCATCGTCGCGCCCCCGTCACATCCTCAGGCTCTGCCGCACGGCCTCCAATACCCCCCTTACCGTCTCGAGCGCCTTGGCGTCGAGGCGGGGAAATTTGTGACCGCCGGGGTGCCTAACCATCCGGGAGTCGCGAAACAGGCGGGCCAGCCGCTCCCCCCCCGGGGCGGCCGGGTCGGCGGCGCCCACGACATGCACGCTGGGCGTGGAAACGCTGCCCTCCGGGACTCTGACGCCCTCCCCGCTGCGAGGCGCGAAGGACGCGACGAGGACAGCCACGCGGGGGGGTGGGTCCAGGCGGAGGAAGGCGGCGAAGTCGTCCCCCGCCGCTGCGCTCCACTCCGACGTCGTGGCGACGGTCGAGTCCCCCCCCGACGCATCGGCGGCCCCCGGCGCCGGCGGCGCACCCCCCTCGTCCCATCTCCACCCCGCCTCGTCAAGAGCAGCTAGCGTAGCCTGCGCCGCGTCCCCCCCCGACGCCGCCGCCAGGAGGAGCGCCGCCACGGCCCCCCCCTGGGAGAAGCCAAGGACCCCGTCAAAGGGCGCCCCGCTGGTCGCCGCCGCCTGCCACGCGGCCGCGACCCCCCTCAACGACGCCCCCGCGCCGTGGTAGACGGTCCGGTTTGTCGAGGGGTCCCGGCGTGCGTCCCACCACTCGCGGTACCCGACTCCAGCGCCGCCCCCCCTCTCACTCCCCCCTCCCTTCCCGTCCCCGTCTTCCCCTCCGTCGCCGAAGAGGGCCCGAACGTCTGCGTCGGCGGGGCCAGAGGCGGGGTGCGGCGCGTCGAGGGGCTCGAAGACGACAAGGTCGGCGAGATCTCGCGTCCACTGGCTCATGGCGAGCTGAAGGGGTGGGGGGGAGGGGGAGGGGGGAGGGAAGTATGGGTATCTGGAAATACAGGGAAATACAGGGCATCTTCTACAGTTGGCTGTTGCGGGAAGAGGAGCTCAGGCATATACAGTGAGGGGTGGGACCCGGGACCCTTCGCGCGCCGCCGCCACCAACGACGCCGAGGGCACTCGTTGCGCGCGGCGAGGGCGGCGAGCGGTCCCACTCAATGGGCATCAACTCCGTCTCCTCTCGCCTGTTTACGCAGGACGTCGGCGTTCGTCCTCCAGCCGTGAAGGCAGAGGAGGCGCAGGGGACGAGGCGCAGAGGCCGAGGCAGCCGCGGTGCAGGTCGAAGCTGCCGCCGAGGCGGTCATCGCGGAGCCAGGCTCGTGGGAGATAACGTTGAGGAGAGTCGCGGTACCGTGAGTGCGTGGGGGGCGCGTGGGAGGAACCGAGCATCATTCTCCGTTGCGGAGGTCCTCCGAGCCTTCGCGACGAAGAAGCCGAGCCAGGAAATGCATCGGATTCCCGAGGATAGCGAGCGTTTCCAGGGCGAGGTTTCCCAGAGTGTCAGCTCGGTAAACTCTCGGACCGCGAAAGGACCCGCGCGGTCCGAAGCAGCCGGCATTGTTCGGGCCTCGACGTCGCCTGACATGAGCGGCTACGATGCGCCTCCCGGCGCGGTTCAGTTCTCTCGTCAGAAGAAAAGCGTGACGGCGAGTGTTTATATTGGAAATTTAGTCGGGTGGAGTGTCGTGCGCGGTGGGAAATCTCCCTCCCGTCCAAACGACGATGGAGGGCCCGCCCGCCTCCTTACGAACTATTCCCGCTTTCGAATACCACTCCCGCGAACCTAACGCAGGTTTCTCGCCCTCCTCTCGCTTCTGCTCCGTCAAACAACTGCCATCAGGCGGAACAGCGCCCCCCGCCCCCAGTGTCAATGTCATCGACTACGGGTCGCACCCCGTTGTCTGATTCGCCCGCCATGCCCGCCGCGCCAGCGCTCGAGAGGGACCCCCCCAGCGGCGACGCCCCCCGCCCCCCCCGCGCGAAGGGCCGCCGCGCTAGCCTGTGGGGCGGCGTCGACGGCAGCGCTCCCCTCGTTCGCCCTGTCCGCGGCCCGAAAGCGGCCGCAGCCGCCCGCGCCCGCGAGGACGCCGACCGTGCAGCGGAGGCCGCCCGGCTCCGCGCAAAATTCGCCGAAATCGACGCCACGTCTCTTCTGGAGGAGTCGCCCGACCAGCAGCGCCGTCGCAGTGGTCTTCGTGGATACGAGACGCGGCCTCGGCCCTCCCGCCCCGTGGAGATGAACGCCGCCGCCGCCAACATTGCCGCGGGGGCGGCGCCACGGACGCTCGCCGAGGCCTTGGGGCGGCCCGAGCTGGCCGCCGCTCCTACCCCGCCGGCCGTCTCAGCTGTGCCCTCGCCTTCGCCCTCGTTCGGCTTCGACGGTGCGCCGACCCCGTCCGCCCCGACCCCCGGGGCGGCCCAGACCTCCGCGGCAGAGCCGCTCCCGACGCCCCGAGGCGCTGCCGCCCCCACCCCCGCCCCGTCGTCGAGGGCGGCGGCCCCCACCCCCGCCCCGATGGCTCCGACGCCCCGCGGGCCCGTCGCCCTCGTCCCCGTCGCCTCCACCCCATGGGGAGGGGCAGTCCCCAGCGCCCCCGCCCCAACGCCAGCCCCTTCCCTCGTCCCGAAGCCTGCCCCCGCCCCTGCCCCAGTCCCCGCCGTGGACCCCGACGAGACGTCCGATGATGCCGAGGTCGTCGCAGTCGGGGGTGGAGCCGGAGGAGACGGCGACTCGGACGCCCCCTTCTCGGAGGAGGAGGAGGAGGAGGGCGCAGGCCCCTCCCCCGGTGGCAGAGTGGAGGGGGCCCCGACCCTGGGAGCGACGCCCGGCCCCGGTGGCCCTTGCGGCCGTGGTCCGAGTCTCCTACACCCGCGGGCATCGCTGCGGACGTCCCTGGCGCCCATTGGTGGGCCCTCCCGTGCCTCGGCGGGGACGCGGGCGTCGCTCGTCGCAGAGACGGCGTCAGCTGCAGCTGCCCCAGGCCGCGGAGCCCTCCGGCCCTCGCTCGTCGTGCCGGCCGCCTCGGCCGCCGGCGGCGACCTGGGACCCGCCGCGGAGACCCGCCGGGCGTCGGAGCGCCTCGCCGCCGGTGTCGCCGGCCTCGGCCTTGACGCCGTGCCCGCCTCGACGCCTGCCCCGACGCCTGCTCATGCCACCTTCGCCGCAGCGGCGACGCCTTGCCCCTCGGCGATGGGGAGCCCCGAAACGGCCGCACGCTCCTCGCTCGCCGACCCCCTCGCCCTCCTCCTCGCTGAGTGCGGACAGGGCCCGTTCGACCCCAGGGCCGCGCACGGCACCGTTGCCTCACTCGAATCTGCCGCCGCATCCTTCGATCCCGCCGCCGCCGCCGCTGACCTCCCCGACGTCTCCACCTTCCTCTCCACCCACGTCTCCCTACGCCGCGGCCCCGGCGGCCCCAAGTGCGAGCGCACGGGAAGGCCCATCGAGGGATTGGTCAAGATCGGAGAGGGGACGTACGGGGAGGTGTTCAGGGCCCCGGGCCTGGCGACGGGGGCGGCCGGAGGAGTAACGTCAAGGTTTGGGGGCTGGTCGAGTCCCAGTCGTCGCGTGGTGATCAAGATCGTCCCCGTTGGGGGATCCGCGCGGGTCAACGGCGAGGTCCAAAAGAGTCTCGATGAGATCCGCGCCGAAGTGGCAGTGACGAAGCGCCTCTCAGGCCTGCGGCCCGGGGCCGATGGGGGCGACCCGGCGCCTGGCGGAGTCGGGGCCGGCCCCGCCCCCAACGAGACCCGGGGCTTTGCCCGGTGCTTCGCCGCCGCCGTCGTTCGCGGCCCCATGCCGCCCGCCTTGCTCGATGCATGGGGAGATTTCGACGCGGACCCGACGCGCGGTCCCAGCGAGAACGACGACCCCCGGTGCGCCCCATGGGCCGCGGATTCGAATCAGCTCTTTGGAGTCATCCTGTCCAACGACGCCGGCGTCGATCTCGAGCGTTGCCGCCTCCGCGGAATCGAGGAGTGCCGTGGCGTGCTCGTGCGAGTCTGCCTAGCGTTGGCGGTGGCCGAGGAGGCGTGCGGATTCGAACATCGGGATCTGCACTGGGGGAACGTCCTCCTCCAAACGTGCTCCTCAGCCGGTGGCCTCACCGATGGCGACCACGATGGCCCAGACGTGGGCGCTGGATGGGACGGCGACGCTCCCGCGCCCCTCTCTCTCCCGCCCGGCGGCGTCGTGAGCCTCGTGGACGAGGACGTCAAGCCGTTCGCCGCCGCAGGGCCCGCCCTCGCCATATCCGCCTCCTCTCTGGCTCCCACGTCATTTCCTGGCGCCCCCGAGGCATGCCGCCTCCGTGGCGTCTGTGTCGTCGCCAAACCCTGCCGCGTCCGCCCCACCCTCATCGACTTTACGCTCTCACGTCTCGTCACCCGCGACGGCGCAGTCGCTTTCTGCGACTTGGACCGCGATCCGGATCTCTTCCGCGGCCCCCGCGGCGACCCTCAGGCCGCCGCCTACCGAGCCATGCGCCGCGTCGTCCACGGCAAGAGCGCCTGCGGCAGCGACGACGGCACGAGCGACACTGCATCGCAGCCTCCTCCCGGCACCTCAGTCTGGGCCTTGCCCCGTCCCGCCACCAACGCCGTTTGGATGCGGTATCTGGCCCTCGCTGTGGCAGACCTCGCCGCGGGCACGCTGAGCAAGGACGAGGCGCGGAGCCTCAGAGGGTTCGCACGGAGAGCGCCGGAGGCCGCAGGCGGTGGGGCTCTTCTCTGGGACCCATTTTTGCGGGCGGGGTGGGATTTGGCCTGATGCCTCAGAGGAACTGCGAGCGGGAAAGGAGGTTCTCAGGAGAGGGCAAGGAAAGGGGAGGCGGGTAGAGGCGAAAGGGCACGGCGCACGGCATTCCCACGTCGCCACCCGTTGCGTCAAGCCCGTCTACATAGCACGTAGACGTTTGCGTCCAGCTTGACCCGAACCAAGGCCCCCGGAGGAGCTGTCAGCTGAAGAATCAACCCGCCGCAGCTCACCAACACCTCCTGCTGCCGCTCCCCTCCGCCGCCGCCGCCGCCCGGTCCCGCCACGTCCCGGGAGCGGAACACTCTGCCGTGCATCACATAATCGTATCCATCGCTCAAGAGACCGCCGCCTCCATTGGCAGCGGCGCCGCGCTGCAGGGCGGCACCGAAGTGGCCCTCGCAGGGGGCGCCAGAGGGGTCAAGGGTGGAGGCAAGGGCGAGGGCGCACCGCTGGCCGGCGTCGAGCGGGAAGAGATCCGTGGCGACGTCCATGACGGCGCGGGCGCGTGCGGCTTCGGAGCGGCAGTCGAAGCGCGAGACTGAGAGGGGGGGTGGGAGGGGGGTTGGGGCCGGTCGGCGGGGCGGGGGCAGCGGTCTGGCCTCGGGCGTGGGCGCGGGCGGAGGCTCCTCCCCTCCTACGCCTTCTCTGGTCCGCGCGGCTTCGCTCACCCTTGTCGAACTTCTTTCCATCAGGATCCTTCTCCGTGACCTCGAAGATCGCCTCGAAGAGGACGGGAGCTCCCGTCATCGTCTGTCCCGCCGCCGGCTTCGCGCCACCGCCGAGGTCGGCGGCCGCCGGCGCTGAGGTGTGCGGGCCGGCACAAAAAACGAACCGAGTCCTGTCCCGAGAGGTCGCTTCGGACGCCTCCTCACCTGCTCTGTCCTCTATGCCACGTTGCCCCGCGGGACGGCGGGCGAACTTCCTCGGGCGCCCCCTTTGGCCATCACCGTGGGGACGACGGACCCCTAGCGTTCCCCAGGTCCCCCCCCTCGTGGACTCTTTCCCGTCCATCTGCCCCCCGCGCGAGGCGCGAAACCGACAGAGAGATGCACGCTTCGACGTCGGTCGCGGGCGCCGTGGGAGGGCCCCAACTTCGCCAGCAGGCGGCGCCCGGACGCCTGCAGCTCCTGCGCCCCGCATCGGACAGGCGAGATGGTGGTCTTCGAGCGGGGAGGAGCTCATATCGCTCTCGATGAGGCCCCGCTTCCCCTCTCTCGTGAATGAGCGCCTCGTTCCTGGGCTGCCACCGACGGCCGTCGCTTTGGCTGCCCAACGTGGGGCGCTCCGACGTCCCTGACTGGCGCGTCGAAATGACCATTTCCGCGTCGGATAGCATTATTCGGCATTTTGCAGTGTCAGTCGCCGCCGCCGCGGTCGTCGCCGTCGTCGTCCCCCGCCGCCCATGGCCTCGTTTCACGAGGCCGGAGGGACCGTCGCGGTGACCGTGACTGCCGTAGCACCGACGCTCACCCACCTCAAACTCCAACCCCTTCCACCTCCCACTATCAGGCGCAAGAATAGCGTACTCCGCAAGTGCGGCATCATCGGAATCTACAAGCGCGAGGACTCTGGCGCCGCCGCCCCGGAGATCTACGAGGGTCTTCTCATGCTGCAGCACCGTGGGCAGGACAGTGCCGGCATCGTCTCCACTGACTGGACGTCCTTCCACGAGAAGAAGGACAACGGCTTGGTCAAGGACGTCTTCGAGGACAAGGCGACAATGGCCGTCCTCACGGGCTCGGCCGGGCTTGGCCACGTCCGTTATCCCACCGCAGGAAGCTCAGACGCGAGTGAGGCACAGCCCTTCTTCGTCAACTCCCCTCTTGGCATGTACCTGGTGCACAACGGCAACCTTACCAACACCGACGCTCTGCGGAGGCAGTTGGCCAGTTCCACCTCGTTTTTCGACCGGCACATGCGCACGTCAAGCGACTCTGAGGTTCTCCTGAATGTGCTGGCGGATGAGGTCCACCGAGCGCACCAGGAGGCCAACGCCGCCTACGACGCGTGCGTGGTTGACCTCGACGACGATGCCACCGAAGAGGAGCGGGCGGCAAAGTGCGGCCCGGGGCCCGACTGGACGGAGCCGGGCGCCAAGGCAAAGCTGCTGTTTTCCGCAGGAGAGCGGTTGATGAAGATGGTCGAAGGCGCCTACTCATGCGTCACGCTGGTCAAGGGCGTCGGCTTGGTATGCTTCCGCGACCCGCTCGGCATCCGCCCGCTTGTCCTTGGTCGTCGCTTGACCGAGCTTGGGGCAGAATACTGCGTGGCTAGCGAAGACTGCGCCTTCGGCCCACTCGGCTTCGACCGCGTCAGGGATATCTTGCCGGGCGAGATGGTCGTGGTGACTCCGACGGGTGATCTTCTGAGTCAGCAGTGCGCGGCGTCCCCGAAGCTCAACCCGTGCATCTTCGAGTACATCTACCTGTCGAGACCGGACAGCGTCCTGAATGACGTGAGTGTTTACGACTTCCAGCTGGGTCTTGGCACTCGTCTGGCAGAGCGGGTCGCCGAGCGTGGCTGGGAGGTTGACTGTGTTGTCCCGGTGCCCGACGGCAGCCGCCCGGCAGCGATCCAGATGGCGGCGGTGCTCGGCCTGCCGTATCGCGAGGGACTGGTCAAGAACCGGTACGTGGGCCGCACCTTCATCATGCCAGATCAGCGCACGCGCGAGCTGTCAGTGCGCCGCAAGCTCAACGCTATGCCAAGCGTCTTCCAGGGCCGCTCCGTACTCCTCGTGGACGACTCCATCGTCCGCGGCACCACCATGGCCCAGATCGTCTCCATGGTCCGCAAGGCCGGCGCCGCCCGCGTCTACATGGCCAGCGCCGCTCCGGCAGTGCGCCACCCCAACGTGTATGGCGTCGACATGCCCTCAAGAAAAGAGCTTGTCGCCGCCCACTTGACGGAGGACGAGGTGTGTGCCGTCTTGGGGTGCGACGGATTACTGTACCAGACGGTCGAGGACATGGTCGAGGTGGGGCGGGGCTTGAATCCTCTCATCGAGGAGTTTGACGCGGCTTGCTTCACGGGGCATTACGTCACGGGGGTGACGAGCGAGTACCTCGACGAGGTTGAGTCCAACGCGCGGGGCAAGGGACGCGACCGCGCGGGCGCCAACATCGGTAGCCTTGCGGGGGCGAACGCGGGGGCAAGCTGAGCTGTGCTGCTAGCGGGGCGGAGAGACAGGGCGGGCGGGGAGAGGGGGGGGGGGGGGGGGGGGGGGGGGGGGGGGGGGGGGGGGGGGGGGGGGGGGGGGGGGGGGGGGGGGGGGGGGGGGGGGGGGGGAGTGAGACAGTGAGAGTGTGTGAGTGGCAATAGAGATTTTGGATCGTTAACCATGGATGGATCGTTAACCATGGATGGATCGTTAACCATCTTCCCCTCCGACCCTAGGTCGCCCCCGCAATGTCGGCCGCCCATGTCTCATCCACCTCCCCCTCGACCTCCTCCGTGTCAGCCCCCACGGGTGTCCGCGCCCATCCACGCGGAGGGTTGGCCTCGGCCGCTCTGCAAAAGTCGTGGACTGCTCTCGAGTGCTCCTTTGTCATCTTGTGCGGCGGAGGCAGGAGGAGAGCGAGCCTCATCACATCCTTCTGCGCCGCGCTAAGGGTGCGGGGGAAGGCGACCTCGAAGCGCACTACGAGGTTTCCGTGGGTGGGTTTAGGGGCGGCGGCATTGCTGGCAGCATCGGCCGAGTCAGCGGCGCGCGACCGAGCCGCCTCATCAGGCGCTGCTGCGCGCGGCCGGATCGGCATCCCCTCCCCACGAAGCGTCTTGGTAGCTCCCTCCCCCACAACGTCTGCCACCGGCACGGCCACTGCACGCCCGTCGAGGTGCTCGAGTCGCACCACATGCCGCCCACCGATGGCCTCCCCGAGCGAGAGGCGGGCGACGTGGACAAGGTCATCTCCCTCGCGGCTGAATTGTGGGTGAGCAGCCTCGGCCAAGCGATAGACCGCGGGCCCTGCCTCATGGTCGTCGTCCTCCTGGTCGCCCAGACCGTCGAACACCCACCGCGTGCCCGTGGGCGTGCCGGCGGCGACGTCGATGGTGACCTCGACCGTTTTCGTCACAAAGTGTCCCGGACCCTTGTTCACGTCGGGCACACGTCTGCGGTGCTGCACACGGCGCACGACGCCCGTGTAGATTTCTTCGAGGGTGCACTCGAGATCGCGCACGACGCGTCTGCCCGCGGCAGGCACGGGAGCCGTGGTGAGACCCTCGAAGCTCGAGGCCATCTCCAGAAGGGCCTGGTACGGGTTGGCAGTGCCAAAGAAGGAATTAAAGACACGAGCGGGGTCACCCTTTGGGTTCAAGCCACCGGTCGACGGGTCGGGCGAGGCATCGAAGGTGTAGCCCCCGCCGCGGACCTCGCCCGTGCGGGTGCGGACGCCATCGCGGAGGCCCGGTTGGCCGAAGAGGTCGAATACGCCTTTGAGCTCGGGGGTGGAGAGGACGTCGTACGCGAGGCACACGTCAGCGAAGCGCTTGCGGGCGGCCTCGGACGGGTCGCGGTCAGGGTGGAGCGCGAGAGCAAGCTTGCGGTACCTGCGATGTTGCACGTTGTCGAGGAGTGAGTAAACCGCGAATTTGGGGGGGATGAGGAGAAAAAGAGTGATGCCAGCGGCGGTAGCGAGGAAAACAGCGCCGGCGCGCGACCGAGCGTCAGCCAGCCAGGACGCCAAGAGCGCCAAGAGCGCCAAGATAAAGGCTCGGCGCGCGGAGCTTCACTTCTCTGTCCCCCTTTTACCCGCAGGGCAACGCAGCGACGGTGATTCGAGGCTAAAAGCTGCGCGAGACACGCCGCGCATTCCCAGCCGGCTCACTCGCGCTTTCTTGATCTCCAGGTTGTTTGCGGACCTGAGAAGAAAAAAATGGAAGATGGATCGAGGAATAAGATGTAAAGGGAGCTCGTGGGAGCAATTTCGAGGGCAAGACGGCCAACGCCGCGCGCTCGTCCGCGTCGTCGCCCCTTCCCGACACGCTTGGGCCTCGCCTGGGCACCCCAAGGACCTCGTACATGTCAAGACTCTCCACTGGCATCGCGCTTGCCCGCCCAATCCCTATGAGAGACGTTGGCGGGGTGACGACGAGGCTAGCGAGCGCCAACCCAAGACGGCCCTGGACGACCTCGACAGACCGCCTTCCCGGCCGCGGGCCCGAGGGCCGGCCATCGCCTTTCCGACAGCCAGCCGCCCCCAGCGGCGCATTGGTGATATATCTGCGCATCCTTCCCTCGATGTCCCTTCTCCTTCCCCCCCCCCACTTCTCCTCGTCGCCCCTGGCCGCGCCACGGCCGCTCCGTCGCCGCTGCCCCACATCCCCGCCCACGCCCCGCCGCCCCGCCGCCCCGCCCACGCCCCGCCGCCCCGCCCCGCCCCCGCGCGCAATATCCGACTCGGACCGCGCGTGGATGCGTCGTGCCCTCGACCTCGCCCGTCGCGGCAGAGGCGACGGCCCGCTCCCCTCGACCCACCCCAACCCCTGCGTCGGGTCCTGCCTCGTGTCCCCGCCCCCCTCCGTCGACCCCGCCCCCTCGCCCTCTCCCTCCCGGGGCGAGGGGGTCCTCGTCGGAGAGGGATTTCACCCGCGCGCGGGGCTCCCCCACGCCGAGGTCTACGCGCTCCGGGCCGCGGGCCCCCGCGCCCGGGGGGCCACGGCCTACGTCACGCTCGAGCCGTGTGCCCACCACGGCCGGACGCCGCCGTGCGCCCGCGCCCTGGTGGCGGCGGGGGTCGCGCGGGTCGTCGTGGGGGTGGTGGATCCCAACCCCTTGGTTGGGGGGAAGGCGAGAGAGAGGGAGGGGGGGAAGGAAAACGGGCGAGAGGTAGATAGAGGTAGATGGATCGATCCATCGATACAAGATAGAGATACGCACAGAGGGAGAGACGGAGGCGGAGGTGGAGAGGGCGACGGAGGCAGAGATACGCCCGAGACCCCCCCGACCCCTCCCCTGACCTCCGCATCCCCCAAACCCATCCTCTCCCCCTGTCCGAAGGGCGTCGCCATTCTCGAGGCGGCCGGAATCGTCGTCGAGCGGGTTGGGGGCGCGGAGGAGGCGGAGGCGGAGGCGATCAACGAGGACTGGATGAGACGGATGCGCGCCGAGGCCGAAGGCGGAGTGGGGGGAGGGTGAGGGAGGCAAGGGAGTGGGTTTCAGTCGCGCAGACAGGCGATCGGCGGCCCCCCGACCGTCGTCGACTGGCGTCTGTCGCTCCGTCTCTCTCTATCGCCCGCTCCCGTCTGTGCTACAACAGGACAGGTGGACCCCCGGCGGGGCCCCTCGGTCTTCCCCCTGTCGCGGGGCGCGTCGTCCCTCTTCCTCCTCCTCCTCCCCACCTGCCCCCCCCCACCTCCACCGCCCCTCCGGCCCCCCTCCCCTCCCCTCCCCCTCCTCGCCCGCCCGCCGCGCGGCCCCCTCAGACCCGGGCCACGACCCCGAAAGCGCCACCCTCGAGCCCCGCGAGCGCCGCCAGCGCCGCCGCCCGCGCCGGCCCGTCGGGCACTCCCTCCAACGCGGCCCCGAGCGCCGCCCGCGCCGCGTCCAACCGCGCCCTCGCGCCCACCTCCCGCGCCCACCGGCGGCCCTCGACCTCGGCCCAGCGCAGGAACGCCGAGTCGTCGGCCTCCAGTCGATCTAACGCGGGCGTCCACGTGGCGTCGAGATCTCCATCGCCCTCGGGGAGAGGGACAGGGGGGGGGGGAGCTCCCCCCGCCGCCGCCCGGAGGGCGGCCGCGCACGC